>Ga0315282_10012483_pt1 | contig 12993 bp, 11 predicted proteins | sample YL17G07_20_MG_FD_203693 | JGI IMG/M metagenome (GOLD analysis project Ga0315282, IMG submission 203693) | Sediment microbial communities from Yellowstone Lake, YNP, Wyoming, USA - YL17G07_20 | ecosystem: Environmental > Aquatic > Freshwater > Lake > Sediment | place: USA: Wyoming | collected...
GGCCGGCAGGCAATCAAATTGGCGGGGCAGCTCACGCTCCCCAACGAATTGTTCACCTCACCGGAACCCGTCAAGCTCTATTCTAACCCAATATAAGGTCCGGCCTGAAGATAATACATGACGAATTGTATCCCGTTTTCTCTGACGATTTACATACTTAGCTGTCAGATTCGTTTCCTGCTAATCTTCTTTGCATTATTGTTCTGGCAATAACAACGCCCACCACTGTAGCCAAAAAGATGCCGAACACAACTGTAAAGATGAATTCTGGTACTTCAATCCGGCTAATATTAAATATAACAGTTGCTGGGAGTGACCTAGTTCTTACCCAACTCTCACTTGGGTCATAAAGCCTTCTTAATGAGTATTCCAAATCAGTGAGTGGGCAATTCTTAGTCCACCCGAATTTAGGTACAATTTCCATGATAACCCACAATCCCATGCCCACATAGCAGAGAAGCCGCCATTGGAAGCTCACCTCCCTGAATAGACTAACCACTACAACCCCAACTAAAAGGATCGGGAGGAGGATATGGAGGTACATGACCACATCTGCCAGCACTCTCCAGATAACCATCATTTGTATCCATAAATATTCTACACTCGTTCTAGTAGTAAAACCACAATAGGTTTCACGGTTAGGAACGAGATCAAAGGTCATCCACAAGCCAAAACAGTTAGTATAAGGTATATAAACGGTGGGGCAAAGGTGAACGAACTTTATTGCTGTTTAATCTCAATGAATCTAGGCCGGATGATGCCAAATTTTATTTAGGCTTACGCCTGACTAATAAAGTTAGTCTATCAACTCCCACAACTTCGATACTTTCATCGATTCGTATTACGTCGCCATCAACAGATTTGGCTTTCCAATGCTCCCTTCAACGATAGCAGTGCCGATAGGGCTCAGCGTTTTAATCACGCTCCCTTGCAGGCCTAGCATTCCATCTTGTCCTGTAACTGGCTTTCTTCGAAAATCCGGTATGATGGCTCTGTGTATTATGAACAGAAGGATACCAAGCAGTATTGCCGCAGTGATGATAATGGGTAAAGGGATCTGGATTTTTAGAAAGTGTAATATTAATATGATGACAATTAGTGCTATCACGTCGTCTAGCAGAAACACTATGACTTTAAGCCAGTTGGTCACTGTTGCCTTAGTGGACTTCTTATTGACTCTTTTCATATCAGAATCGATTGGATAGAAGAAAGAATTGGCTATTACAATTCTTGATTGATTATAGCTCATTCTTGTTCAGCCACTCTAAATAGACGCTTAACAATACTGACTATTGTTCAGCACGTTTATTGAGCAGGGACTCAAAAAGTGGAATCCAGCAGGGCCTGGCAATTGACATAATTGTTTGGGGGTAGGCTACCTCTGCCTCGTCTTTATCCCTTTAGAAAAGCCTAATAATAAAACTATTGTTGAGCAAAACCTAAGCTAATGAATATCCCCCAACTTCCTTCTTCTTGAAACTCTTTACCATCCCTACGCCATCCCATACTATTTCCCCCGTTCTCTTGTCTTGTAGCCAAAGCGCACCTGGATTATTTGGACATATTCCAATGCACATGCCGCAACCCATGCAAAGGTTGTCATCTATGTTTAATGTTTCTTTTTCTTTATCAAGCTTGATTACTCCGTACAGACATGTATCATCACATGCACCACATAAAGTGCATTTTTCAGTATCAAACCGTGGAACTACGGGGGATGGACTTCTGCCTCCCGTAAGCAGGTACTTAAATTCCTTCCCCTTCTGATAAGGCTGCATCTTATAACCGTACTTCTCTTCCCACTCGGACCGGAGACATGATGCCTCCTCTAGCAGCTTCCCTCGGAATTGGTCTATCCTTGTGTAGCCATGTCTCTTCATCCAATCCTCTAAACCTTTAAGTAGTTCCTTGTATACTTTATGACCTTTGTAGTAAGCCGCACTAGTTACCTGAACCGCAGTACATCCCAGCAACAAATATTGAATTACATCGCTCGCCTTAAAAATACCCGCGCTTCCTATTACAGGTATGTCAACTACTCTTAAAACGTATGACAGCCTATTCAGGCTTAACGGTACCATGGTCGGACCAGCGGAATACATAGATTCTCCCGGCGTACCAAAAACCTCTTCCCTTTCTACATCTATAAACACGCCCGCAGACGGCAATACATTATGGCCGGAAAGAAAGCTAAGGCCTTCATCTGCCCAAACTTTCGCGTGGAGAGCCACCGGATTATGGTAGAGAGACATTTTTGCTCCGATTGGCACCCTCGTAACATTCATCACAGAATTAATAATCTTGCGGGCAAATATTTCGTCCGCCCATAGCTCCTCTGAGGCAAGAATCGGCTGATCTCCCTTGCCATACACTACTTTTGATGCCGGGCAAGACGCATCCAATTCAATAGCATCAGAACCAGCCTCATCCAACATCTTTGCTATTCGTGCCCACATTTCTGCTATATCATCAGCTTCCATTCCCCAGCCAAGTTCGAGTATGCTGTTTATCAATGGTACTCCTGCATCGTGGCACATCTTGTGCCATTTTGGTATAGCTTTCTCAATCATTTTGTCAAAGTTTTCTTCCTCCGCAAAATACCCCGCCTGCATTAACCAGGCTCCTCGATATTGACGCCCGAATCTATCAAGAGGAAATGCCCATGGTTTGCTTGTGACTACGGCCGGGCCCGGTGAGGATAGGTGGCCGACTGACTTTGTTACGACTGCCCCGACACCATTCTCAATGCACCTTCTGATGGTGATCTCGTCCCCTGCTACTTCCGAAGAGCCTGGGAGGAGAGGATTTCTTAAGACCAGTGACCCCCTGTTAGTTTTGATCTCGACGCTTAAATCTACTGTCATATTTACATCTCCCTTGCTGTTTATTTGTACTCCTGATTTGAGCCAATATTTGGCTTTTCATTACTAAGAATGCTGGCCCGAAACTTGTATCTTAACCATGCTTAATTTTGCCTCCTTTGGCTTTGAATCCAAGGCTTTTTCAGCCATGCTGCTTTATTAAATTAGTCCTTAGTCTAAAGTATTCGTTTGAGTAATCCGTATTCCCATATTCCGAATAGCTTGAGCGTGTTATGACCGGTAAAGATGAATGGCCATAACCGGCTTTCTTAACCTGTTACACCAAGGTATTTGGCTTTAACGTCTTCATTATCTCTCAATTCTTCCACTGTAGACTGGTATACCAATGCGCCTTTACTTATGATATGCACGTAATCAGCTAACCCAATAACCATGGGGAGGTTCTGCTCTACCAATAAAATAGAAAGACCGCTCTTTTTGAGTTGACTAATAATCCTGCCAACTTGTTGAACGATTATAGGAGCTAGTCCCTCTGAAGGCTCATCCATTAAAAGCAATTCTGGATTAGTCATTAAGGCTCGGCCAATAGTCAACATCTGCTGCTCACCACCACTTAGGAGATTGCCCTTGTATTTAGCTCGTTCCTTTAGAATCGGGAAGAGGAAGTACACTCGGTCTAATGTCCAAGCATTAACTTTATGTCCTCCGCGTGCTGCCATGGTAAGGTTTTCCTCGACACTCAACGACGGGAAAATACGCCTTCCCTGCGGAATTAGACCAATGCCCATGTGGGCAATCCGATGCGGTTGCATTCCAGTGATATTCTCTTCCTTGAAATATATTTTACCGCGGCGTGGCGGAGTGAAGCTAATTATGGACCTGATTGTGGTTGTTTTGCCCATGCCATTACGCCCCAAGAGAGCTACTACAGAACCCTCTTTGACCTCCAGTGAAACACCCTTGAGGACGTAGCTTGCCCCGTAGTAAGTATGGATGTCAACCAGCTCTAACATTATCCCACAGTTGCCTCACTTCCCATATATATTTCTTTAACCAATGAGTTACACTGGATTTCATGACATGTTCCATCGGCTACGATTTCACCATGGTGGAGGACAATAATTCGCTCAGCAACATCAAACACCAAGTCTATGTCGTGAGCGATGAGAATTACTGTAACATCAGTTCCCAAGTCACGGATACGAGTGCTAATATCCTTGCTTTCGTCAGTGGTTAACCCACAACTGGGTTCATCGAGCAGTAATAGTTTGGGTTTTGCAGCCAGACATAGAGCAATTTCTAACTTACGTTGCTCTCCATAGGAGATTGCTTCAACTAGCTCGTCTCTTCTTCCCCATAAGTCCATCGAGTCAAGCAGTTCGTGAGCCTTATCGTAAAGATCTTTATATGAAATAATTGGGCGAAACATTTGAAAGCGTGATGGCAAGATACCGTGAATAGCCAGCATAGTATTATTAAGAACTGTTAGATTGGAGAAAAGGGTCGTCAATTGGAAAGAGCGAATCAGGCCAAGACGGGTACGGCCATATGTGGGCATACAACTAATGTCTTTCCCGAAGAAAAAAAACTGGCCATCATCAGCTCTTAATTGACCATCTAGGATGTTAAAAAGAGTCGTTTTCCCTGCTCCATTAGGTCCAATAATTGCCAGACGTTCTCCAACTTTAATACTGAAGGAGATGTTTGTTAGTGCGCGAACTCCACCGTAATTTTTGCATAAACCTTCAACTCTTAATGCTTCCATAGTGGTACTCTAACCTCTTCCATAGTTTCACCAAATATATGCTAATGCCGCCTCGAAGAAACATAACAGCTAAAACAAAGAGACCACCTAGAATTAGAGGCCAGCGTTCAGGAGTGTATATGCTCGAATAATGTACTATGAATGTTATCAATATAGCTCCAGCGACAGGTCCCCAAAAAACTCGATCGCCACCTATTATTACCATAAGCAGTACCAAAGTAGAGGCGAGGACACCGATGTCTGTAGGAACTAGAACCGTACTATAATGTCTAAATAGTACGCCAGCTACCCCGGCAAACAGTCCGGCAACAACAAAGGCGATGTACTTGTACAGCCAAGTATTATAGCCTAGGCTGCGCATTCGAGTTTCACTGTCACGGACACCTTGCAGAGCAACTCCAAAGGGAGACTCAATCAGCCGATATAACAAGAAAAGACTGATAACAAGAACTGCAAAAACCAAGTAATAAAAAGACATAGCATTCATGGTAAACCCTGGCAATCCTAGATCTGGGTAGCCCACATTTATAAGGCCATTGGTACCTCCGGTCACTGTTTGCCACTTCAAGGCAACACTGTAAAGCAATTGACCAAGAGCAAGGGTGACCAGTAAGAAGTATACACCAGATAGTCGGAGCGCAATGAAACCAAAGGCACCAGCAACAAGAACTGCCATCAAGATGCCAGCTGGGGCAGCCAGCCAGAAGCTTTCAACACCATAGCGCACTGTTAGTATACTACTAGTGTAAGCTGCTACACCAAAGTAGGCGGCGTGTCCTAGTGAGAAAAGGCCTGCATATCCAACGAGCAGGTTTAGGCTCATAGCAAAGATTCCAAAGATAAGGGCTTTAGTCATAACTCCTTGAAGATATGGGGGCATAAATAAAGGTAATGCTACAAAGAACAGTCCTACAATAATATAAGCAATACGATTGTGTCGCCCTGTCAGCCATACCCATTTTGCAGTGTTGTTTTTCGCCTCTCCCATTCTTTTATTTCCCCCTCCCTAACAGACCGCTGGGTTTCACCAACAATATGATTATCATAGCTAAATACATGGTAAAGTAGGCAAAATCAGGGAAGTAGGCTTTTCCAAGAGAATCGATGAGACCTATCACCACAGCGCCTAATAGCGTACCTTCAATACGTCCGACTCCACCAACAACGATAACGATCAGTGCCAAAAGCAAAATGTCAAAGACCATACCAGGGTATACTGGGATGATTGGTAGCCCTATAAAACCAGCAACCCCGCCCACAAATGTACCTGTAAAGAAAACGGCACTGGAAACCAGGCCATAGTTCACACCCAACCCAGTCGTCATTTCCTTATCATCCATCCCAGCTCGAATAACGGAACCGGTTCGAGTCTTCTCAGTGAACAGCCATAAACCCGCAGCTAGAGCTAGGCCGGCAGCAATGATCACTAGACGATAAACAGGGAAGGAAGCACTACCAATATTGATAGAACCAGATACAATAGCGGGCGCATCAATTACCTTAGCATATGGTCCCCAGATCCACCTAGCCAAATTAGCGAATATGTAGACGAACCCTAAAGTCAGCAGCACCTGCTCATTTAGCTGTTTATGCAGGCGCTTTAAGAATACCAGTTCTACTACTAAGCCAACTAGGCCAACTGCAATTCCACCAACCAAAGCTGCCCAGACAAAGGGAACACCATAAGCTAGCGCCGCTAATCCAAAATATGCCCCGAGTATATAGAAAACTCCATGAGCAAGGTTGAGAACCCCCATGAAACCATATATAACTGCGAGGCCACTGGCGATAAGAAATAGCATGATGCCAAATGTAATGCCATTCAAAACATTTAGCAAAATTGTTTCCATAACGCATGCCTAACCTGGTAGGGCTGAAAACTAGCCCTACCAGGTTAGGTTCCATCGTGCTCAAGGCCGACTATTCCCAAGGTGCTTTGCGTACTACTTGGTCGTATGTTTTGAGAATCTCCTTCTCATACCTACCGTCTTTTTTGGCTATTTTCACAATTAGTTCGTTTCCAACCCCCATTCCTTCATTGGTAAAGGAAATCTTCCCCTCAGGAGTATCGACACTAACCTTCTTCAGGGCCTCGATGATTTTATCATGTGTCGTATCACCTTTTGCAGCCTTTACTGCTTCTAAGAAAACAGTTACGGCTGTATAACCCGCCTCCTGAAAGGACATAACCGGGGGCATTCCACCAGTCTTTTTCTTTGCCAGCTCCACAAATTGTTTGTTGGTGTTAGTATCAATGAACGGAGAATACTCATGCTGAGCGATGGTACCTATACAATAATCACCAACTGCTGTCCATAGCTCGTTTTCAGCCGTGTCGCTCGTATATATTATTGGCATCTTCAGCCCGAATTCATTATATTGCTTGTAAAACGGAGGGAGTTCGGGGGGTTGAATCCACATGGCAAGTACATCGGCTGTCTTTATACCAGTTAAATATGGCGCGAAGTCGAAAGTACCTAAAGGTGGCTTCACTGTCTGAACGACAGTCCCACCCCTCTCTTCAAAGGGCTTTGTGAAACCTGTGGCAAACATTTCTCCGGTTACAAAATCGTCATACATAACCACAGCCGTCCGATAACCCCGGTCTTCATAGGCATAGACGCCTGAATAGTAGGCGTTCCCAGAAAATGTTCCTCGTAGTAGGAACTCATTACCAGCACCGGCCTGTATTACACCCATAGTCTGTCCCGAAGGAATGATGTTGGGTGTTCTCGACTGTGCCAAAACAGGTGCTATCGCCAAAGCAACGTGACCCCAAACCGGTCCTATAATGACATCCACTTTGTCTACTTCTACCAGTTTTTTCACTGCTTCTACACCTTTTACTGGGTCACCTCCGTTGTCTGCAGGTATCAATTCTATCTTCCTCCCTTCAATCTGCCAACCAACCTCGTCGAGCTTGAGCCTTGCTCCGTCTTCGTGGAAGGGTATATCTGCCGAGCCCATGCCAGAATAATCAAAAAGCAGCCCTATCTTTATGGGTTGTTTTGGCGCAGCCGGCGCACAGGACAGGGCTAGGCCAAGTACTATTATGACAGCTACCACAAATAATCCTGTGTATTTTATGTATCTCATTCTTTACCTCCTTTTGAGCATGAATAATATTGAGTGTTACTTGACATATCGCCTAAAATCAATCTAAGGTGAACATGCTACACCTCCCTCGGGACACTCCAAGTCTTCCTAACCCTAAAGTGTCCAATTTCAGGACTTCACTCCAAATTTTAACTCTGTGACTATCCGTCTCGCTGTTCTGCCCTCTTGGTATATCTGGGGATTTCTCCATACTTTTTGATTCCGAAATCCTTGTGAATTGTTCTCTGCTGGTGCTATTCTCTGCAACTTCTATTCTACTCAAATACTATTTGTGCGCAGAAGCTAGTTGTTCATGCTTACACCGCATAAAGAGCACCTCTAAACTTTCACACCTCGGATTTTATTGCCTGTTTACCCGGCATCCTTAGTCCCACCTTCTTCCGGAACTCATCGGGGCTTATGATCTCGCGTCCTAGAAGCTCAATTAGCTGTTTGAACATCTTAAAGACTTCAACATTATTCTTTACTAACTCGTTTCGGTGCGGCCACATCCATACCGTGTCTTCCATTCCAACTCGTATGTCGAGTCCCAGTAAAAGGGCAAATGTAGCGAGATAGCTCGAAGCTCTTCCTGCTGCACATACTACAATCTCAGAATCCTCATCGATCTCCCTGATACGGTTAACATAATGCATCAACCCCTCAACCATAGCCTTGGGACTGTGCATGGGAGAACAGCCGGGAAGCGCTGGAAGAATAATCCAGTAATATGGTTTTTTGAGGAGCCCCGTTTTGATAAGATATCGGTCTGCATTGTCAATATCCCCGTCTGAGTATACTGCGAGTTGCGGCTTGACCCCGTGTTCCTGGCAGAGCCTGGTCTTCTCTATCATGACATGAGGTGGCTTCAATACAGCGGTATCTCCTATATAAACAGCAAAACAGTTGATGGGTGTTTGATCAACGAGGCCATCTTTCAGGACCTGTTTTAGATTGGCCCATTGTCCGGGCCGGTCCGCAACTAAGCAGGCGCACACAATCCTGTCAGGATACTTCTCGCGGATGGGATCAATAACGAAGTGGAAGAGTTCGGGATCTAGCACATTATATCCGTCTTTGTCCCTTACATGGACATGTACGTTGGGCGCTCCGGCCTCAAGGCAAGCTAGTGCTTGGTCTCTGATTTCCTTTGGCTCAATTGGCTGGTTTGGATTGGCTCTTTTACTTATGAATGCGCCTACTATGGCCTGACAAATGAAGACTTTTCTCGGTACGTTCCAAGCAGGCTGTATCTCCACACCCAACCCATACTTCGTTCCAAAAGGGTCCATGAATTCCGGAAGGCCGAAAAGAAACCCGATGGCCTTAAAATCTTCCCCTTCCTTCCTTTTCCATTCCTCAATATAATCCCAGTTAACTTTGTCTTTAGCCATCTCCTAATCCTCCTTTATAGATTATTGTGCACGAGATAACAAGTCAATTCGCGATATATGATTCTTTAACCTTTTCTTAAAGACAATTTTGGCCTCCTCTGACACATATTTCTATATTTATAACCAAATACTATCATGATGCCGGATATATCCCCTCTCCAATGCAGATAGATCATTTAGAGTTTCAAACTTGAACACGAAAAAAACTGCCAATGATACTTTCCTCGCTCTTTGTTATTAAGGATTGAGGCTGCCTGATTTTCTAGTGATTCATTATGGATATGAACGCAAGTCTCTTAGAAAGTCATCTGTCGGCCGTTCCAGAAGAAAGGTGCTCAGAAAGTCAACGTAGGGATGGAGGAAGGGATACTTACCATACTTCGCCCAGGGTGGTTTGGTATACTTGGGAGGCGAATCAATCACTGATTTGCGCCAGGCATCGAAGTTCTCGTACCATTGCTCAGCAACCCGGTGCCAGGGGTATTGGTTAGGGATTCCCGGTACTTCGATTGCACGGTGGCTAAAATACCGGATAAGGCCTGGTTGCTTCATGACCTCCTTGGAATGAACATTTAGGAACCACTTTTCCCCTTCTTCGACTGGGACACCATCCGGGTATTTGAAGGTGATATGCCAGCGCAGGATAGCTTTCTCATCCACTGTAAAGCGCCCAAGAAAGTCCTCTGTGGCCGCGGCCGGAACAAAGACCTGAGCCCATGGATGTGGTCCTTTAGGTTGCCCAGCCCACTTGGGGGCGTAAAGCTCAGTGCTAACCGCTCCTTTCATCCACTGTGGCCATGTGAGTTCGAAGAATTGACCTCTCAAGTCGGTTCCCATGCCGACTACAGGAGGTAGTTCTGTTATGTTACGAAACCAAAGCTCGCTAACACGATAATTATAATAGCCGTAGTGTTCAGCTCCGGGTGGTGGGGGAACAGCACGGTAACTTCGATAGCGCGTCATCCATGGCCCGAGCATGTTTATCGCCTCGGGAGCATGGTACCGAATGTACCACCTCTCCATTTCTGGTAGTTCATTCATACTTGGCAAGTCCATTACAAAAACACACTTAATCATTGCTATTGCTCCTTCGTCCTTTTTGTTTTTAATTCAGACTTTATACAGACTTTTTCTTAAAGACAATTTTGCCCTCCTCTAACATAATTTTCTATTCTATGAAGAAAGAACGTCATGGCACTTTATTCTATTAGCCACGCGAATATATGCCTGTATAATTATGGCAGCGAATTGAGACTTCAGTGGACCTTAATAATATATGATTTTATAGCTTCAGCACCATTCAAACAATACTGGAAAACAATGATTTGGGCTATTGCCCTGGTTATGCCATAGCTGGGGCATGAAAAAGATTGGCGTAAGATACCTTTAAGAAAAAGCCAAGGGCCTTGAATGGACTAAGAAGAACTCGCGCCACAAGAATAACACCGTCAAGCAGAACGTTGAAGCAAGCCATTGACCAGATGTTGGGAGGCTATGAGATAGGGCGGTATCTCTTGAATGTAGTAGAGCTGTGGGGTCACTTACACTATCATTTTGCGCGAATATAGGAGCATTACCCAACTAAATGTTTAATAACAACAATCTAATAACTTAATTAGTTCTGCTCGGTTATTCGCCTTTGTCTTTTCAAAAATGTTTCTTAAATGAGTTTCTACAGTACATAGGCTAAGAAAGAGTTCAGTGGAGATTTCTTTATTAGTTAGGCCGTCCCTTACTAGGCTGCAAATTTCCAGTTCCCTCTTTGATAGTTTATATTTGAACATTGCAGTTCTTTCTTTTATCTGCCGCAGTTCTGCACAGTCTTCTATTAAGATGATAAAGGAAGGAATCTCTTTACTGCATGAAGTCTGCGCATTCAAAAAGGATCTAAATTTATATTCTCTGCCTTGATTCACGTATATGTTACTTACGCAGAAAGGAGCACCAGTTTCACCAAGTTTAAAGTGAGATTTTAGATCCTGACAATTTCGGATGACTTGGTATGGTATTGATATACTCCGTTGCCCGAGGCTATTATCTTCGATATCTCCTTCTTTCTTTATCGCCCAACATATCTTTTTAGCCATTCTATTGTAGTAAACTGGTTTAATGTTAAAATCTAAAACTATTATTCCCATCAGAGGGTAGTCATCAAATTCTCTGTATATGTTTATCTTGTCCTCACATACCCGAGACAGATTTATGTTTTCGATTACATATTTAAGATGCTTCGCTAAGACTAATGCTATTGCTCTATCATGGTCATCAAAACAAGGTCTGCCGATCTGTCTGAAGATACCTATTTTCCCATATAGCCTATTTTCTGAACGAATACAGATAATCATTTCGTGAGATAATTGTTTCGGTCGAAGGAAATCGTTGTAATACATACTATTTCCCCACCACTTATCAGCAAACATTTTATCTGTTGCACACGTTAGATTCGTTGAATAAATCACTTCTCTAAATGGGTCATATTTTTGATAATATTGTTGGTACGGCGCCACATTGCTGTCTAATTCATGTATAACGCCGTCTGGAATATCAAGGTATCTTCGTTCGCTATCTGTAAGAAAAAACGATGCGCCATCCGCTTGAAATATCGGTAGAATAAGCTTAAGAACATTTAGCCTCAATTCACGAAGAGATGAGTTATCCGACGCATTATTTATTAAATTTGAAATATCTAATAAATGGTTATTTTGTAATCTGATCATGATTTTTTGTTATAAAAAGTATCGGTACGTACGGTCCAAAGTATATGGTGAAGGCCCCCTTTCATACGATAGTATATTCCCCAGGTTAATATCTTGTCAATCGCCTTACGCTTCATTCAATTTCCTTCGCCCGGTGATATTCTATCCATTGCCTAAGTTCTCCTGTTTAGCATTAAAGCCCCCGTTTTTCCTCGAAGATATCCTACCGCCAATTTGTTTTTATACGCCCGCCAGTACAATGACTAGGACAACGACCAAATCATTGTTTTCCAGTATTGTTTGAATAGCACTAAACCCGTAAAATTACTGAGTTCCAGTCAATGCCCCACAGTTCGCTATCATCAGTACATTAAAATTTACAGCTGTGGGTTTCTCAGAAGGCCTTTGATACCTTCACCTTATAAATGGTCGGGGGATTCGGTACTCTGCCCGGTTATGTGTACACGAATCTCACACGCACTGTTTGCACTCTCGTTACGTGGCAGACGACCTGAAAGAAGCCAATGGTATTAAAAGTCAAAGGTATTAAGTCGGAGGAGAAGAAGATATTTAAAGCATAGTTCATCAAACCAAATGACGTGGCACAGACAGTTGTCAAGGCTATGAAAGATGAAGAGGTTTCTTATCATTGCGTGCAGGCCTAGGCATATCTAATGAATCAAAGACAACATATTAAGGATTTAAACAACGCAATTTGTAATTAGTGCCTAAGCATAATCACCTCATCTGCAATACTGATTCTTTTAGTTAGTCTTACTACTTTGTGCGAAGGAGGTAGGTAGATGGAAGTATTAAAGGAGGGCAGGGGAGAGCTACTGGGCTGGCATGACCCTGACGATGCCAGGGATTGGGTGCTTAAAAACAAGTCTCGCGAGCTGAAGGACAAAACAATGTCAGTTAAGGAGGCGGTATCGAGATTTATTCGGGATGGAGATTTCATCGCTAGCGGCGGTTTTGGACACATCAGAGTGTCTATGGCTATTGTCTATGAAATTATCAGGCAAAAGAAACGCAACTTGGCTATGGCCGGTAAAACAGCTGTTCACGATCTTGACATTCTGGTAGGTGCCGGCTGTGTAAACAGGGTAGAGGTGGCCTATTCCTTCGGGCATGAACTCAGAGGGCTATCTCCAGCCTCCAGGAGAATGGTAGAAAGTGGACAATGTAAAGTAGTTGCCGAAACCAGCAATGCCGGATAT
>Ga0315282_10012484_pt1 | contig 12992 bp, 17 predicted proteins | sample YL17G07_20_MG_FD_203693 | JGI IMG/M metagenome (GOLD analysis project Ga0315282, IMG submission 203693) | Sediment microbial communities from Yellowstone Lake, YNP, Wyoming, USA - YL17G07_20 | ecosystem: Environmental > Aquatic > Freshwater > Lake > Sediment | place: USA: Wyoming | collected...
GTCCGCAGTGTCGCTCAAAAGATGCGAGAGCTGACACGCAATGTCCGCTTGGTTTTCGACTACTTACGGATGACAGCAAATTCATGCCATGCCCATCCCTGAGAAAGGAGAACGAATTCACCGTGACTTTTTTCCCGTATTTTACAGCAAAATAAGTTGTCAGGGGTGAGGTGGTCCGTTTTTTGCTTACTTAAAGTTGGTGCTCCCAGAAATCTATAACAAATCCTATATGAATTTGGTAGTATCACGCATGTAAATTATAACTTATTGAAATAATTATATAATTTGTATAAAAATAATGCTTGACAAGGGGGGTGGCTTGGTATATATTGAAAGGTGTGAAGGGAAATGTTCTCTGAAAGGAGGGAAAACATTCTCTCTATTTTTTTATCTAAGCAGCGGATTCTAAGAGGGATTTGAAAAAGAAATGAGAAAACCGAATTCGGAAAAATTTAGTAAACCAACGGAAATCGAGACCGAAGATGTGGCTCTGGAGGAGCTCTCTCCCGCCTCTCTGTTTGAGCCGATACCTCCCATGCAGCCGCTACCACCATACGGCCAAGGCGAGGCAGACGACACATCGCAGGAATTCAAAGTAGGGACGGTAGAGGAAGGCGTCGAGACCCAAGAACCCGAGGAACTCGAACCAGAACCTGAGGTTGAAGATGATTATTCTGTGTACCCTCACGATATCACATGGGAATACCTGAAAGGTCTCGAAAAGATCTCTCTTCTCACTCCTGAAAAAGAGGTCGAGCTGGCCAAGAAGATCAAAGAAGGCGAGCGTCTGGTGAAGCTCCTCGAGACGCGAACGAGTCGTCTTAAGACTCAACTTACCGTGCTGAAGATGAAAAACGGTAACAAGCGTGGTAATAACGGTAATGGAGCCAAACATCGTTCGAAGGCAAAAAATGGGAAAAAGACAAAGGCGACGGTCTTAGAGCTCAAGGAGAAGACCCAGGTTTACAGGAAGACGCTTTCGCAACATCAGAAAGCGCTCTTCGAGACCCAGAAGGCGAAAAATGAACTCATTCAGGCAAACCTGAGATTGGTCGTCAGCATTGCTAAACGTTACTCCAATCGAGGTCTCTCCTTCCTGGACTTGATCCAAGAGGGTAATCTTGGTTTGATGCAGGCCTTGACCAAATTTGATTACGAAAAGGGGTACAAGTTTAGCACGTACGCCTCCTGGTGGATCCGGGCAGCCATTCTCAGGGCCTTTGCAGAAAAATCGAGGACGATTCGAATTCCTAACTACTTGTTTGAAATCAAGGGCAAGTTAATGAAGTCCTTTAAGGCCCTGATGAAGAAATTGGGCCGCGAACCCACTTCGGCGGAACTGTCTAAGGATAGCGGGATCCCTTTGCATGACGTGGAGAAGGTTCTCAACCTAACGGAGGAACCTATCTCTCTGGACATGTCGATTGGGGAGGAAGACAGCACACTGGAGGATCTGATTGCCGATGAGAAGAGTCCGTCCCCGAGCGATACTCTGCTCGAGAAAGATCTAATCGGACATATCCGTAAGTTGCTAGCCGGTCTTTCACCCAGAGAGGAAAAGATTCTTCGACTCCGGTTTGGGATTGGCGAGGATGGAGAGTATACACTCGAAGAGATCGGCAGGCAGTTCGGTCTTAGCCGAGAGAGAATCCGACAGATCGAGGCAAAAGCCATTGAACGACTCCGCGATCCCGGCCGTCACAAACAGATTAAGGAGTATTTTGAATAGGAACGCTTCTTTGATCTAGTGGTGTACCCCAGAAATTGAACTACGTGTGATAATCTCCTCGCCTTGAACACAATGCGGTCAGGGCTCAACGGCTATCAATTGACTCAAGTATTTTTCCAAGTATAGCGATATTTCTGTGATGCACCACTAGCCCTCTTCTGTGAGGTTTCATGTGAGTTGAATAAAAAAGGGGCAACCCTGAAAAAAGGGTTGCCCCTTTTCTGTCTCTTCCCGAATCACTCGACTTGGATGGCTTCTACCGGACACTCTTCGGCTGCTTCCCGACAGGCGTCGGTCAGATCGTCCGAAACCTCATCCATCTTTGCCGTGGCTATGTCGTCCTTCATTTCAAAAACCTCCGGACACGTCTCCGCACAGAGTCCACATCCGATACACGTCTCCTCGTCAATGATCACTCTCATCTCCTAACCCTCCTTTCATTCGTTGGACAATGATCCATCACCATCTCCTTCAAATCAAGCTTTCTTCCTCAATCGATAGTACAAGTAACCCAAGGCTGCCACCATCCCGATCAAGAGCAAAATCGAGACGATGGTCTCTGCTGAATCCAGTTGCGTCGCTATCTTTTCGTAGGTTGCTCCGACCCACCACCCGACGAATCCAAGGAAAAAACACCGAAAAATGGACCCCAGGAAGGTGTACAAAGTGAAAGGTCTGATGGGGATTCGGAGAAGCCCTGCAAAGATTGAGACAAGGGAGATGGGAAAAACCGGGATCGCTCGGGTGAGGAAAATAGTCAGCGCCTCTCGTTTCCCACGGAATCTCCTTTCCAACATTTCGATCTCCTCCCAATCCACACCCAGGAACCGCTGGTATCGAACCACGAGGGCTTTGCCACCATAATAGCTAACCACATAACCGATATAGGATCCAAGCGTAGAGGCGATAGCCCCAGGAAGAACGATCACCCACAGAATCTGAGCGATCGCCTGAGGAATCGAGAGCTGGGGCACGATGAGGATGGCTCCCGCGCCCATAATGATGAGAGGGGAGGGAATGGGCACAATGATCTGCTCGATCATCACCCCAACAAAAACGGAGAGCTGCCCATGCGCTCTCATCAATTCCATCACCCACTGTGTGATTTCTGCAATCAATAAATCACTCCCTTGTCTAACCTCTCTGGAATACCATGGAGAGCCGAAAAAAACGATTTCATGGAGCCCCACGGGCAAGCCCATGGTCTCCTGCTGCCAGGATGAAATGGATCACAAGATAGGCACATTTCCTTCCTTCATTGTAACAAACTCTTCTCGACCGTATGCCTTGGCAACCACAGGGAGATAGACAGAAGAAAAGCGCTCGCAAAGACAACCTCGCTCTTCCCGCGGAACCTCCTGCACTCTTCTCCATTCGAAAATGAACTGTAAAGTAACACACCCAACGCCGATGTCAAGCATCAATTATTTTTTTCAGGCGTTTCGTGCTGTAACCGCAATGAATCAAAACTTCCTCTGTAGCCTTCGCGAGCATCTCCTGATACTTTTCGGCATCGTAGGTATCGTCCGGACCCATCAACGGGAAGGGTTTCACTCGCTCGCTTTTGTTTCTGGACTGCGCATCTTTGATGATATAACTCACCTTCTCTCCGGGATGAATCGGTATCCCAGAATCCTCCAGTTGCTGGGCTGCAAGGGCGATGGGACTGTCGACTTTGTAGTCATTGGGTTCCTGAGAAATCGTCCTCCGGATGGCCAGGCTCTCACTCCTGGCCTGTCCATTCTTTAAGACCAGGCTATAGTCAAGAAGAAGGTCTAAGATCTTGGGAATCTTTGAGTGGTATTCCTCGGCATTCCGTGTCTCGGCCAAAACCTCGAGCATTCGAAGCTGAGCCTCCTGAACCAAGGGCGGTGTGTCTCCTCGCCGAAACGCAAGTCCCCTCGCTTTGAGCTTTCCGCTTTCGAAGAGACCGAAATAACGATTAGCCACCGGGCTCTCGGGATTTCCCTTCGAGGGGAGAAAGGCCATCCACCGATAAATTCCCTCTAGGTTCATGGTAATTCCAGTAGTTTCACCAATCTTATGGCAGAGTTCAAGCACTGCCTCCTCATTCAAGTCTTGCTTTCGAATCCAGAGAGAATCCGTGATGGCATGGAGAAGCTCAAAACCAGCCTCTTCGCAGATTTCCTTTGCTTGAAGGAGTTTCTCTCTCCCGAAGGCCGTCACGGCCTCATGGGCTTCAATTCTTCCAAAACGAGCATTTCGGTAACCTAAGTATCCAAAGCATGTCACGAGGGTCCATTTGAGCGCCACCTGTCTACGGTTGTAGGCTTCTCTTTTTTCCGAAGGTCCCTCTTTTGCCATTTTCTTGAGCCATGTCCTTCTTGCTAAGAGTGGACGGAGGACCTTGGGAACAATTCCTTCCCTCCTTTGACAGATTGTATAACCCGCCTCTGGAACCCGGTGATTTTGGCAACATCCACAGAGGACAGTCTCTGCAGAGATGTTGTGGATGGCCATGATGGTAGGATACATCGAAGCAAAGTCGATCTCTGCGACATTCTCGAAGATCCCCAGCTTCGGCTGAAAGACAAGGCCTCCTTTATCTGCAACAAGGAGATCCCACGCTGTCTTGAACCGTTCAGGTTCTCCCTTTCGCCATGGAATGAGAATGCGATCTTGGAAGGCTCGATCGAGCTGCATGGAGGTGATGGCTGTTCCAGGAGAGGTTCGGGCCATCCGTTGCACGGGGACTTTTGCGAGCCGCGCCAGTTCAATCAACCCTACCATGTCTGACTCTCCATGAATAAAGGAGTTTCGACGATCGATGTGCCAACGTCCGAAAAGAAGACAGGCAGGGGCACGGTAATAGGTCCGGCCATAAGAGAAGTAAGAGTATCCTTTGGGGTTCACCTGTCTCTTAAGAGGATAAGGTTCCCGGTCCCAAGGAAGAGACACCTTCTCCCTCCTCTCCAACGCGAAGAGAAAGGGGAAAAGAGACGCATCTCCGTTATCGCTGAGAATCACATCCGGATCAAACCGTTTAATGAATTTCTCGATCTCCTGGAGATCGACCTGCTCCATCTCCAGTTGATACCCTTCACACTCAAGGACGAGCTCTGTACTGTGCTGGTGCAGGGTGAGCCCTGCACCAGCACGGTGCAGGGCTCGCCCAGAGGGATAGGTCGAATCGCCGTTCGTGCGAAGTTCCATCACTCGAAGATCGGGAAAACCTCCATCGTCCACCCACACCGACTCCGAGGGATCGGCGTAGATCTTGAAAATTCGATTCCCTTCGACCTCGACGATGCATTTCCCGGTTGGGAAAATCCCTTTTTCATAGAGATAGGCTTGAGGCAAAGGGACATCGCAGTTGTAGAAGGTGATTCGTTCTTCCCATGGACTGAGAATTCTCGGAAGCTGAATGTAAACACTGGGATCTCCCAATTCGATCTCCATCACCTCTACTTCGTTTCCGCTCCAGAACTCTCTCCTTCTTGTCCACTGCCACCCTGTCATCCGACGTGCTTTCTGAAAAGAATGAAGGAAGGCAAAAAGATCTCTTCTCTTTCCCTGGGCATAGAAGCGAGGTCGAAAGGGTTCTTCGAATCGACGGATGCACCCGTCTTCTTCCTTGATCCAAAGGATCATTGAAGAGTCGAGAGGATAAAGATCGAAGAGCCATCCTTGACGTTCCATAGGGAGAAATCCCTTTTGCACCACGGAGACACGCCTGCCTGCCGGCAGGCAGGGCATAGAGAGAAGATGTTGAGATAAGGCAGAAAGAATGAAACTATCGTGTTCTATGTTCCACCGGAGTTAGAATCCTCTTTTTTCTCCGTGTTCGTACTCTGTACCCTCCGTGCCTGTGGTGAAAACAGACTCCTTGTTTTCAAGGGTTCTCAAACGCGATCGCAATTCGACGAGGGCTTTTTCATGTTCGATGAGAATGGAGACCAGGATGGTTTCAAAGGGCCAGGGCCTTGAGGCATAGACCCCTGCTTGCACATGAAGCCTCGCCTCCTCGAAGAGACGATCGAAGAACTGTTGATCCTCCCTTCTCAGTCCTCTCCGAAATTTCTTCCACTCTTGAACTTCCTGTTCCAAAACCCGACTAAACGGGAGAACCGTTCTTCCCATAGTAAAACCTCGCCTAGAGCAAAGAGCATAGCGCAAAGCGTATCATGTCATCACCTTTCAGCACTTGTCACGGGCAAGTCGGCTGGATGCCCCGCCCTGTGGGCGGGGAGCTTCACTTAGGTGATCTCGAATATGTTTTATCTTCCAGATTTCTCAATCCACAATTCGCAATCCGCAATTCTCTATGGGTCCTTTCTCCAGCGTTACTTTGGGACCTTCGTCGTCCAGAGAGATCCTCCAGACCAAATTAGAAAACTGGAAGAGCTTCCTCATCAGATAGTATCTCCTCGAATGAGGGGAGAGGAAGGATTGGAATAGAAAGAAAGGAATCCCTTCTGCCGTCAGGCTCTCCACCTTTCTCAGGGACCTCTCAAGAAGGGGGCTCACCTCTCTCTCTGGTACATCCTCATCCAAAAAGGTGTTAAGGGGACCGAGAAGGATCACCAGAGGCTTTTGCGCTCGGACCATCACGTTTTCTTCCATGAGCAAGGAGGCTAACTTCTCTCCCATGAGTGTGGCCATTTGGTAACAGGTGAACGCCCTCGCGATTCGAATTCGATGGAGAAGATCTTCCGGTGGGATCAAAACCTTTCTCGCAAAGGAGGATACAATATAGGGGTCAAATCGATTGGCTCCATCCAAGACGATGGTCTCAATTCCATGACCCACCATCCACCCCGCCACATAGGAAGAAATCCCCTCAACCCCCTCCCCTCCGAAGAGGACCTTTCTCAGAGAGGACGATTCCACCTGCAGCAACGCTTCATCAAGCCAAAAACTTACATTACGTTCGGCGTTCGGAGTTCTTGACGGAGATCGTTCGGAGTTCTTGACTGAGATCGTTCGGAGTTCGGTGTTCGGAGTTCGAAGCATTTTCTTCATATAGTCCAGGGTTCAGTGTTCGGAGTTCGGAGTTCGGAGTGCGTTTTAACCTACTTTTAGAGATTTGATTAATCCGTGAATCATTTTCGACAATTCTAAACAAAAACTCCGTGACTGTTGTTTAACCTTGTCGCTGATAAATTCTTGCCTAAAACCAATCTCGGTAATTGCGATACACTCTCTGACCGATCTCCTTGCTATTCTGAGGAACCGATGAAATTCTACTTTAGTCCCTCCACTTCCTTCAGCAATATTGAAGCTCCACGCCCTAAAGGGCGTGGCTTCCCGGTAAGGTACTTTTCTTTTGTATTGTACCCCTTGACCCCGCCCTCAAGGGTGGGGCTTGCGGGGCACTTGCTGGTCAAACAGATCGATATCGAAGCCCTTTTAAATTGATCTGTTAAAGCGAAAAGTTCTGTTTTAGGGAAATCTTTTGTCATTTCATAAACGAAGTCGACATATTCCAAGGCTTTTTGATAAACTTTCAGCTTTTCGAAATCGAACCTATCCTCATCCATACGTCTTCTCCTTTCACTCGCAGCTACGAGTTTCGAGCCTTTAAAAGCCTCCTTTAGTACACCTATTCTGTTTCTCGTCTCCGAACTCCGAACACCGAACTCTAAACTTTTCTAAACACTCCAATCACTTTTCCAAGGATCCGCGCTCCTGATCCCTTTTCGATTCGAATCGTTTCCCAGCGTTCATTATCGGGCTTCAACTCGATCTTTTCTCCTCTTCTAAAAAAACGTTTTACCGTAGCCTCTTCTCCCACGAGGGTAACCACGACGTCTCCGTTTTCCGCTGACGTTTGAGACCGGACAACGACATAGTCATCCGGGAGAATGAAAGGCGACATGCTGTCTCCTTTCACTTTCAAAAGGAAGACCTCCTCTCCCTTGGCCCATTCCGTAGGCATGGGCATTGTGCCTTCTACATGCTCGATGGCGAGAATAGGTATTCCTGCTGCTACCTTACCCACGATGGGAACTTCCCGGATCGGCAATCTCTCTCCTCTCTTTAAACGTTCACCGGGGAACCTGTGGAGTTCACGCTCTTGGAAGACGAGAACTTCAAGCCCTCTGGAGGTCGAGGCCCTGCGCTTCAAATAGCCTTTTCTTTCGAGGGCCCTAAGGTGATCGAAAACCGCCCGGGGATAGATGTTGAATTGTTGGCCAATTTCCCTTACCGAGGGGGGATAACCTCGTTCCTTAATGAACGTTTTGACGAAACTAAATATCTCTTCCTGTCGAGATGTCAGTTCCATTTCTTCCTCCCAGGTTGCATGGTACTATACATTTGTTTAGTTGTCAAGAGGCCATGAAATCAATGCTGTCTTAACTAAATGCAAATTGCATCGAGGGATTTGATTTCATTGCACTTTTCGATCCACACGGGCTCCCTCTAAAATCAGCTTCACCGCAGAGAACGCAAAGGTTGATTTTTTTCTGCTTTCCGCGCCTTTTCCCGTGTCGTTCCTCTCGACGGCAAAGGAAAAGCCTAATCCCTCTGCGCTTCTTGGGCCTTTGCGGTGAAAACTCAATTGGGCAAGAATGCTATCACATTCGGTTTTCATGGATTCTGTGGTTGGAATTCGCTTCATCTTTGAGTTAAAATGAGTCTTGATGGTTTTCAGAACACAGCGGAATAAGGAGCAAAAGCGAGAATTCTCGGTGTGGCAGCGTATTAGGGAAGACATCCAAACGATTAAAGAACGAGATCCTGCAGCGAAGAATTATGTAGAAATCCTTCTCTGTTACCCAGGACTCCACGCCATCTGGCTTCATCGCCTTGCGCATTTCTTCTACCGATGTAACTGGTTCACCACAGCACGCCTGATCTCTCATTTCAATCGCTCGTTCACGGGAATCGAGATTCACCCCGGTGCGAAAATCGGGAAACGCCTCTTCATTGACCATGGCATGGGCGTGGTGATTGGCGAGACCTCAGAAATTGGTGACGACTGCCTGATCTACAAAGGCGTCGTCCTGGGGGGCACCACCCTTGAAAAGAAGAAACGCCATCCTACCCTGGGCAACCGTGTGATCGTAGGCTCAAATGCAACGATTCTGGGTGCCATTACAATTGGTGACGGAGCTCGCATCGGGTCTGGTTCTGTCGTGGTGAAGCCTGTTCCTCCCAACGTCACGGTGGTCGGCGTTCCAGGCAGGGTATCGGAAAGCATGACTCCGGAAAAGGCGGAACTCGATTTCGAACACGGCAATCTCCCCGATCCCCTTGCAGACATCATGAAAATGCTTCTCCAGCTTCACACCCGACTGGAGGAGAGGGTGAAACGACTGGAGAACCCGAGCACGAAGAACAATTCTTCTCAGGAGTAACCGATGAGCAAATATCCCAAGTTCTTGATGGAACATTTCCAGAGCCCAAAGAATGTGGGTGAGATCCCTGACGCAGATGGAGTCGGCACAGTCGGCAATGCTCGTTGTGGCGACATCATGCAGATGTATATCAAGGTGAAGGGGAACAGGATCACCGAAGCGAAGTTCAAGACCTTTGGTTGCGGCGCAGCCATTGCGACCAGTTCCATTATTACGGAGCGAATCAAAGGGGCGACCCTCGACGAAGCTCTGAAGATTTCTGCGAAGACCTCCGAGGAGGTTTTATCTCAACTGCCCAAGGAAAAAGCTTGTTGTTTTACCCTAGCGGCCGATGCTTTGAAACTTGCCGTTGATGAGTACCGCTGCAAGGAAGAAGGAATTCACGAAAAAGGTGGATTCAGTTTGAAAGAACTGACCGAGGAAAACTGAAAAGAGTTCTTATGACGCGAGAGGACAACGTTGTCTTTCTCAAGAACCCCGACCGGGTGATTGAACAACTCATTAAGAACTTTGCTCAGACGAGCGAACTGAACCGGAGGGTTCAGTTGGACCACGGGATTTATTGGGAAGAACCTCTGGTGGGGTTTGCTTCTGGAAATGACCCTCTCTTTTTCGACTACAAAACGATCATTGGCTCCTTTCACCTCACCCCGCGAGAAATCATCAGTGCTGCATTAAGACAGAAAGGTCGAACCCTTCTCCCCTCCGAGATGGAACAGATCAGTGTCATCGCCTGGATCCTGCCCGCGGCAGAAGACATCCGCCAAAGTAATCGAAAAGAAGAGAAATTTCCCTCGAAACTATGGACCTATGCGAGACACTTCGGCGAAGCCTTCAACCAGGCGTTGCGGAAACATGTAGTCGGCTACCTGGAGGATTTGGGATACGTGGCTGTGGCACCTCTGCTCCTGCCTTCCTCCCGCTCCTTCCGTGATGAAAAAGTCGGTTGGGCTTCGTCTTGGTCCGAACGCCATGCAGCCTATGCTTGCGGTCTCGGGACGTTCAGTCTGAACGATGGCTTCATCACAGCCAAAGGGATGGCCATCAGGGTTGGGAGTGTTGTAACCCTCTTGAAGTTAACACCGAGCGAGAAGAAATATCAGTATCCTAAAGAGAACTGCCTGGTCTTCCGGAACGAAAAATGCGGCAAATGCATCCCGAGATGTCCTGCCGGGGCCATTACGGAGAAAGGACATGACAAGGATAAGTGCCAGGAGTATATCTATTCCGAGACATTGGACGCCAAGCGTAAAGAACATGGCATAGAAAACCCCCCAACTGCCTGTGGCCTCTGCCAGACCCGCGTTCCCTGTGAATCCTCAATCCCCCGTCCTGATCTTATTGCTTGAGATCCCACTCCCGCTCTTTCTCGCCCTTGACAATTTATTTTTGACAGCTTATAATGTCAGCGTAATCAGACAATTCTGAACATTCAGGCATATAAGATCTTGGGGGGGGAAGAATGGTGAAAACAACTAAAACAGGATCTTGTCTCAAGGCAACCGTAGGTTCTTTGAGTTGTTGTAAAGTTGAATCCTTAATCAGTATCGATGAGCGGGGCCAGATGGTACTCCCGAAAGAAATGAGAGACAAAGCAAACATCCGGCCTGGAGACAAACTGGCCCTCATTAGCTGGGAAAAGGATGGAAAAGTCTGCTGTATTTCAATGATTAAGGCTGAAGATTTTGGCGACATGGTGAAAGGGGTGCTCGGACCCATGATGAAAGAGATGGCAGGAACATCCCAAGGCCAGTGAAATATCAATGATAGTCTATAACAAAGGAGGATCAGATGGATTCAAAGGACATTAAGGATATTGTAAAGGACAGGTACGGTAAGATTGCTAAGCAAGGCACATCCTGTTGCGGGTCTGGAGCCTCGTGCTGTGGTGGTCCTGATCTGGTACAGATCACCAGTAAAGAGATCGGATATTCGGACGAAGAGCTCAAAGCGGTTCCTGATGGTGCAAACCTTGGGCTCGGCTGTGGCAACCCCCTAGCGCTATCTTCTATTCGAGAAGGCGACACGGTTCTTGATCTTGGTTCAGGTGCGGGATTCGACTGCTTTCTCGCTGCTGCCAAGGTAGGAAAAGATGGAAGAGTGATCGGCGTTGATATGACTTCGGAGATGATTGAAAAGGCGAAGGAGAATGCGAAGAAAGGCAATTACGAGAACGTAGAATTCAGACTCGGAGAGATCGAAAAGCTTCCCGTTACCAATGGTTCTGTCGATTTGATCATATCAAATTGCGTGATTAACCTCTCGCCGGACAAAGGGAAAGTCTTCCAAGAAGCCTTCCGGGCCTTGAAACCCGGGGGAAGGATTCTGATCTCCGATATTGTCACATTACGAGAACTGCCGAACGCCATAAGAAATAGCATCGAAGCGTACATCGGCTGTCTATCCGGGGCAATTAAGAAAGACGAATATCTCCAAAAAATAGAAGGGGCTGGATTTGAAGATGTTAAGGTAATGGGTGAAACCTCTTTTTCAGCCGAATTTATCGTCAATGATCCTACAGTAAAGGCGATGATCGAAAAGACAGGACTCTCTCCTGAAAAAGTTGCAGACATCGCAGGTTCAGTAGTAAGCATCAAAGTTTACGGAGCCAAACCGGCCGAAAAGAGTCAGGCTACCTAGGGTTTCTCTTCTCTCTTAGGTCGTGAATCTGAGAAAGAGTAGGTATTCATGTGGAAAGGGGAACCTTGTCCTGTCCACACGTTTATGAGGGGAAGCATGCCCAAGGTGAAGACTGATGACCATGGCAGGCTAGTGCTGCCGGACGAACTTCTGAAGCGTCGCCATCTTCCGTCCAATACAGAGTACTGGTTGGACGGACGGGAAGGCGACCTGATCATCCTTCATCCATGCCTCCCCGATGCTCGCTTGTGCCCTGTTACGGCCGTTTGCATGGTAAAACTTATTTAATTCGGCTTTCGAAGATTTATCAAGTTTACCCTCCTGTTACCTTTGATCCGACCGGCCAATGCTTTTGAAAATGGAAAAATTTAAAATGATCTTGACAAAAATTATATTTGTGATTATATGATTATATAATCATATATCCATGGAGGCATGTATGGAGGAAAGGGTTTTTGAATTGAAGGCAGAAGTTTTGAAGGCCCTTGCCCAACCTACCCGTTTGAAGATCTTGGAGTTACTCCGGCACGGAGAGAGATGTATTTGCGAGATTGTGCCAGCGATTAACGGGGAGCAGTCCAATATCTCCCGCCATATTTCGGTTATGCAAAAGAGCCATCTCGTAGCGACGCGGAAGGATGGGGTGAAGGTGATGGTAAGGGTTAGAGATCCTAAAATCTTCGAGATCTTCGACAAGGTGGGAGCTATTCTCAAGAACCAGATGAAGGAACAGGAGAAGCTTCTTGCCCGAATTTAAATTGATCTGTGGCGAAAGGAGGAATTTAAATCATGTTTGTTCTTGAGTTGGTCTACGCAGGGTTAGAGGCACTCAAAGAATATATTGCCCTCCATGTGATTACTTGTTTGATCCCAGCCTTTCTTTTGGCGGGGGCCATGGTTACCTTCATTTCGAAAGAGACGATTATCTATTATTTGGGAGCAGCGGCACATAAAATCAAATCCTTTGCCTTAGCTAGTGGAGGAAGTTTTTTTGTAGCTGCCTGTTCCTGCACGGTCATCCCCGTATCCAGTGGTTTATATTATGGGGGCGCCGGAATTGGTCCTGCCTTTATTGTCCTCTGGGTAGCGCCGGCAGCCAATATCTTAGCCATCGTCTATACAGGGGCTATTCTGGGGTCTGAAATGGTTATCGTCAGGATTCTTTCAGCACTTGCCATGGCCTTTGTGGTGGGTTGGGTGATGAGCTTTGTATTTCGCCGCGAGGAGGCTCAGAGGACAGGAGGGCGGTTCAGTTTAAATCCTGGAGGAGGAAAGATTGTTTCCCGCAAGGATCTTATTCT
>Ga0315282_10012485_pt1 | contig 12991 bp, 8 predicted proteins | sample YL17G07_20_MG_FD_203693 | JGI IMG/M metagenome (GOLD analysis project Ga0315282, IMG submission 203693) | Sediment microbial communities from Yellowstone Lake, YNP, Wyoming, USA - YL17G07_20 | ecosystem: Environmental > Aquatic > Freshwater > Lake > Sediment | place: USA: Wyoming | collected...
GCGAGCGCTTCCTCATCCGCGGCGGGCGGCGCCTCGAGGGCGAGATCGTCCTCTCGGGCGCCAAGAACTCGGTGCTCAAGCTCATGGCGGCCAGCCTGCTGACCGACGAGCCGTGCGTCATCCGCCGTGTGCCGCGCATCGCCGACGTCTCCACGATGGTCGAGATGCTGCGCGCGCTCGGCGCCGGAGTCGTGTTCGAGGGTGACGAGCTGCGCATCGACCCCTCGGGTCCGCTGAACGACCGCGCCCCCTACGAGCTGGTGCGGACCATGCGGGCCAGCATCGTCGTCATGGGGCCGCTGGCGGCGCGGCTGGGCCGCGCCGCCATCGCCATGCCGGGCGGCTGCAACATCGGGCCGCGGCGCATCGATTTCCATATTCGCGGGCTGCAGAAGCTGGGTGCCCGCGTCGAGATCGAGCACGGCTTCATCGAGGTCGGCGCCGAGTCCCTGCGGGGGGCCGTCGTGCCGCTCGACTACCCCAGCGTCGGGGCCACCGAGAACCTCCTCATGGCGGCCACGGCGGCGCGCGGCACGACCGTCATCGAAAACGCGGCCCGCGAACCCGAGATCGTCGATCTGGCGAAGTTCCTCATGTCGATGGGCGCCGGCATCGAAGGGGCCGGCACGAGCTCGATCCGCATCGAGGGCGGTCGGCCGCTGCACGGCGCCACCCACGACGTGATCGCCGACCGGATCGAAGCGGGCACCTTCCTCGTGGCCGGCGTGGCCACCGGCGGCGACGTCGCCGTTCGTGGGCTCAACCCCCTGTTCCTCGAGCTGTTCCTCAACAAGCTGCGCGCGATGGGTGTGCAGGTCGAGGAGGGTGACCGCACGATCCGTGCCGTGCGTGGCGCGCGGCTGCGGCCGGTGGACATCTCGACGCTGCCGCACCCGGGTTTCGCGACCGATCTTCAGGCGCAGGCGATGGTGGCCCTCTCTCTGGCCGACGGCACCTCCATCGTCACCGAGAACGTGTTCGAGAATCGCTTCGCGGTGGTCGACGAGCTGAACCGGCTGGGGGCGGGGATCACGACCAGCGGTCACCACGCGGTGGTCCACGGTCCGCGCCAGCTCTCGGGGACCGTCGTCGAGGCGCCCGACCTGCGTGGCGGCGCGGCGCTGGTCATCGCCGGCCTGATCGCCGACGGTGCGACCGAGATCCGCGGGGTCCACCACATCGACCGCGGCTATGAGACCTTCGCCGAGAAGCTGTGCGCCCTGGGGGCCGACATGGAGCGCGTCGCCGAGCAACCGGCCGTGGGCGTGGTCGATGGCTGAGTGCCGCGGCCTGCGGCGGCGGGAAGGCAGGTCCTTCCGTCTGTTCCGGGATGCCGCCGCTGCGCCCCGTGCGGTACACTACGCGGCGACCCGAAAGACCGGTCCCCGCCAGAGCGTTGATAACTGACGGACCTTCGAGCGCCGTGCCGCACTACACCGTCTACAAGACCAGCTCCCCCGCCGGCCGCAGCCGCCTCTGGCTGCGCGTCGTGCGCTGGGTCGGCGTTGCCCTGGTCGTTTGCGTGGCTGCGATCGCCGGCAGCTGGTTCGGCTGGCTGCAGAAGACCGTGGCTCAGGTCGAGTCCAACGATCCCCAGACCGTCAAAGAAGTGCGCCCCGAGCTCGCCCCGCCCCTGCCCGGCGAGGCGATGAACATCCTCGTGCTGGGCAGCGACACACGCTACCGGGCCGGCAACGACCCGGGCCGCTCCGACACGCTCATGCTGCTGCGCCTCGACCCCAAGTCGAAGACGATCTCGGTCCTGTCCGTGCCGCGCGACCTGCGGGTCAACATCCCCGGCCACGGGGCCGACCGTATCAACACGGCCTACACCTACGGCGGACCGGCGCTCTCGATCAAGACGTTCAAGGGGACCACCGGCCTGCCCATCAACCACTACATGGAGGTCGACTTCGTCGGCTTCTGCGACATTGTGGACGCGCTCGGCGGCGTGTACCTCGACGTCGATCGGCGCTACTACAACCCCGAGAACACCGGCTGGTCGGCGATCGACATCAAGGCCGGCTACCAGCGGCTGAACGGCCACGACGCGCTCGCCTTCTGCCGCTTCCGCCACGACGCCACCGGCGACTTCATGCGCATGGTGCGGCAGCAGACGTTCATCCGCGAGCTCAAGCGCCAGTCGTTCCGCTGGGGCAACTGGAAGAAGGTGCCCAAGGTCATCCAGATCATCTCGAGGCACACCACGTCCGACCTCTCGTCGCTCAAGCAGCTGCTGCCCGTAGCGCGTCTCATCCTGGAGGTCGACACATCCAAGGTCTACACGACACACATGACCGCCCAGGGCATCATGGTCGGTGCGGCCTCCGAGCTCGAGGCGTCTCCCGAGCAGATCAGCGTCGCGGTCGAGCAGTTCACGCATCCCGACAAGGCGCCGGTGAGGCCGCCGGAGGGCAAGAAGATGCCCAAGAACTCGTTCCGGGTCTACGTGTCCAACGCCGGCGCCGGTGTCGGCATGGCCGGCCGCGTGGCCAAGCAGCTCGGCGGCCAGGGCTACCATCCGGTGGTCGCCGGCGATGTCGCACCGTCGGCGTCCTACACCGGTACGAGAGTGGTGGCCTCCAAGAGCTTCATCGGCAACGCGCAGGCCATTGCGAAGGCCATGGCGCCAGCGCGGGCGGTGGTGGTCAGCCGCGAGCGCGGGATGGTCGAGGGAGTGAGCGTCTATGTGGGCGCATCCTACTCGGGACGGTTGGCGAGCGGTGCCGGCGGCGGACACGGTGCCGGCGGCGGAGGCATGCTCACCACCATGCGTCGCGACCTTCCGCAATGGCGTCAGCTCGCCGGACACACACCGGTCAAGGTCGAGATGCCGACCGTCTGGCCGGTCGGCAGCCAGTACGTCTGGAATGACTCGCGCTCGTACCGCATCCCGACCGGCAGCGGTGACTCGGCAGCGGTGTGCGTCGTCGGCGAAACCGCGCTCGGCGCGTACTGGCACATCGAAGAGACCCGCTGGCTGGACCCGCCGGCCATCACGTCGCCGACCGAGGTCCAGACCGTCGGCGGGACCGAGTACAAGATCTTCTACAACGGGTCTCACATCCACATGGTGGCCTTCCAGAAGGGCAACACGCTCTACTGGGTCGCCAACAGCCTCGATGAGGCGCTGTCCAACGACGTGATGCTCAAGATGGCGCAGTCCTTCAAACCGGTGAAGTGAGTCTCCTGCGCGCCGTGGCTCGTCGCCTCGATGCCTGGGCGGCGCTGCTGCTCGGCGTTCTGGTCGCCCTCGGCGTCATCATCCTGCTCGCCACGCCCGGACCGTGGCACCGGGTCGTCCCCGCTCCTCACGTCGAGGTCACTCCCCAGCCACCGCGCGACTTCGTCGTCTTCGTCTGCGGCGATCCCGATTCGCCGCGTTGCTCGGGCGTCGTGTGGGTCCATGTGCGCTACGACATGCCGTCCATCGCGACCATCGTGATCCCTGTGCGTCTGCAGTGTCTGGCGCCCGGCGCCGGGTTCGAGCCCCTCGGCAAGGGGCTCGACGACGTGGGGCCGGCGGCGACTGCCGCTGCCCTGGGGGAGACTCTCGGAGTCCGCTTCGACGGCTGGCTGGTGGCCGATCGCGCCGCCCTGCGCGAAGCGTTCCCGTGGTTCTTCCCCCAGGGGAGCGCGGTGGTCGCCCGTCTGCGGTTCGGCTTGCTCGCCGGTGCCTGGGGGCTGGAGGTGCCGCCGGCGCGGCGGACGACCCTGCAGGTGGCCTTCGTCCGTGCTTTCGCGGCACAGTGGCGACCGGAGACGTTCGAGCGTGTCGCCATGGTCAACTACGTCCTCGGGTCGCGCGACGTCGAGACCGAGGCGAAGCTGCAGGCGGTGTCCTCGTTCACGGACGCGCTCTTCGTGACGCCACGCCGCCGTCTCACCGTGGGAGCTCTGCCGTGCGTGGTCTTCGCGCACGGCCGCTACCGGCGCTGGCTGCCCGACCAGCGCGCGCTGCTGGGTCTGCGCGTCTCGTTCGCCCTCGACGCCCAGCCGCCGACGCCGCCCGCGCGCTTGGCCGGTCGCGCCGCGTCGCCCGTCGTCGTCGTGCTCGGCGTCGATCTCGGGCGTCGTCGCGGCGACTACGCGCGGGGACTGGCCACAACGCTGCGTGAGTACTCGGGCGACGACGTGCGGGTGCGCTTCGTCGGCTGCGATTCGCGGGCTCGCGTCGAACGGGCGCTGGGCGAGCGGCCGGGGACGCGACCGCCGCTGGCGGCGGTGATCGCCCCCGGCCGCTCGCTCAGCGCCCCCTGGCCGCCGGCGAAGGTCGCCAAGGTCACGAACGCCGCCCTGGACGGTGTGCGTGCCGCGCGCCTGCCGGCCGTCGTCGCCGAGGCGCCGGGGCTGGGGCAGGCCGGGGCGGCGGGCAACGCCGAGATCGACCGGCAGGCCGCCGCCGCCGGTCTTCCGGTGGCCCTTGCGGCGGCCGCCGATCCACGAGGCGGCGACGCGGTGCGGCCGCTGTCGGCGGCGCTGGCGAAGTCGTGGGGCAGGACCGACGCGGAGCTACTGGTCCGCGCCGCGTACCCGGAGTTCTTCGCGCCGCGACTGCCGGCGACGCGGCTCGGCGTGTCGTACCTGCAGAGGCGTGGGATCGCGATCGGCCTGGTGGCGCGCGATGACGCGCGGGGGTCTCGCGTCACGTCGGCACTGGTCGCCTTCCTGGACAACGTCGGGTACGAGGCACCATCAGTGCTCGATCCCGCGATCGCAGAGGCTCTTCCGGCCGTCCCGCTGGCGGTCTTCTACGCCGGCGACCACCGCGATGACGCCCTGTGCGTGGCCGGCGATCTGGCGATCGCGCCTTCACGCCTGGTCGAGGTCGACGCAGGCGTGCTCCCCGGGAACGTCGCCGTGGCCGTACGGGTGCCCCGCTAGATCTGGCGCCGAAGCCGCTGCGCGAAGAGGTGATGAAACGACGCGGGCCGCCTCCCTCGCATGAGGGAGGCGGCCCGCGTCACCGCTTGACCGGCCCTACGTCAGGAACGACGTCTGCGCAGCGCCAGGCCACTGCCCATGAGGCTGACGCCGGCGCCGAAGAGCAGCAGGATCTCGCCGCCCGTGAACTTGAGGCTCTGACCTGCACCCGCAGCCTGAGCACCGGGCGACGGCAGGCTGGCGAGGTAGTCCTCGAGCACGCCCTCGTAGTCGGTGTACTGCAGGTAGATCGGGTTGTTGCGCAGTTCCGCCAGCGCGGCGCGGACCTGCGCCGCGGACCAGTTGCCGTCGATCGCGTTGTTGTCGGCGGCATCCTTGATGATCGCCTCGGTCGTGCCGCCGGAACCCGCCTGAGCCACTGAAGCAAAGACGAGGGCAGCCAGTGCCACGAGCACGAACACGGCCACTACTTTGGTACCCATGGAGCTCTACCCCCTGCATTCGTCTGGTCGGGCCGGAAGCGCACCCGTAGTGCGCTTTATACCACGTCGGCGCGATTCTTACCATGCCCTGGCGTCTGTCGTGCCTGACGGCGCCGGCGCCCGACGTCGCCGGGCACGGCGGCCAGTATACTACCGACGTGACCGAGGCGGCGACCAGCGCATCCAACGACGTCGAGCCGGCGGCCGTCGTACCGTCGGGTCCCGGCCCCCACCGGCGTCTGCACACGGCGCTCTCGTTCGTTCCTCACGCCGCTCTCCTGGCGGCGGTCCTGGCCCTGTCCTTCCTGTCGGGAGGGTACGTGTTCGCCCGCGCCACGCCGGTCGTGCTGGCGCTGCTCGCCGTGCTGGTCGTCTGGGTGTGGACGGCGCCGCGGTCCCTGGCGCTGACCAGGATCCATCTGGTGGCCGTCGCCGGTCTGGCCGCCTACGCGATCTGGGCCGGACTGTCCATCGTCTGGTCCGTCGGACCCGATCTCACCTGGCGCGCCTTCGACTACGCGCTGTTGTACACGATCGTCGCTGTCGTCGCGGCGGCGGCTCCCGCCGACCGCCGTCACCTGCGGCTGGTCGGCTACGGCTTCCTGGCGCTGATGGCGCCGGTGGCTGTCTACGCGTTCCTCGGCAAGGCGCTGCCCGACGTCGTCACGCATGCGCACTTCGCCTCGCGGCTGAGCGAGCCGATCGGCTACTGGAACGCGCTGGCGGTCATGCTGGCCATGGCGACCCCGGTCGCCGTCGAGGGGGCATCCCGTCGCGGCATGCCGGTCGTCCTGCGCGGCCTGTGCGCCGGCGAGCTCGTGCTGCTCCTGTGCACCGCGTTCTTCACCTTCTCGCGGGGCGGCACCCTGGTGCTCATCGTCGCCCTGGGTGTGTACTTCGCCCTCTCGAACGAGCGTCTGGCGGGCGCGATCAGCCTGGCCCTGGCGGCGGCGCCTGTGGCCCTGGTCCTGTACCACGTGCGCGGTCTGGGGACGCTGTTCAACGTGACGCTGGACAATCACCTGCGCACCGTACAAGGTCACGTTCTCGCCCGCTGGAGCCTCGCGGCCGTGCTCGTCGTCATCGTGGCTCAGGTGGTCGTGGCGGTGGTCCACCGGCACCTGACGACGTCGCTGCAGGTGCGGCGTGTCGCGGGGGCGATCGCCATCGTTCTCGCCGCCGTGGTCGTCGTCACCGGGTCGCGGGCCTACGCGCAGCGCTACGGCGGCTACGGAGGGTTCGCTCACGCCATTGCGGCGCAGTTCGGCGGGGCGAAGGACCCTGGTCCGGGGACCGACACCGCCAGCCGGCTTCTCTCGGTCAGCAGCAACGGTCGCATCGACGTTTGGCGCGAGGCGTGGCACCAGTACCCGCACCAGCGCCTCGCCGGAACCGGGGCCGGCACGTTCCGCTTCACCAACTGGCTGTACCGACCGCAACCGTACTTCGTCGTCAAGCACGCCCACAGCCAGTGGGTCAATGCCTTGAGCGAGCTGGGGCTCGTGGGTCTGACGCTGACGGCGATCGCCTTCGGCGCCCTCCTGGTGTCCGTGCTGCGGCCCGTCGGTCGCGGGCGCCGTGGTCGCGATCGCGGTCTCGTCGCTGCGCTCCAGGCCGGCGTCGTGGCTCTCGTTCTGCACCTCAGCGTCGACTGGGACTGGGACATGGCCGCCGTCTCCGTGGCTGTCCTGTTGATCGCCGGCGTGGCGGCGGCGTATGTGCGGGGCGGGGCCGGCGGCGCCGGCCCCGCCCCGCACACCGCATCCGCCCCGCGCGGTCGCTTCGGGATCGCCGCGCGCGTCTTCGCCACCGGATTGCTGGTCCTCGCGGCCGCCAGCTGGACGATGCCCTACGTCGCCGAGCGCGCTTACGACCGATCCGTCCAGCTCGCCAGCGAGGGTCGGCTGGACGACGCGGCCGCCGCTGCGCGGCGCGCCCACCGCTTCGATCCCCTGGCGGCCGATCCACTCCTGATCCTCTCCCTTATCCAGCAGCAGCAGGGCGACACGCACGGGGCGCAGGCGAGCATCGACGAGGCGATCAGACTCCAGCCCCAGAACTACGAGGTGTACTTGAAGGAGGGGCAGCTCGAACTGAACGCCTACGGGCGCAAGGAACGGGCCGCTGCCGCCTTCCGGCACGCCCGGGCGCTCAACCCGCTCGACAGCGACGTCGAGTACTACCTGCAGCTCAGCGAATCGCGCTGACGCCGGCCGGGGCGCTCGCCGGCCGACCGCCGGAAGGGGCGCTTCCGAGCCTGTGGTAGACTCGCCGCGGACTGCGGGCAAGGAGTCCCATGACAACAGATGATCTCACGACGACCCTGGGCGTGATCGGTGTCGGCTACGTCGGCCTGGTCACCGCCGTCTGCTTGGCCCACCTCGGTCACGGGGTCGTCTGCGTCGACCTCGACGAGGCGAAGATCGACAAGCTGCGGGCCGGCGCCAGCCCGATCTACGAGCCCGGCCTCGACGATCTCATGGCGGGCAGCCGTTCGCGGCTGCGGTTCACGACCTCGTACGACGAGCTGCTCGCGGCGGCGCGGACCGTCTTCGTCGCCGTCGACACGCCGCGCTCGTTCTCCGGCGACGCCGACCTGTCGCGCGTCGAGCGCGTCGTCGCCGAGGTCGCGCGCCGCGGTGGCGAGCGTCTCCTCGTCATGAAGAGCACGGTGCCGGTGGGCACCGGCGAACGCGTCCTCGCCGACCTGCGTCGCGCCGGCGCTGACGGTGTGCGCTACGCCTCCAACCCCGAGTTCCTGCGTGAGGGCGTCGCGGTCCACGACGTGCTGCATCCGGACCGCATCGTCGTCGGCGCCGCCGACGATGGGCTGCGCGACGCCGTGGCGCGCCTCTTCACCGGCGTCGAGGCACCGATCGTCCGCACCACCGTGCCGACGGCCGAGATGATCAAGTACGCCTCCAACGCCTTCCTGGCGACGAAGATCTCGTTCATCAACGAGATCGCCAACGTCTGCGAGGAGGTCGGTGCCGACGTACGCACGGTGGCCGACGGCATGGGTCTCGACCGGCGCATCGGGCCGCACTTCCTGCAGGCCGGCATCGGTTTCGGCGGCTCGTGCTTCCCGAAGGACGTGCAGGCCCTCAAGCAGCTGGCCGGCAACTCCGGCTATCACTTCCAGCTCCTCTCGGCCGTCATCGAGGTCAACGCCCTCCAGAAGCGGCGCCTGGTCGCCAAGCTCAAGCAGCGCCTGGGCACGCTGGACGGTGCCCGCGTGGCGCTCCTCGGCCTGACCTTCAAGCCGCACACCGACGACCTGCGTGAGGCCTCATCGATCGTCCTCGCCGCTCGCCTGCGGGCCGAGGGCGTCGACGTGGCCGCCTGCGACCCCATGGTGGTGGCCGGAGAGCACCCGCTGTTCCCCGGCGTCGCCATCGTTGCCGATGCACTCGAGGCGCTGCGCGGCGCCGATGCCGCGATCCTGGTCACCGAGTGGCCGGAGTTCGCCGAACTCGATTGGCCGCAGGTGGCCGCGGCCATGCGCGGCACGCTGGTCGTCGACGGCCGCAACTTCCTCGACGGCGATCTCATCCGCGCAGCGGGCCTGTCGTATGACGGCATCGGCACCGGTGACGGCGGCAGAAGCGACGCCGACGCCGGCGCCGATGCCGGCTGACGGGGAGGGGGAGTGCCCGGCGCCGGCCGCCCCTGCAGTCAGGCCGTCGTCCTCGTCGGCGGCGAGGGCACGCGGCTGCGACCGCTGACCTCGCGCGTACCCAAGCCGGTCGTGCCGGTCGTCGATCGGCCCTTCGTCGGCTACATCCTCGACTCCCTGGCCCGCCACGGGGTGCGCCACGCCGTCTTCTCCTGCGGCTTCCTCGCCGATGCCGTGCGGGCCACCATCGGCGACGGGGCCGCCTACGGTGTCGCCGTCGACTACGTGGTCGAGGACCGCCCTCTGGGGACTGCGGGCGCCATCAAGAACGTGGAGGACCTCCTTGACGACGGTCGCCTGTTGGCGTTCAACGGCGACGTGCTCACCGACGTCGACCTTTCGGCCATGGACGAGGCCCACCGCCGCGCCGCCGGCCTGGCCACGATCCTGCTCACGCGGGTCGAAGACCCGCGCCGCTACGGTCTCGTGCGGCTGGACGGCGACGGCCGCATCACCGAGTTCATCGAAAAGCCGGGGCCCGAGTTCGCCGGACCGGGGTTGATCAACGCCGGCATCTACGTGCTCGAGCGTCGGGTGCTCGACCTGATCCCTGCCGGCGAGCCGTTCTCGATCGAGCGCGGGGTGTTCCCGCAGCTGGCCGCCCAGGGCGTGCTGCACGGGTTCGTCAGCGACGCGTACTGGCGCGACATCGGCACGCCGGGGAGCTACCTTGAGGCGCACTTCGACATCCTCTCGCGCAGCCTCTCGACGAAGGTGGGCGACGAGCTCGGTGAGTCCTGTCTGTACGTGTCGCCTTCGGCGTCGCTGGCCGACGACGCCCGGGTCGTCCCGCCCGCCTACGTGGGCGACGACGTCACCGTGGGCGAGGGCGCCCGGGTGGGGCCGCGGGCGGTCGTCGGTCCCGGCTCGCGGCTCGGCGCCGCCGCGGTCGTGAGCGAGTCCGTCGTGCAGGACCACGTCGAGATCGGCGCCGAGGCCGTCATCGAGCGCAGCATCGTCGTGCGACGGGTCGTCGTCGGCCCGCGGACCCGCGTGTCGCGCGCCGTCGTCGGCGAGGCCTGCGACGTCGGCGCCGACAACGTTATCGCCGATGGCTGCTGTCTGGATCCCGAGACGGTGCTTCCGGACGGCTCCGTCGGATTCCGCGACCCCGAAGGGGTAGAGGGGCGATGAGCATCTCGCCGGACATCTTCAAGGCGTACGACGTGCGCGGCGTCTACCCGCGCGAGATCGACGCCGCGGTCGCCGAGCGCATCGGAGCCGCGCTGGTGCGGCAACTCAGCGCCGCGAAGGTGGCCGTGGGCGGCGATCCGCGGCCTTCCTCACCGGAGTTGGCGGCGGCTTTCAGCGCCGGCGCCAACGCCGCCGGCGCCGAGGTCGTGGACTTCGGCACCATCGCGACCGAGATGCTGTACTTCGCCGTCGCCGAGCGCGGCCTCGACGGCGGCGCCATGGTGACCGCGTCGCACAACCCCAAGCAGTACAACGGCATGAAGCTCGTCGCCGCAGGGGCGTTGCCGCTGAGCGGCGAGGCCGGCATCCCGGAGCTCAAGCAGCGCGTGCTTGACATGGCCGAGCCGCTCGCGCACGTCACGGCGCGGGTCTCGCGCGAAGACGTGTACGACGACTACGTGCGTCACCTCATCGGGATGGTCGACGCTCCCGGGCTGACGCCCTTCCGCGTCGTGATGGACGCCGCCAACGGGGTGGCCGGCAAACTGGCGCCGATGGTCTTCGACCAGACGCCGGTCGAGCGCGTCGAGATGTACTTCCAGGTCGACGGCACGTTCCCCAACCACGAGCCCAACCCGCTGCTCGAAGAGAACAGCCGCGAGATCCGTGAGCGCGTGCTGGCCGAGAAGGCCGACCTGGGCATCGCCTGGGACGGTGACGCCGACCGCTGCTTCTTCATCGACGAGAACGGCGACTTCGTACCCGGCGACTTCGTGACGGCGCTGCTCGCCGAGGCCCTTCTGCGCAAGAACCCCGGCGCCGCGATCCTCTACGACCTGCGGGCCAGTCGCGCGGTGCCCGACATCATCAGGGCCAACGGCGGCGTGCCGCTCGAGAACCGTGTCGGCCACGCCTTCTTCAAGCAGCGCATGCGGCGTGAGGAGATCCTCTTCGGTGGCGAGGTCTCGGGGCACTACTACTTCCGCGCCAACCACAACGCCGACTCGGGCTTCATCCCGGCGTTGCTGATCCTCGAGCTCCTCTCCCAGAAGAAGGCGACCCTGGCTGAGCTGCTCGAGCCGCTGCGCGCCAGGTACTTCATCTCGGGTGAGATCAACTCGCAGGTCGACGATGTGCGCGTGGTACTGGATCGCCTGCAGACGACGTTCGCTGACGGCCAGATCGGGACTCTCGACGGCGTCTCGGTCGACTTCCCCGACTGGCACTTCAACGTGCGGCCCTCCAACACCGAGCCGCTGGTGCGCCTCAACCTCGGGGCCACCAGTCGCGAGCTGATGGAGGAGAAGCGCGACCTCGTCCTGTCGGTCATCCGGCCCGGCGCGTGAGGTCCGCGGCGTGCCCACTCACGGCGAGGACGACGTGACCGAGGAGCGCCAGCCGTTCGTGATCGCTGACGACGCCGACGGGGACGATCTGGGGCCGGCGGCGGTGGCCGCCGTCGACGTCGACGACATGACGGCCGCCGTGCTCGGCCTCGGCGAGCAGCTTTCCGTCGGCTGGCGGCTGGCCGGCGAGGCGCTCGAGCCGTGGTCCGAGACCCTCGCCGGCGAGCCGCGCGACGCCGTCGCCGTCTGTGGCATGGGCGGCTCGGCCATCGGCGGCGACATCGTGGCTGCCTGCGTGCCCGAGCTGGGAGCACCGTTCCAGGTCGTGCGCGGCTACGCCGTGCCGTCATGGGTCACGTCGCGGGCGCTCATCGTGGCGGTGAGTTACTCGGGCGACACCGAAGAGACGCTGGCGTGCGTCGACGAAGCGCTGGCGCGCGGCTGCAGGCCGGTCTGCGTGGCCGCCGGCGGCCGTCTGGCCGTCCTGGCGGCCGATCACGATCTGCCGCTCGTCGGTGTGCCGGCCGGCCTGCAGCCGCGCGCCGCTCTGGGCTACCTCACGGCCGCCGTGGCGCGCGCTCTCGACGCCGCCTGCCTGATCGGCGGCCTCGGGACGCAGGTGAGTGAGGCGGCCCACCTGCTCTGCAACATGGCCACCGTGTTCGATCCCGAGGTCGATGCGCCGATCAACCAGGCCAAGGTCGTGGCGCGTGCCCTGCACGGGCATCTGCCGCTCGTTTACGGGGCCGGCCTGACGGCGCCGGCGGCGCGGCGCTGGAAGTGCGAGCTCAACGAGAACGCCAAGACGCCAGCCTTCTTCGCCGAGCTGCCCGAGCTCGACCACAACGAACTGGCGGGATGGGTGAACACTGCCGGGATCGCCGCCGCCACGGTAGTGGTGGCGCTCGACGACCCGCACGCTGACGAACGGCTGTTGCGGCGCTTCGAGCTCACGCTGGAGGCGCTGCGCCCGGTCGTGGCCGACGTGGTGCGTGTCACGGCGCGCGGCGAGACTCCCCTGGCCCGCCTGCTGTCGGCGGCCTACGTCGGCGACGCGGCGTCGCTGTATCTGGCCACGCTCTATGGCGTCGACCCGACACCCGTGGAGGCGCTCGAGACGCTCAAGCGGCGTCTGGCCGACGACGGCCGGAGCTGACGCTACGGCGGCCGCGGCGGCCACTCCGGCGGTCTTCATCGTGGCCCGCGGTCTGTCCGGCGAGCCGCGTGTCGAGGAGGTCGTGGGCGGAGCGCGGACCGTGGTCCTCGACGACGACGAGCTGCGCGTCACCGTGCCCTGGCAGGGCCGCCTCTTCGACATCATCGCCGGGGTCGCAGCGGAGGCTGTCAGGGCGGACGGGGCGGCGACCCTGGGCCTGGTCGTGCCCGTACGAGACGTCGCGGCGGCGCGGGTCGAGGTCGTCCTCGTCGCCGATCACGTGAACCTGCGGGTGGGGGGCCCGCTGACCGGG
>Ga0315282_10012486_pt1 | contig 12991 bp, 10 predicted proteins | sample YL17G07_20_MG_FD_203693 | JGI IMG/M metagenome (GOLD analysis project Ga0315282, IMG submission 203693) | Sediment microbial communities from Yellowstone Lake, YNP, Wyoming, USA - YL17G07_20 | ecosystem: Environmental > Aquatic > Freshwater > Lake > Sediment | place: USA: Wyoming | collected...
ACAAATCCGCCAAATTTTTGGACTCTTTTTAAATTTAGGATATCAGCTCCAATTAATGTTCCCAAAACCCCGGAAATAAAAGCAGTAGGGGCGGCAAATTCAGAAGTCAAAATTAAGGCGAAAATAGCCGAAAAAATTGGTGGAATAAAAGTTGGTAAAGAAACCCCGCCCTTTCCGCGAAAGGGCGGGGTAATTCTGGCTAAAAATTTAGAAATTATAATCATTAAAATTGTGGCGATTAAAATTGGCTGAAGAGAAAAACCGGCTCGCCAAACCAAAAATAAAAAATAAAAAGAAAGTAAAATAGGAATTACTGCTCCCCCTAAATTGATAGCTATACCCTGGATTTGGGGTTTTGGCCCCCCACCAAATTTGGTGGGGGGAAATAATCCGAAAAATCTTGACTCTATTTTATAAACTAACTTCTTTTTAGTCAGCGGAATATTAATAGCCGAGCCAATGAGAATTAAAAAAAGTAAAAATATGGTTATTTCGGGTGAAATCCCTAATTTTTCAAAGCCAAGGGTAACAACATGAAAATAACCCAAAATGAACAAAATGGGCAAAAATAAAATGAAAGCAAAAAATATTAGACAACCTATTGGAAAGAAAAACATAGTGGTAATACCAAGTGAGGTCGCGGCACGCGCGAATTATTAAATGTCGCCTTCGGCGACACGCGCTAACACCGCTCCTTAAAAACCCTCGGTTTTTAATATTTTCCTAGACAGGAGAACCGAAGGGTTCTCCCGACCCCTCTCCGATATGGGATGTTTATCGATATTACGTTGCCGAGCGACTATCCAAATTTTGGATAGCAACATTTTTTGTACCCCAGTAGTAGAAGCTTCGCTTCACTACGGGGCTTCGCTTCGCTCGTTTTAACCATATTTCGGCATACAACACTTTTTGTACTTCTTGCCCGAACCGCAGGGGCAGGGATCGTTTCTGCCAACTTTTCTCCGCAGCCCGGCGACATAGTGAGGAGAAGAACTGACCTGAGCTTTTTGAACTGGGGCAAGAGACACTCTTAAAATGGTATTGGCAACTGTTGATTCCAATGTTTCAAGCAATTTTCGAAACATTTTGTGACCTTCATTTTTATACTCCACCAGGGGGTCCTGCTGACCATAAGCTCTTAATCTAACTGAATCTCTTAAATATTCCATATTTTCCAAATGCTCCAACCATAACATATCTAAGGTTCTTAAACTAATAAATTTAGCTGCCTGATCAAAATTTTCTCCCAGTTCTTTTATTTTTTCTTCGAGTGCCTTTTTTTCTTCCGGACTTTTCATCCAATCTTTAATCTTTAATCTTAAATCTTTAATCTCTAATAATTCCCTTCTCTTTTTGTAAATGACTTCTCGATGTTTATTCATTACGTCGTCGTATTCTAAAACATGCTTTCTTAAATCGAAATTCAGACCTTCAATTTTTGACTGGGCTTCTTCAATTGCCCTAGAAATAAGATTAGCTTCAATCGGCTGATCTTCGGGAATTTTTAATGCTCCCATTAACGACTTTATTCTCTCTCCGCCAAAAATTCGCATTAAATCGTCTTCCAGAGAAACAAAAAATTGGCTGGAGCCAGGATCTCCTTGCCTTCCTGACCTTCCTCTTAGTTGATTATCAATTCTCCTCGCCTCGTGTCTTTCCGTGCCAATGACGTGAAAACCACCAAGTTCAATAACTTTTTTTGCCTCTTCTGGGTTTTGAGGATTACCTCCCAAAATTATATCCACTCCCCTACCAGCCATATTGGTGGCAATAGTTACCTGACTCAATTTTCCTGCCTGGGCAAGAATTTGGCCTTCTTTTTCATGGTGCTTAGCATTTAAAATTTGATGGGGAATTCCTTCTCTATCTAATAATTTTCCTAAATATTCATTTTTTTCAATTGAGGTGGTGCCGACTAAAACCGGTTGACCGATTTTATGTCTTTCTTTTATTTCTCTAACTAAAGCCTGAAATTTTCCGTCAATGGTTTTATAAACTCGGTCAGGAAGTTCTTGGCGAATCATTGGCTTATTAGTTGGAACGCAAATTACTTCTAATCCATAAACCTTATCAAATTCCTCAGCTGAGGTGGCGGCGGTGCCGGTCATCCCGGCTAATTTTTTATAAAGGCGGAAATAATTTTGAAAAGTTATTGTGGCTAAGGTTATTGACTCTGGCAAAACCTGAACCCCTTCTTTTGCCTCAATTGCCTGATGCAAGCCTCCTGACCAACGACGACCCGGCATTAATCTGCCGGTGAATTCGTCAACAATGATAACCTGACCATCTTTGACCACATAATCTCGGTCTCTTTTGAAAAGAGTTTCGGCTTTCAATGATTGCTCTAAGTGATGGAGATATTTTATTCCTCTTTCTTCATAAATATTTCCCATTCCTAAAATTTTTTCAATTTTATTTATCCCATTTTCGGTCAAAGTTACTGCTCTCATTTTCTCATCAATTTCGTAATCGGTTTTTGGATCTAGTCTCGGAATAATTCTGGCAAATTCCTGATACCATTTTGAAGATTCAGTATCTGGAGCCGAAATGATTAAAGGGGTTCTGGCTTCATCAATTAAAATTGAATCAACTTCATCAATAATGGCATAATGAAATCCCCTCTGCGATTTCTGAGATAAATCATAAACCATATTATCTCTTAAATAATCAAAGCCGAATTCATTATTTGTTCCATAAGTAATATCAGCTAAATAAGCTTCTAATCTCTGGCAGGGTCTTAAAAAATCTTCGACCACATAAAAAGAGCCTAGCTCATCTCTCATTTTTTCTTTTCCCTCGGGGGGTTTTTTGTAATCTGGGTCATATAAAAAAGATTGTTCGTGATTCAGGCAACCAACAGTTAATCCTAAAGCGTGGTAGATTTGTCCCATCCAGACAGTATCCCTTCTGGCTAAATAATCATTGACTGTCACTAAGTGGCATCCCTTTTCTTCTAAAGCATTTAGATATAAAGGCAAAGTAGCAGCCAATGTTTTTCCTTCTCCTGTTTTCATCTCAGCAATTTTCCCTTGATGTAAAACTAGTCCGCCAATTAGCTGGACATCAAAATGCCTCTGATGAAGTGTTCTTTTGGCAGATTCTCTAACTAGAGCAAAAGCTTCGGGTAAAATATCATTGAGAGTTTCGCCTTTTCTTAACCTTTCTTTAAATTCTCCAGTTTTCTCTTTTAATCTCTCATTAGAAAAGCCCTCGAATTCCTTTTCGAGTGAATTTATTTTATCAACCAAGGACTGAATCTTCTTTAAATATTTCTCATTGGCATCCCCTAAAATTTTATTTAAAATTCCCATAATTTATAAATTATACAATAAAATTTCAATTTTTTCAACCTCGTTAGAAATAAATTTCTAAACGGAATTGAAATTAAAAACCCCTTTGCAGGAGTTAAAAATACGGCTGTTGAGGTTTGACCTCAACACCTTAAATATTTTGGCAAAACCGCTGAGGAAAAGTGAATTTCTGGAGAGTAATATTTGGTTTGGAGGTTGAGTTTTTTGTATTTCTTTTTTATCTCTTCAAAAGTAACTTTATCAAAATCAATCTTCTTTGAACCAAAAGAAAAAGTGTGTTCATCGAAGGGAAAACAGCCAACATGGGCTTTATGAATTTTAAAAAATGTAAAAGATTTTTTTATTTTTTTTCTAGCTTTTTTGGCAAATTTTTCTCGAAAATAAGCGGTCTGGAAAGCGGCAACTCCGTTTTCTTTTAGGGCCCGAGAAATATCTTTGTAAAATCCGATTTTCCAAAGAACCTTTGAGGAACCACATGGGTCTGTTGAGTCATTAATTATTATATCAAAAAAATTATTATATTTTTTAACAAAATTCAACCCATCTTCATTGAATATTTTTAATCTTCTATCGTTAAAAGCACCATTAGAAAGAGAAGGTAAATACTTCTTTGAAATTTCAATCACTTTTTTATCAATATCAACTAAAAAAATGGTCTCGACCGGATGTTTTACCACTTCACGTAGCACACCGCCATCTCCCCCACCAATTATTAAAACTCTTTCTGGTTTTGGGTGATAAAAAAAGGCTGGATGGGTCAGCATTTCATGGTAGACAAATTCATGTTTTGTTGAAAGTTGAACTAGCCCATCTAAAACTAAAATCTTACCAAATTCTTTTGTATCAAAAATCTCAATCTTCTGAACCTGGCTTTTTCCAGAATAGATTTCTTTCAATATAATAACCCCAAAAGTAAAAGAGGTTTGCTCCTTTGGAATAAAATCTTCAAAAAACCAATTTTTCCCAAAAAGAAATTTCTTTTTCATAGCCATACGAATTATTACGAATATACGAATAATCGAGCGAGGCAAGTGATTTCAGGGTGAATTAAAGACCCGAGCGGGCATGGTTCTGTCGAAGACGGAGAGCGAGGGTTTTTACTTCAGTGAACGAGCCTCGCTGGGGCGAGCGAACGACCCTGAAATCAGCTTGCCGAGCGAATAACTCCTCTTTTTATTTTTTGAATCTCAACCTTTTTAGGTTTAAATTTCTTTTTTAAATAATCGATGGCTTTATAGGGTATAGCTTTTTCGCCGCAGGTGAAGATATCGACAGCAACATAATTTATTTCCGGCCATGAATGGATTGCGATGTGAGATTCAGCCAATAAAACAACCCCAGTTATTCCCTGAGGTTGAAATTTATGAATAGTTACTTCTAAAGGAGTATTATCGGCTTTTTTTGCTGCCAAAATCAAAATCTTATCAATTTCCTTTGGGTCCTCAATAATTTTTCCTCCCCAAAATTCGGCAATTAAGTGAATTCCGGCATATTCTATTTTTTTGTCCCTGACCCATTGAATGGATCTCTTTGTTTTCTTTGTCATATTTTTAGTTAATCGCTTACCGAGCCCCGCCCTTCCCTTTCTTTTAGAAAGGGCGGGGCGAAGGTGAAGAGGAGAACGAAGTTCTCTTCGCCCACCATGGAGAAGTTCTGAACTTCTCCCAGCTAATCCCGAAATATTTTTCGGGAAAAAACAAAGAGTTAAAAAAGCGATTAACGAATTAAAACTCGATTTTTAATTTTTTTCGCTTTGAAAAATTTTTTGGTGAAATTGGTAGCTATTTTCTCGTCAAATAATTTACAAGAAAAAATATCAATGAAGGCTTGGTTCCAGAGTTCTGAAAAGTGACCAGAAATAGAACTGGTTTCAATTAACTGAACTAAAGAATAACCAGCGGTATGAGGATCATTTAAAGCAAATCTTTCACAAATTGGCTTCCCATATTTTTTAACTTTTATTAAATCACAAAGTTTATCAGAGTATTCTAAAATTTTTTTCTTCGACCGAATAATTTTTGGATCACAATCATACAAATCCAAAATTAATTCTTTTCCATAAATTTTTTTCATATTCCTTCTTCTCTTATCCTCCCTTTTCGGTAAAAAGGGGCTAAGGGAGATAATTTTAATTCTTTTTTTAAAACTCTGGTTCCTCTTTTAGTTTTTGCAGTCAACTTTTCTTTATATTCTTTTAATTCTCTTTGCAATTCATCTTTTACCTCATTTATTGCTAATTTCAAATTTTCTCTTTGGGCTGTTGACCTTATACTTTTCTTGGGAAAATTTAACTGACACTCTGCCCAAAAAAATGGTCCTTTTTTGTGGTGCAAGGTTTCCTTTCTAATTTCTATCCAGGCCTCGATCCTTGGTCCCGACCCTTTTTTGTTAAAAATTTTAGAATCAGCATCAGTATACTTTTTAATTTGCGATTCAGTAGATGAGTTAATTTTTTGTGCGGGGAAAAGGGGCGGGACTTTGGCAAATTTTTCAAGAGGATTTATTTTTTCTTCAATAAAATCTTTAAGTGCTGGAGTTAATTTTATATTTTTTGTTAAAATATTAATTTTCATCCCGTTAGAAATTTAGATGTCTTGCCCCGTTAGAAATTTTTATTTTTTTGAAGACACATTATTTCAGATTTCTAACGGGATTCATTTGAAAAGAAAACCCCCACACTTTCAACCAACACGCTATCAGATCTTTTTAAATATTAAAAGGAGGTGGGGGTAGAAAATTTATTTCTTCTTTTTCTTCTTTGCCATGAGATTTTTTTAAATATTTTAAAAGATTTTCAGCAAATAGTCGACCGCTATTTGTATTTCTTATTTCATTTTTTCATTTCAAGAAAGTTTGTCAAGTGTGGATAAGTCATTTTTAAAAATTTTCAATTTTTAAAATCCTAAAAACTGGATTTCTTCCTCCAAAACTACTTCAAATTTCTTTTTTACCCTATTTTTTATTATTTTTATCAATCCCATCACGTCTTTTCCCTTTCCTCCTCCTAAATTTACAATGAAATTGGCATGTTTTTCAAAAATTTTAACATTGCCAATCCTTTTTCCTTTTAATCCGCACTTTTCGATCAGTTCTCCGGCAGAGAATCCCGGCGGGTTCTGGAAAATTGACCCTGCCGAAGGAAAATTTAGGGGTTGGGTTTCTTTTCTTTGCTCCAAATTTTTTTGAATTTTATTTTTTATCTTTTTTTTACGGGTGGCGGGTGGGTGGCGTCCTTTTTTTAGTTGAAGCATTGCAGAAAGAATTATTAAATTTTTATTTTTTTTAAAAATGCTATCTCTGTAACCGAATTTACAATCTTTGTTTTTCAAAATTTTAATTTTCCCAGTTTTCGTATCAAAAGCTTCGACTGTTTTGATAATGTCTTTCATCGATTTTCTGAAAGCACCAGCATTTCCTCTAACTGCACCGCCAACTGTTCCCGGAATCCCCACCGCCCACTCCAATCCCGTTAGTCCAACTCTTGTTGTGGCGTTTACTAACTGCCCAAGTAATGTTCCTGCTTCAGTAAAAATCTTAGACGACACCCTCCCTCCACCCTCCCGCCTTCGGCGGGCCCCATTTAGAATTTCGAATTTTGAATTTTGAATTTTGATTACTAATCCTTTAAATCCTTTGTCCGAAACCAACAAATTACTTCCTCCACCAAAAACAAAAAATGGCAACCGAAATTTTTTTGCTATCTTTACCGCTAAAATTAAATCACTTTTTGTTTTAGCTTGAAAAAAATATTTCGCTGGCCCCCCAATTCGAAAAGTAGTATAGTTTTTTAAAAGGATATTTTTTTTAACTCCTGGCAATTCTTTTTCGATTTTCATTATTTCATTTTACCACAAACTAAATGGGCCGGGAGAGTTAACTCCTATTCTAAGTCTTTAGTGAGTACTCTCCTCCCGGCCCAATTATATTTTAGCCAATTTCTAAAGATTAAGCAACCAAGATATTTTTAAAAATTCACTTGCCGATTTATTACATTTTACGTTAATAAAGCCATGGCCAATATTAATGCAATAAATAGGGAATGGGTAGTTTTTAAAAATATTCAGGTATTTTTGCTATTAAAAAAACAACAAGTCCCGCTCGAGTGGGACCTGCTGTCGACTTAGTGGAGTTGCCTTTCGGCGCACTCACTAATTAAATATTAGCAAATTAAAAAGATATTGTCAAGAGAAAATCTTATCCTCCCAAAATTTCTTTAATTCTTGATTCCCAGGAAGGATCGATTTTAATAGCTCTCTCAGCTTTTTCTTTGGCTAAGGCCTCATTGCCCATAAATTTAGCTATCTGAATCTCTATCAAATGGGGTTGGATAAGTTTTGGTTCTAACTCCACTGTTTTTTCAGCTAAAGATAAAGCCTCATTAAAATCTCCTTGATAAACTCGAATTTGAGCCAAAGCCCAATAGGCCTGTTGATTAGTTGGACTAAGTTCAATCGCTCTTTTTAAAATTTCTTCGGCCCGGGAAAGTTTTGTGGCATCAAATCTGGCAAAGGCAATGTAGGTCTTCCCTAATTGGAGGTAGGCTCTAAAATTTAAAGGAGATTCCTTGATGCTTTTTTCCAATTCCTGGCTAACAAAATCAAATTCGGCTCGGAGAAGCTCTGACGGAATTGTTTTTCCAGTTTCACTTCCATAGAGATTAATTAATTGTTCAGAAAAGAAATCTCTGATTTGATATCTTCCGACTGGCGAAGTTTCTAAAGTTTTTTTGGACAAAGAAAGGCGCTCTTGAAAATCTTGAGTTTGAAGAGTTTCGATGACGTATGAATCAGCCTGGAGGGGTTTGATTACAAATTTAGAAAAAGAAAAACAGAAAAAAATTAAAATAATTACTGAAATTAATTTCTTAACCAAGGACCCAATCTTACTACGCGGCCGGGTCGCGTAATTTTGGCTGGGGATGGTTTCCTGATTAATGCTTCCTATAAATCCTAAAACTAAAAAGAAGGTCATATAGGAAGAAACCATGTCAAAAACGGTTAGGTTTTGGACAAAATAAGATATTAATAAAACAGTAAAAATACCGGGAGTCCAAAAATCAACCCCGCCCCCTAAGCTTTTAGCATTTTGGTTAGCTAAATTATGTTGAGTATAGGGGACGGGGTAATTTTTCCACAAAACATAAAAAGCGGATATAAAAATTCCCAGGTAAGCAAGCATTCCTAAAATGCCCGAAGTAACTAAAGTATCAAAAATTATATTATGAGCTCTATCATACCAAATGTCTGCACCGCATCTGAAAGTACCCATACAGGGATGATAATTTTTGGTAAAAGCAAACTCAAAATTTTCTGGTCCCCAGCCCAAAATTGGCTTTTCCAAAAAACTTTCCCAGGCCTTTTGCCAAACCACGAATCTGCCGCCAAATGTCTCGCCAACTTCCTTTTCAATTATTCCTTTTCGGACAAAACTTTCTGGTTGAAAAGCAAAAAAGATAAAAGAAAGGGCTAAAACAATTGAGAGCGAAAGGAGGGAAACGCCAACCCATTTCAATCTTCCTTTTTGACAAAAAATCAACCAGAAAAGGAAAAATAAAACCAGCCCTCCTAAAAAAGATAGTTTTGCCGCCCGAGCACCACTTAAAAACAGAGATGTTAAAATTATCAAAAAGCCAATGGAAGAGTAAATTCTAAATTCATTTTTAAAAATCAAATATAACGCAAAAAATAAATTAAATAATAGATAAGTTCCTAAAAAAGAATCATTGCCGAGTGTGCCGCCCTGGCGCATTGCCGGATTTTCTGAAGTTGTAGCAATAATTCCAATAATTACTCCGACCAGAATTGAAATAGCGAAAATTATTCTCCAATCTTTTTCTCTAAAAGTTGAAGAAATTACTAAAAAGAAAGCGAATAAATGGAGCATCATCAAAATACCTGTAATTCTTTCGAATTTTGACCAAAAACTATAGGAAGGATCTACTCCCAAGGCGGCTGAAATTATCAGAATTATCAAAAATAAAATCAAGCTCCCTAAAATTAAATTGAGGCGGGGTCGATATTTGGGAATAAAAAAAATTAAAAAGAGCCAAGTAAAAAAGATAATTTCTGTCAAACCCATAAAATAGAGACTTTTTGGTCCAACAAAGGGAAAGAAGAATCGGCTACTAAGAATGAGAGGAGTAAAGAGAATCAAAGAAGTTCCCACTAAAATAATTTTTTTGAGAATTACTTCTCTTCCAATCTCCATTCTCTCCTTTTTTGGCTCTATCTCCCCCATCAACCCTCTTTCCTTTTTTTCTCGAGATCTTTTACCCATTGAAGTTAATTTTATTAGTTGAGGGCTGATAAGAAGGAATTAATTCTTTAAGGATTTTTATTATAGTTTCTTTATCATCAATCTCAGCCGCCTTTTCTAATTTTTCTAATCCTAAATTTAATTTTTCCTTATCAACCAGAGAAAGTTTGGCCATAAAAATCTTTTGATTTTGGGTGGCAATGGTTCCCTCTTCGGTAGTTAAAATTTCTTCAAAAAATTTTTCTCCCGGTCTGGGTTCGGTAAAAACAATCGGAATATCTTTATCTGGTTCTAAACCCGAAAGCCGAATCAGTTCTTTGGCTAAATCTAATATCTTAATTGGATTTCCCATATCTAAAACAAAGACCTCACCCCCTTGACCCATCGCCCCGGCCTCCATTACCAAAAGGCAGGCTTCGGGTGTAGTCATAAAATATCTTTTCATTTCTGGATGAGTAATTTCTAAGGGTTCCCTTCTTTTTATTTTTTCTCGGAAAATAGGAATTACGCTTCCCCGGCTATCTAAAACATTACCGAATCGAACGGAAATAAATTTAGTACCATTATTTAAGGCCTGGCAAATCATCTCCCCCACTCTTTTCGTTGCTCCCATAATTGAAGTCGGATTAACTGCTTTGTCCGTAGAAATACAAATAAATTTTTCTACTCCGTATTTAATAGCTGCCTCGGCAACTATCTTTGTTCCAAAAATATTATTTTTCACTGCTTCATCGGGATGTAATTCCATCAAGGGAACGTGTTTGTAAGCCGCGGCATGAAAAATTATCTGAGGAGAAAATTTATTAAAAATCCTATCGATTTTTATTTTATCTCGAATGTCCGCTATCAAAGAAATTAATTTCTGTCTGGGAAATTTATCTTTCAATTCTTCTGAAATATTAAAGATACCTGTTTCATCTTGGTCCAGCACTATTAAAGTAGATGGTTTAAATTTAGCTATTTGCCGAGAAAGTTCAGAACCAATTGAACCAGCCGCTCCGGTAATCAAAACTATCTTTTCCTGAATAAAATTTTCAATTGACTTTTGGTCTAAACTAACAAGTTCCCTTCCTAACAAATCTTCCATTTCTATTTCCTGGAGAACTCCGAGACCAATTTTAATCCTTCCATTAATCACTTCCTCAATCGGGGGAATAATTCGAATTTTTCTCAATCCAGCCTTTCTGCCTTGCTCCACCGCTCGTCTGATTGGTTGAGAACCGGCTGAGGGTAAGGCAATTATCAATCCTTCAACTTTATTTTCCTCTACTACCTTGGGAATATCACTGATTTCCCCTAAAACTTTTAATCCGTGAATTAAAATTCCTTGTTTTCCTGGGCCATCATCAACAAAACCCATTGGAAGATAAGGACTGAATTTAGAGTTTAAAATACTTCTTAAGATTTGCTCACCAGCTCTCCCAGCTCCGACAATTAAAGTTCTTTCTTTTTCTTCTTTCTTTCCTCCTGGAAATATCTGCAGATAAATTCTCTTAGCAAAACGAAGTCCACCACAAAAAATAAAAATGAAAAAATAACTTATAAAAAGAGTGGAGCGAGGAAAACCACTGAAAATTGGGTGGTCTCTTAAAACAAAAAAGGAGGCAGTCAAAAGTAGAAAACTTAAACTAGTAGCTTTGATCAGGGAGATTAATTCTTCGGTACTGACATAAATCCAAGTAAAAAAATAAAGTTTTAAAAAATAAAAAATTGGGATTGTAATTATTAAAGCTAATGTAGCAACTCCCCAAATATTGAAAAAATACTGACTGGGAATCTCTCCTTCAAATCTGACAATAAAAGCTAAATAAACAGAGAGAGAAATTAAAATTGCATCAGAAATTAAGAAAGACAATAGTCTCAGAATGCGCTTTTTTTCAGTGAAAAATTTTTGAAAAAATTTTTTCATTTTCGATAAAAATCTTTAATGCAACCTATCACATAATCTATTTGCTCCTGGGTTAATTCGGGATAGATAGGAAGCGATATCACTTCTTTGGCCAGTTTTTCTGTATAGGGTAGTTTAAAATGAAAAAGCCCTAAATTAGGATGATGATGAACAGGAACTGGGTCTTTAATCAAAGTTTCCACTCCTTTTTCTTTTAAAAATTCAAACAACTCATCTCTTTTTTGGGCTTTCAAAACATAGTTTTGATAAATATCAAAATATCTTTCATCTAAATTTGGCTTGCCCGCCGAAGCCTTGGCGAAGGAGGGAGCCGGTGGAAGTTTTACTTCCGGAATATCAGATAAACCATTATTATATAAGGCAGCAATTTCTCTTCTCTTTTTTATCCATTTTTTTAAATATTTAAATTTGACATTTAAAACAGCGGCCTGGAGGTTATCCAATCTCGAGGTCCAGCCATAACAGAGAATTGCCGGAGGTTTCTGGCCATGGTTTCTAAAAAGACGAATTTTTTCAGCAATCTTTTCATCATCTGTCACCACCGCCCCAGCATCTCCAAAAGAGCCTAATAATTTTGCTGGATAAAAGCTGAAGCAGCCCGAAATTCCAAAACTACCTGCCATTTTCCCATTAAATTTTGCTCCCAGGGCCTGAGCAGCGTCTTCAATTACTATTAAATGATGTTTTTTGGCAACCTTCATTATCTTATCCATTTCACAAACTCTGCCATTCAAGTGCACCGGAAGGATGGCTTTCGTCTGAGGATTAATTGCCTCCTCTATTTTATCAACATCTATCAAAAAATCTTCCTTGACATCTACCAAAATTGGTTTCGCTCCGCAATGAATAATAGCAGCAATTGAAGCAATAAAAGTATGGGAGACAGTGATGATCTCATCTCCGGGTCCAATTCCCGCTGCTTTTAAAGCAAAAATTAAAGCATCAGTGCCCGAATTCACTCCGACGGCATATTTTACTCCCAAAAAATTGGCTAATTTCTTTTCAAATTCCTGAACATCCCTTCTTAAAATTAAATCACCCCGTTGGAGGGCATTTTGAATCGCCTTATCTATCTCGCTCTTTAAATTCCGATATTGTAATTTGTAGCCCACAAAGGGGACCTTGTAATCCATATCATTTACTTAATTTTTCCATTTCAGTCAGAATTTGCTCAGTTATTTTCTCTGAAACCAAACCAAAAAATTTTCGGAGATATTCTGTCTTTCCCACTTCTGGAGAATATTGATCTGGTATACCTATCCTTTTAAAAGAACCCTGCCAGCCAGATTCCATTAAAATCTCAGCTACTGCTGAACCTAAACCACCAATAATATTGTGTTCTTCCAAGGTATAGATTAATTTGATCTCAGCTAATTCTCTTAATAAAATTTCTCTTTCAATCGGCTTTAATGTATGGAGGCTAATCAATTTAAAATTATAACCTTTTTCTTTTAATTTCTCAACTGTCTCGAGGCCTAAACCAACTAAAATGCCAGTGGCAATTATTAGCCCATTC
>Ga0315282_10012487_pt1 | contig 12991 bp, 13 predicted proteins | sample YL17G07_20_MG_FD_203693 | JGI IMG/M metagenome (GOLD analysis project Ga0315282, IMG submission 203693) | Sediment microbial communities from Yellowstone Lake, YNP, Wyoming, USA - YL17G07_20 | ecosystem: Environmental > Aquatic > Freshwater > Lake > Sediment | place: USA: Wyoming | collected...
GCGACAGGTCGTACGTGAACGTCGTCAGCTTCTTCTTGCGGTCCTCGGTGCGGTCCCAGGCCACCACAATCAAGTTCTCCGGGCAGGCCAGCGAGCAGAGGTTGCAGGCGATGCAGAGCGTCTCGCCGGTCTCGGGATGGTTGTTGAGCCGCGGCGCGCCGCGATAGCGCTCCGCCACCGGCGGCCGCTCGAGCGGATACTGCTCCGTGTAGGTGGCGCTCGGCCGCTGATACGAAAACGTCAGCCGCAAACCCCGCAGCAGGTCCACCAGGAAGATTCGGCGCAGCAATTCCTTCATGCCCATTCGAACCCTTGTCCTTGCTGAGATTCCCGCAGGCGCCGCTCTCGCGCCTGAACGCCCTTCGCCTTTGGCGTTGCTCACACCCCGTCCAGTTCCATATTATAGTGGCCTGCAATTTGACCAAAGACTTAAGTCGGAGGAGCTGTAGCGGCGCTCTGTGAGCGCCGATTGCCGGCAAGCGGGACCGGCGGTCATAGACCGCCCCTACAGGATGGCGCAATGAGACTTCATGGTAAAGTCGCCCTAATCACCGGCGCGGGTTCGGGGATTGGCCGTGCAGCGGCGGTTCTCTTTGCGCAGGAGGGAGCAAAGGTCGCGCTCGTCGGGCGTACGGCCGCGAAGCTGGAGGAGACGGCCAAGCTGATCTCCGGCGACGGTGTGTATTGTGTCGCTCGAGACCTGAGTCGGCGCGAGGAGGCGCAGGAAGCGGTCGACGAATGCGCCCGGCATTTCGACGGCCTCGACATTGTTGTCAACAACGCCGGAATCTCGAGGCAGCGAAGCCTCCTCGAGACGGACGAACCGTTGTGGCAAGAACTCGTCGCTCACAACATCAACAATCCTTTCTGGGTGGCGCAGGCGGCGGTACCTTGGCTCGCCCGGCGCGGGGGCGGAGTGATTATCAATATTTCCTCGAGCCTCGGCCTGAAGCCTTCTCCGGGCTTTGGGGCGTACGCTATGACCAAGGCCGCGCTACAGATGCTCACCCTCTCGCTTGCCCAGGAGCACGCCAAGGACCGCATCCGCGCGAACACCATTTGCCCTGCGGTGGTGGAAACACCGATTCATGAAACTTATCTCACGGCTGAGGGTGCGCAGCGGCGCAAGGAGGAGATGGCGCGCTTCTATCCTCTCGGTCGCATCGGCACGGCGGAGGAGGTCGCACAGGCGGCGCTCTACCTGGCGTCCGAGGAGGCCTCCTGGATGACCGGCACAACCTTGCTCATGGACGGCGGCCGGCTGGTCAAGTAGTTGGTCGATTGTCTCGGCAGAACCCATGGGAGATGAAGCCATGAATCACAGACATACTGAACTCGTTATCCTGGTCGTGTGCATGTTGGTGGGCGTGGCTCGCGCTGAAGAGAAGCGCGCGATCCAGCCCGCGGATCTGGTCGACATCCGCGGCGAGCCCTCGTCAGGCTGAGAATGAAATCAGACGGAGAATTTTGACTTCCCCCTTCCGAACCAAGAGATGGGCATGAAGCGAACACACATTGCTGAAGATCTAGGCATCCACCTGTCATCGAAAGAGGAGGAAGAACTATTCAAATGGTTCTTAGTTTGTCTGCTCTTCGGTAAACCCATTCAGCGGCAGGTTGCCAAGCGAGCTTTTCTGACGTTGGCCGCAGCTCGCCTGTTGACTCCTGAGGCGATCCTCCGCGCCGGGTGGGATGAGTTAGTACGGCGGCTCGATGAGGCGCATTATGTGCGCTACGATTTCTCTACCGCGACCAAGCTCCTTCATGTCTGCAAAGAACTGAAAGAGCGCTATGGCACGCTCAGCAATCTTCTCGCACAGTCAAAAACGCCCGCACAGCTTTCCGCGAGGTTGCAGGAGTTCAAGTACATTGGTCCAGTGACCGCGCAGATCTTTTTGCGAGAAGTGCGTCCCATTTGGTACCGATCTGGCACGCCCGCGAAAGGAAGGTAGCGATCTTACCGCCAAGAGCCTTTGTGGCCAGATCTCCAGCATGGCCGTACGCCAAGAACGAACCATGAAGGGTCCGCCCAATCGTGAGATTCTTGCGGCGTTTGATGACTTGTGGTCTCAGATGCGCCAGGCCGAATGACATATGGCCCAGGACCAGCGTATGAACAAACCCCGCACAGCTCGCGAGCTAGAAATCGAGGCAGCGGCGGCCCGGTCGTCGCGGCCACAGCGAGCACTCCTGCCCTGCGGGGAAGCGATGGCCATGCTGGCTCGCCGGGGCTTACGTCCGCGCAAGGCTCGGCTCGACTTGCCCTTCCCGGAGGATCTGCAAGAGGCGACAGCCGAGCGGCTCTCAGAGCTGCTTGGCCATTATGCCTTCCGCCTTTTTCTACGCGGAGCTATTCTGCACCCTGAAGGATTTGCTCCGGAGGAAGCGACCCAATACCTGAAGCGGGCTCAGGCGAAGGCGTATGCAGAGTCGTTAGTCAAACTTGGCCTCGCCGAACGGACGTCTCGGGACCGCTACCGATTGCTCTGGACCGCGAAGAGCTTTGGGGGAACGCTTGAGTGGTACGTAGCACGAGAGCTCAATCGGAGGTTCGACTTCGACGTGGCAGCGGGAGTGAGGTTTCACACACGAGGCGTAGGAGGAGACCTTGACGTGGTCGCAGCCGCGGAAGGTAAGCTGGCTTATCTCGAGCTGAAGTCGTCCCCGCCCAAAAACCTCGCGGTCCGCGAGGTCGTCGCGTTCTTCGACCGTGTGCACATGCTCCGACCCGACGTGACGCTCTTTGTGGTGGATACAGCGCTGCGCCTCAGTGATAAGGTTCTGCCAATGCTCGTGGCGGAACTGGAACATCGCCGGGGTGGAAGCAGGATCGCGGCGCGCCGAATCGAGCGGGAGCTTTGGGCGCTGACGCCCCGTCTGTACGCGGTGAATGCAAAGCCAGATCTCATGGCCAACATCGGCCGCGCCCTCGCCGAAGGGCTGCACGCGCTTTCTCCGCCGCTCTGACAACTCCGTGCGCAGGGCCGGCCTTGTCTATCGCGATCATTCCCCGTGGGTGGAATTCCCCATAGCCAGCGAGGTCATCTCCGCATGCATGAAACGACGGTAGGGCCCCCGGGGTTTCCTGATACGCGGCGTGGACAGGGCGAATCACTTTCAGATACTCTGTTGCCACGTCCGAGGATCCAGCAGTGACACCCTCTGTGATGGAGAGCTAGGCAGTGAGTGGTGACCCTTCGAATCGACTATTGATTCTATCCGGGCCATCCTGTGTCGGGAAGAGCCCACTCGACAAGGCTCTAGGAAGGCTTTATCCAGAGCTGCGGCGAGGGCTGCGGAAGCTGGTTCTATACAACAGCCGCGCGCCTCGCCCGGGTGAGGTGGACGGCGTGGATTATCATTTCCGCATGCGGAGCCAGATCGAGGCATTGCGTGCGGAGCCTCGCTTGGCGGTGTTAGACGTGCGAGGCGACTTGCAGGCAGTTGACATCGAGGAGTTGCGGACTGTGTTGGAAGGTAGCAATGCGTTTTTTGAGGGGAATCCTTTTGTGGGCCGAGCACTGCAGACGCATCCGCGCCTGGCCGGCATCGATCGGCTCAGTGTCTTCCTTTCCCCGCTTTCAAGGGAAGAGATCGTCTTCCTGAAGGCGCCAGAGAGGAATGTCTCGCTTCCGAATCTGGTTGCGGACGTCATGAGGCGCAAACTCCTGCGACGTGCGCGACGCCAGAAACTCGAGCTCTCTGCGAAGGATTTGGAGAATATCGAGACACGAGCCACGAGTGCGTACGTCGAACTCAAGGAGGCGTCGCATTTCGACTATGTCATCCCGAACCATGACGGAGAGGATAGCGACAACTGGGAGGCATTTTATTATCCCGTAGGCGATGCTCGGAAGGCGCTAAATGCCTTTGTGGCGTTGCTGGAGGGTAGGATTCCATCTGAAGTGGAGAGGTGGGAAGAAGATCTGGTCCCTTAGGGCTCCGCAGTTTCGGTCCCGATGTTTCAACTTAGAGCGGCTGGGCCAATGTTGCCAGGTCCTCCTTCTCGCCTACGACGTCAAATAGACATTTTCCATCGGGAGTGCGCTGGGTTCGTTTGGCACTTTCCTTGGAGTGTCGATCCCTTCCCTGGCTGCTTCGTGAAGGCCAACTAACCTGTCCCCGCCCCCGAGGCATTCGTCTTCGCATTCACCGCGGCCCCGGCCCCGCTTGACAGTCCTTTCCTCTTTCGCTCAACGCGTCGGCTTTTTCTGGAACCTCCACCGGCACTATACTCATGTCGGAGACAACGCCATCGTGCGAACCGCGGAGGCAGGGGTTTTGTCGAACTTTCGGGCAATGGGAACGCGGCCGGGCGAGGTAGAACCCATTTTCGTCCGCGAAGCACTCCTGCAGGAGAGAACTGGCGGCAAAATCCGCTGCAATGCCTGCGAGCGGCGGTGCACGATCATTCCGGGTGGTTTCGGGTGGTGTCGCACGCGTCAGAACCGCGGCGGAAGATTGGTGACGCTGATTTACGGTTCGGTCTCCTCACTAGCCGCGAATCCAATCGAGAAAAAACCCTTCTACCACTTTTACCCGGGCAGCCAGGCCCTCACCGCAGGCAGTTGGTCATGCAACTTCGGGTGCCCGTGGTGCCAGAATTGGGACATCAGCAAAGTGCCGCCGCCGTCCACCGGTGATTACGTCTCACCGAAGCGCTTCGTCGACCTCGTGGCGAAGAGAGGGTGCCAAGGAACGTCCATCTCGTTCAACGAACCAACCCTATCCCTGGAGTGGTCCCTGGACGTGTTTCGCCTGGCGAGGGAGCGGGGCTTCTACAACACTTACGTAACGAACGGTTATATGACCCCGGAGGCGCTATGGCTCTTGATTGAAGCCGGTCTGCAAGCGATGAACGTGGACGTGAAAGGCGACGCCGCATCGGTGAAGAGATTCTGCAAGATGGTCGAAGTCGATAAGGTCTGGGCCGCCTGCAAGCTTGCACGCTCGCGCGGCGTGCACGTCGAAATCACCACGCTGGTGATTCCCACCGTGAACGATTCCGACTTAGTTCTCCACGGGATCGCGGAGCGGATCATGACAGAGTTGGGCCGCGAGGCGCCATGGCACGTTACCGGCTACTGTCCCGCGTATCAGTTTACTGCCCCGCCGACACCGATGCGAACATTGGAGCGCGCCTGGCAAATCGGCAAGGAAGCAGGGCTGGAATTCGTTTACGTCGGCAATGTAGCCGGGCATCCCTACGACAACACGTACTGTCCAACGTGTGGCAAGGTGTTGATTCGCCGATTGGGCCTCGATGTAGTGGAGTACAGATTAGACGCTGGGAGGTGTCCTGACTGCGGGCAGCCAGTCGCCGGCGTGTGGGGCATCAAGTAACAGACCGAATAATCCGAAAGGGATAAGAACACTACAAATAACTCTGGAGCTGCCCGAAAACGGGAGGGCGGCACGGAATCCCCCGAACCATGAGATCCCTTCTGCGATGATAGTGTCATCCTGCGCGCCTCCTGCCAGCACCGCCTCGCGCGGCATAGCCAGGATGCAGGCCCTGGTCGCCGTCATGCGGAAGCCCCGGCGCGCCATGTTCGGCATGTTCAGACACCAACAGCGCTTCGACGGCGCCAAGCTCTACCGGGCGCCGGGAGAAATCCCACTCCCGCAGCCGGCCGTGTCCACAGTGAAGGCCGAATGAACTCAACGAAGAAATGAAGATATCCGCCCCCTCAAAGGCGGGAGCTCCCTTGAGAACCAAGTAGAGAATTCATCTGCTTGCAGGCGTGCGGGAACTGGGAGTTATATAGGGAATCATTGTCCCAAGTCAGAATAAAGCTTCACTTGCCAGGTAACCCTTTTCGCGAGCGGATCATCCGCCAGCCGGAAGGTGCCATCCTTTTGTGTGAGGGATATCTCGTGCAGCACATTGTCGGATGGGAGGCAGACGTGTCCCCCGGCTTTCTTCGCATCGGCGGCAAAGACCACAAGGTCCAAGTTCGACCAGTCCATTTGCGCGGTGGACTGAGCAAGCTTGATGTGCGGGATCACTGCCCCGTCGCGGACCAGCATAACCACCGGGATCTTTCCTGCCTGGATCCGATGCCAGCCGCCGGCATAGACTTTGCCGGTTTGGTAATCAATCCACTGTTCCTCAGGAAGGTAGACGTTTCGCCCCGTTGATTCCGCCTCCATCAGCGGCGCAACCAGGATGTCCTCACCAAACAGATACTCGTCATCAATAAACCAGGCGGTGGGATCATCGGAAAACTCAAAGAAGAGGGTCCGCATCATGGGGAAGCCCTGTTCCGACGCGAGCTTCGCCTGGGCGTAAACGTAGGGCATGAGCTTGTACTTGAGTTCCACGGCTCGCCGAAACTCATCGGTAAACTCTTCGTCATAGGCCCACGGCTCCTTGGGAGGCGCGCCGTGGCAACGACTGTGGGAGGTCAGCACACCAAAGGGCAACCAGCGCCGATAGAGTTCCCTGGGGCTCCTTTGAACGAAGCCTCCGATATCATGGCTCCAAAAAGAAAACCCGCAGAGTCCCAACGAAAGTCCGGCCCGCAGCGTGGCCGCCATGGCGCTATCCGTGTTCTCGGCGTCGCCACCCCAGTGCAGGGGGTAACGCTGGCTTCCGGCCCAGGCACTGCGCGCCCAAATAACTGAGCCGCCCGTGACTTCTTTGGTGATCTCCGAGACGGCCTTGTTGTATCGCAGCGGGTACAGGTTGTGTTCCCAGAACCCGGTCTTCCCTGAGGCATAAATACCCGTCAATGGGGCACCTTCACCGAAGTCGGCTTTGATCGCGCCCACGCCCATCCTGAGCAGACCTGCCAGCTCATCCTGATACCACTTGACGGCAGCCGGGTTGCTGAAGTCGAGGATTGCGTCCTCGGTCGGGAGGTTGCCGCTGCCATCGTGAACCCCATATCCGTTGTCAGTAATTGTTCTGAACAATTCGTTCTTAGGGGTAAAATAGGGAAGTTGCCACAAACTGATATGGAACCCTTGCTCCTTCAGGTCTGAAATCATTCTGGCGGGGTCGCGGAATCGGGTGGTGGAGAACTTGTAGTTGCAGAGCCAGTCCTTCTCGAACCACCCCGTGTCCAGGTGGATGACGTCGGAGGGTATGTGGTATTGGCGGAGTTTCCTTGCCACTTCTCGAACTTCGTCCTCGGACTTGTACGTAATCCGGCTCATCCATAAGCCGAACGACCAAAGGGGCGGAACAGGGCTGCGGCCGGTGAGCGCCGTGTACTCGGAAAGAATCTCCTTGGGAGTACCGAAGAAGAAAAACAGGTCAAGGTAATCGTCTCCCGAATAAATCACACTGGCGGCGTCATAGGAGTGTCCAAAATCAAACGTCACCGGTGCGCTGGTGTGCACAAACATCCCGTACCCTCGGCTGCTCATGAAGAAGGGCACCGGCTTGTACATGTTTGCTGTCTGCGCGCTGTAAGCGTCGTGAGTCCACAGGACCATCTTTTGCCCGCGCTTGTTGAGGCGCGTAAAGGACTCTCCGCCACCAAAGAGCATCTCTTCGGGGGAGAGGAGGAAGCTGGCCGCTAGGCGTTGTTGCAGGTCCGAGGTCCGACGGACAAACGAGAAGGGTGGCGGCATGCTGTTCGCTAGCGCTTTGCCATCCCCGAGGTTCAGGGTGTGAGTCAGAAGCTTGCCGTGGGCATCCCGGAATTCCACGCGCCATGGGTTGCGCGTTACAGTGACCGACCCAAAGGCATTCTTATAGATCGCGCCACGTTCGCTCTGGCTCATTTCCCAGGAGGTGTCGGTGCCGGGGGCGGCCGTGAGCATCAGCGAGGATTCGTCCTTGCGGCTTGTCAACCGAGTGGCCATTCGGAGACGGACTGTCCTCGGACCCACGAACGAAATTGAAAAGGGAAGTACAGGATTCTCCTGGTAGGCGTTCGGCGGAAACTCCCTAGACTCGATTTCCGCGAACGGGATCTGGAATTGATTGAACATCAGGTGGGGCTTTAGCTTGAACCTCTTCCATTCGATCTTTCCAGATTTTGATGCGGGATCGAACTCCACAGCCCGTCTGGCGATGAAATAGTCGTTCTGCAGGTTGGCAAAATCCCTGCTCACGTCGACGGGTTGGTTCAGAAACTGAAAGGCATTGCCATTAGGGGCGAGACATAAGAACAGTGCGGCAAAATAAAGCGAAAAGCGCCTGCCGAAAAGAACGGATCTTTCTGGGACCTGCATCTTGAAATCGCTGCCCACGTGTTATTTCCCCCTTCGAAGGTTCTTCGACACGCGCTCTGCGGGATTTAGCTCCAGCACTTTCTGAATCTCCCAGAGCGCCGTGTCAGATTAGGTAAGCCGAAATCGATATGGCACGAAACGAATGCCCCGCCGTGATCTGTCACGGGTGGGGAGCCGAAGTCTGCTCAGAAAGCTCGGCCGCGCGCTCGAGGCGCTGCTCGTGGAGGTGGCGCTCGCTGGCACGTCGTCTCTCGGACTCGGCCAGCATTTCCTCGGCAAGAGCCATCTTGTTCTGTTTCTTATAGAGCACATACAACTGGTAGTGGATATCGCCGTAGCGGTCCATCGGGCGTGCCCGCGTGAGTTCGGCGACAGCCTCGTCCGTCTTGCCGAGCGCGGCGAAGGCTTTGCCGAGGTCAGCATGGACAGTGAGCAGATCACTGCGGCTCTTTTGAAGATAAGGGATCGCCTCTTCGAAGCGGTGCTCGCGGACGTTAATGTCGCCCAGTACGAAATTGGCCAGAGAGTTGTCGGGCTGGAGCTTCAGCACCCGCTCGAGTTGCGCCCGGGCATCCTGGTTTTGGCCGGTCTCCCAGCAAATGGTGGCCAGCCCGAGGAATGGCGCCGGGCTGTCGGGCTTGAGACGGGCAGCCTCCTGATAATGAGACTTGGCCAAGTCCCACTGCTTGCGCTGGCGATAAAGGTCTCCCGTCAGGACGTGACCCTGCCAGGAATTCGGATTCAGCGTGATGGCGCGCCGAAAGGAGGCGCGGGCCAGGTTCCTGGCAGCTTCCGCCTGCCAGTAAAGGGCGGCCACATTTTGCGGCTCAGCACGAACGATGCGGCGGGCGGCCTCAAAACCGACCAGAAGACGCCCGGAGAGACAAGCGCAACGAGCCAACAGCAGTGTGTCTTCCACGTTTGAAGTTGGAGTTTGCCGCAATCCCTGTGCGCACTCGCGGTATCGTCCCCGCCTGCTGGCATCCCGAGCCCCGTCGATCGTCGCTTCGTTTGCCAGGGGAGGATGCGCTGGAGTTCCTACCGCTTGCTCAAAAAGATCCGCGGGCTCCCCGGCCGATTGTGGCGAGCGTAGTTCCTGCTGAAGCAGCTCGACCGCCCGGCTGCAGCTTTCCGAAACCGCAAATCCGCTCCTGATCTCGTTCGCCTTCGATTGCACCGCTTCACTCAAGGACGCGACAAGAAAGCCCAGGTGCGAGAGGAAGTAGTCCTGATCGGTCTCGAAGACGGCGCACAAGTGCTTAATCCCGGTCGCAAAATCACGTTCCTCCAGGGCAGCAGCCGCCAGACCGAGCTGTGCCTCTTGGCTGCCCGGAAAGAACCGTAACTCAGCGTCAAACTCAGTTCGCGCCTTGGGAACCTCGCCCAGGCGCAAAAAAGCAAATCCAAGCGACGCATGCAACCCTTCCATACCCTGCGGTTCCAAGGCCAGAGCTCGGCGGAAAGCTTCCTCTGCGTCAATTCCTGATCCCTGCTCGGTGAGAAATTCGCCCACTAACCTGTGGTAGTAAGCGGAAGCTTCCCCCGTCTTCGCCAGCAGACGCGAGGTGCCCTCCGCAATGTTCTCAAAACAAAGACCCATGCCATACCACGCGTCAGCATCCGTGGGCCGAGCCCGAACCTCATTTTGATAGACTTCGGCCGCGTTCTCGTGTTCTCCTAAGCTGAAGTAGGCGCCCGCCAAGGCCAAGAGTGCGTCGCGATTGCTTGGGTCTTGTCGTAGTACACGTCGCAACGGGGGGATGGCCATCTCCGGCTTCAGCAGTTTCACTAGATCAATGCCGAGTATCAGATTGGCGGGCAGTAGGTTGGAGTTCAGACTCAGAGCCTTTTCCAGAGTCGCGATCGCTTCTCGCGTGCGGCCCTGAAAATGATAGCAAATCCCCAGATTGCTCAGGGCCTCGGGCGAATTTGGCCGGAGTGCCAGGGCTCGTTCGTACTTCGTCGCCGCTGCCGCATAATCACCTTTCGCGAAGTCGTTTTGGGCCTGCCGGAAAAAGCTCTCGACCTCGTCTTGGGGTCCAGGAGACTGACTGGCCGATGCGATGCCGGAGATGACATTATTAGAAATCGATAATGCCATGCCAAGGAGAAGGGCCAACAGGAATTTCGGGATTCGAGGTCGCGGTCCCATCGAACGTCTCATTGTGCTACGGATGCCGGCGAAGGAAGCGTGCCGAGTATCCTAGCCGCCCGTTCAGCTTGTTTTTCTCTTCTGATGTTTTCTGATTGTTCCAGGGCTGCGGCGGCAGCCTTCTCGTCGCCGAGTTTCTTATATAGCTGGTAAAGCTGGTAATGGTAGCTTCCGTCGCTATCAGCCGGCAAGGATTCTTTCAACTCTGCGACCGCTTCCGCCGTCCGTCCCTGCGCGGCATAGACTTTGCCGAGCAGGGCGTGGACGCGGGCCAGGTTGGCCGGCGGCCCATTGAGTGCCCGGGTGAGATACTGGAAGGCCTCTTCGTATTGGTGCCTGTACACCAGAATCTCCCCCATCATGTAATTCGCCTCAGGATCCTTCGAGTTCAGTTGGAGCGCCGTCCGAAGCTCCGGAAGAGCATCATCAAACTTAAGGGCCTGAAAGAAAGTGGTCGCCAATCCCAGGCGAGCAGCGAAGCTCTCCGGGTCGAGCTGGAGCGCCTTCCGGTATTCCTGCTCAGCCTCGTTATAGTCCTCCTTCCCGCGAAACGCGTCGCCTAACAGCAGGTGGATCCTGAGGGAATTCGGACTAGCTTGTCCCGCCCGCATCAGCGCGCTCACGGCCAGTCTGTGTTATGCTTTCGCCAACACGGGTAGGGGAGCGCTCCGCGCTCCTGCGGGAGCCCGGAGGGCTCCCCTACAACACATGGACGCAAAAAACAAACTCTACTTCGGCGACAACCTGAAGATCCTCCGCGAGTATGTTCCCGACGCAAGCGTGGACCTTATCTGCCTCGACCCGCCCTTCAACTCCAGCGCCACCTACAATGTGCTTTTCAAGGAAACGAGCGGCGAAGAATCTGCGGCGCAGATTACGGCCTTTGAGGACACCTGGCAGTGGGGCCGAGAATCAGAGGCAGTTTACACGGAGATCGTCGAGAGCGGCCCGCGCGAGCTCGCCGACCTTATGCAGGGGCTGCTGGGCTGGCGTTTCGCAGATACAATGCGCTGTGTTGATCGCAAGCATCCCCAAGGACGGGATGTATGCGATCCACGCGGCCCGGCGGCGGTTTCATCTTATGCGGACCGGGCCCGGTCTTAAAGGGGCCAGCCTGAACAGGGGGTAGGCGGCATCCGAGGTCAATCGGGGCGCACCGGTGATGAAGCTCAAGGTTACCATTTCGGTCACCTGTGCCATCCTGGCGGTGCTCCACGTTACGTTCCCAACCGTCCGAATAGATTACATCACCCTCATTCTATTGGTACTAGGAGTCCTTCCATGGTTCTCGCCACTGATCAAGTCGCTTGAATTGCCGGGAGGCTTGAAGATTGAACTGCAAGACGTAAAGGCTGCGACCGACAAGGTGACAGCGGGAGCTAAAGAACGAGAAGGGGTTGAAGTCACAGCGCCGCCACCGGTCGTGGTGGCCCACGAGGAATCATCCATAGAGCGTCTGAGGGAAATCGGAGGTTCGAATCCTAACCTAGCACTGGTTGGTCTCCGGATCGAAATCGAGAGGCGTTTGACTGCTGTTGCCATGAAGGAAAAAATACCTACAAAAGGCCGTTCGGCTGGGTGGTTACTGCGAGAGCTACAAGAGAGGAAGAAGTTATCGCCTGAGATCGCTTCAGGGCTGAACGAACTTGTCGCATTGGGAAACCAAGCAGCCCACGGTGCTCACGTCACACGGGATGCCGCTGAGTGGGCCCTGGACAAAGCTCCTGCGGTTCTTGGAATTCTGGAAGCACCTCAACATGCCTTCCTACACCTCTGGGCAGATTTTGAGAGAAGCATCCTAGCGGCGGGTGGGGAAACATTGGACGTCGCGTTCGACCGCCTTGTGCAGAAAGGGCTTCTCTCACCCTCTGAGCGATCGGAGTTGGAATCTCTCGGGGGACTTTATTGGGATGTCAGGGTAGGGTTTGGAGACTGGATTGAAGAGTCGGCGGTGAAGATTGGGAGGCTCAAGGAGCTGCACGAGCTCCTCAAGCGCCGTATTGAAAGAGGCGGGTGCGATGAGGCGAGGTAGCGCAACGCAGGCTGGCGCATGCCTTCTGAGGTCCGCGGTTCCTGTCACCGGGGCCCGCCAGGGACCAGAAGAAGGGCGCGGACATCCGTCAGCCGACGGGCTACATCAATTTTTTCGACGACAAAAGCGGCCAGGCCAAACAGGTGATCGTGCAGGTGAAGAGCGGTTACGTGGGTGTGAACCACGTGCGCGACCTGAAAGGCGTGATCGAGCGCGAGAAGGCCGCCGTGGGCGCTCTTATCACTTTGCGCGAGCCCACCAAACCCATGCTCACGGAAGCGGCGGCGGCGGGCTTTTACGAGTCAAAAGATCTTCCGGGCCGCTACCCTCGCCTGCAAATCCTGACCATCGCGGAACTGCTGGCGGGCAAGAAGCTCGAATACCCCACCCACCGCGTGGAAACCTTCGCCAAAGCCGAGCGGAAAACCAAAGCCGAGCAGGAGGGACTCTTTTAGCCGGGGATTTCATTGTCCGCAGGCGACAAGCCGTGGACTTAGAGAACAAGTCTGATGGCATAAGGTCATCGGCTCCTCGACGGGGAGAGTAGACTGGCGGTGGAAGAAAGAAGCCAGCGACTCTGAGCGAGGAGGAGCCGAGACATGCTGATTATAGGCTGTGAT
>Ga0315282_10012488_pt1 | contig 12991 bp, 10 predicted proteins | sample YL17G07_20_MG_FD_203693 | JGI IMG/M metagenome (GOLD analysis project Ga0315282, IMG submission 203693) | Sediment microbial communities from Yellowstone Lake, YNP, Wyoming, USA - YL17G07_20 | ecosystem: Environmental > Aquatic > Freshwater > Lake > Sediment | place: USA: Wyoming | collected...
AAAGAGACTATCAGCTAGTAATATGCTCAAAATGAGGCGTTTCGGAGGCGCGGTGAAACACGAAAACGAGGGTGTAATACACCCAAGATTCTGGACACGGCAAGAAGCGGCACCCGATTAGGCTGAATAAAGTGCCCTTTCGAATCCAACGCCTCTTGGCTCAGATGAGCCGTGCTTGACGTACAGATGCGAAGAAACGGTTGTTCGGTCGGGGGCATTGCTTTCTGGTAATTGAGGCGGTGAGAGGCACCCTCCCTATAGGAGGGTGGGGATTCAACCGAGATCGAGTCCTTAGTTCGACCATAGGACTGCGGAAGGTCGACGCACAGACCTAGAGCTTTCTGATGTATCTCTCGACTTCCCAAGGAGTGACCTGTGTCCTGTATAGGTCCCATTCGCGGTGTTTTTCGCGCAGGTAATTCTCGTACAGTGTCTCACCAAGCGCCTCCTTGACGAGCTGACTGTTCTCTATCTCCTTCAACGCTTCTGACAGGGATTCGGGTAGTGAGACTATGCCGCGTTCCTTGCGTTCCTCGTACGTAAACTTGTAAACGTTCAACTCGGTAGGCTCGGGGGGGTCAGTCTTCTTCAGTATGCCGTCGAGGCCGCTGAGGCAGAGTACCGCGAACTGAAGATATGGGTTACCGGCAGGATCAGGACATCTTATCTCAACACGTGCGGCACTCTTCCTCTTGCCAAAGTTCGGGACACGGATAAGGGGAGATCTATTCCTGAACGCCCACGCAACATAGACAGGTGCCTCGAATCCTGGGACGAGACGTTTGTACGAGTTCGGCCAAGATGCGAGGACTCCGCATATCTCCCGGCCGTGTGCTAGCTGGCCGCCAACGAAGTGGCGAGCCGTCTTCGACAGATACCCAGTGCGTTCGTTGTCCTCATAGAACAGGTTCTCAGAACCATCGGTCGTCCACATGCTCTCATGAACGTGCATACCTGACCCGTTCACGTTCGGAAAAGGTTTAGGCATGTAAGTTGCGACGTAGCCGTTTCTGGCCGCCACGGCCTTGGTAACCATCTTCATGGTTACAGCGCGATCAGCGGTTGTCAGCGCTTCGTCATACTTGAAATCTATCTCATTCTGTCCGAGTGCTGCCTCGTGATGAGCGATTTCGATATCTATTCCAAACGCCCCCGCAGTATCTGCGATCTCCCTTCGGAGATCTTCTGTAAGGTCGCCCGGGTGCAGGTCGAAGTAGCCGCCGAGGTCGATTGGCGTGGGCGTGAGACCATCCTGTTCCTTCACGAGAAAGAACTCCAGCTCTGGTGCACATTTGAATACGAATCCAGCTCGGTTGCATTTCTCCACGGCTTTTTCAAGGACTAGCCGAGGGTCTCCTTCGAACCGTTTGTTCTCAGGCGTGTAGATATCGCAGATGAGTCGGCACGTGGACTTCTCCTTGGGACGCCACGGAATAATCGAAAAGGTACTTGGATCCGGATACGCTACAAGGTCCGATTCCTCTATCGGTTGGTATCCAGTAATGGATGAGCCATCAAAAGGTTGGCCGTTCTCAAAGATCGATTCAATGTCACCAGTTCGAACGGACAGGCTCTTCAAAATCCCGTTAATGTCAATAAACTGAAGACGTGCAAACCCAATCCCATTCTCACGTATGGTTCCTGTAACTCTGGCTACTTGTTCTCGCCACTTGGAGTTCTTGAAATTCCTCAATGTTGACGCACGTTTCCCGACAGACTACGAATGCGGTCCTTGTTCAGAGTATAAGCCTTAGGTGCGCCTCTGACTGAATGAGTAATGGGCCCAGTCAGAGAACAGGGCTCTTCATCACGTTGCAGCAATCTCGGAGGCAAGCTTGCCGAGCTGCTGAGGTTTAGAGGCGTACATCCTGATGTATGGTGCCATAGCTCGGAAGATCTTGCTCTCGGCTTTTCTCACGTGTTCCTCGTACGTGGTCCGAGGGACTTTGTGCTTCCGTGCAATCTCTTCGGTCGTCGTCTTCTTTGGGACCTGATAGTAGCCACACTCAATCGCTGCCTCAAGCGCCTCGAGTTGCTTGTCGGTCAATGTGGAGAATACGCTACTAAGAGAGATTACAAATGTGTCGCGCATACTCCTCTCGGCAATGGCCTTCTTCTGCAGTATCTCAATCGGCCCAAGATCATTGAGGGCGCGGAAGAGCTTCTTGTAGTCGCCTTCTCTGAAGCCTATGACCTTGCGTTCCTCCCAGCCGCCATGATAGACTATGGGGGGTATCTCTAGGCAAGAGTTCGTCTCGACTACGCCTGAAATGCTAGTCTTGATCTTGCTGTCGCGGCAGGTCTTGACGATGACCTGAAGATTCCTCTCGAAGAAGTTCTTCTTGAGGACTTTGCCGCCCTTCCAAGAGAGCAGATTCTGCAAGTCAGGTCCGATGCTATTGAAAGTCTCGATATCCGGGCAGGCGATCTCCAGCACATCTATCCTCAAGTTGCACCACTCTAGGATTCTGACTTCTGGATGCTTCATTGAGAACTGCACGTACGGGCACTCATGCCTGGCCCTGAAAGAAACCTCAAACAAGTCGGGAACCCCGTTGTAACTCACAGTAGGCTTGACGTATAAGCAACGTGCCGTCGTAGGCCGAGAAAGCGTCGCCAGCACATGACGGATCGTAACCACCGTCTTATGACGGTACAAAGTACTACTGTAGCTTGAGCATTCTATCTGGCCGGACGCGATGTGATTGAGCTTCATGTCGAGGATGTTAAGCCTGATCAGCCCTCCGCAACGTTCGTGGGTTAACGGCCTACATCTACATGTGCAGTTGCGCAGGAACGAGCGGTTATTGCGACTCACAGGTGCAAGTATAACGAGGCCATGGTTCTCCGCCGTCGAGGAGAAGCAGTTCAGCAGCAAGCAGCTTGAACGCAGGACACCTGCTGAATCCGTGGCCAGACTGTCGGTGGCAAGATGAGTCGTCCGAGTCTCTGAGACGAGGGAGAGCTAGGAAGAGGGCTAAAATGAACGAGAGAAGGCTGAGAAAAGAGCTGCATTCCAAACTCCAGGAAAGAGGATACGAGAGCCGGACCGTGTCCATCAAGCACCTTCGCGACTTGCAGGAAGGGATTGAGGGAGATCTCACTCGCGGTCTGCTGAATGAGGAATTCTACCAAGAACGCCTGACTCATTTCTCATTCAAACCGCCAGATATTATGCCGGACGCCGAATCGCTTATTGTAGTCGCGATCCCGCAACCGCAAACCAGGGTTGTCTTCGCTTGTCGTGGCGAATCTCGTCCCGTGATAATCCCACCTACCTACTTGCACCAAGTGGACAAGACTGTCGAAGACACTCTTTCCTCTATTCTCAATGCCGCAGAGCGTCATGTGGCGCGGGCCACTTTGCCCTTGAAACTGCTGGCCGCTCGGAGTGGACTGGGAGAGTATGGAAGAAACAACATATGCTATGTTTCAGGCATGGGAAGTCTTCATCGACTTGTGGCCTTCTACACGGACCTTCCTTGTTCAGAGGAGAGCTGGGGAGAGCCGCAAGTGATGGAAAGATGTAGGAGTTGCCAAGCCTGTCTTCGTAGTTGCCCAACAGAGGCGATAACGGCTGATCGCTTTCTCATCAGAGCCGAACGATGTATCACATTCCATAACGAGCGGCTCACCGAGTTTCCGACCTGGATAGATTCCTCTTGGCACAACTGCCTGGTTGGGTGTCTCCGTTGCCAGAAGGTGTGCCCAGAGAATATCCCTTTTCTTGATCGTGTCGAATGCAACGAGATATTCTCTCAGGAAGAGACCGACCTTATTCTTGACTCAACTCCGCCTGCTCGTCTTCCCTCAGAGACGGTGAGAAAATTGGAGCGGCTTGACATGCTCGAATACTCAGACATACTGGGGCGTAATCTGAGCGTCCTATTGAGAGAAGAAGAATCGTGCTCCCAAATGAGCGACCAAACGAGCTCATTCGGACAGGACCAAAAACCCTGAGTAATGCAATCTCCTCCGACTGAATGCACCGACCTGCAATACAAGGAGTATCCATCGCAACGCCCCGCAGGGCGAGGCAAGTTTTGAAGTTCATCTCTGTTTGAGATGCCCGCCACTAGACCGTAAGCGTTTTCCGGATCTCTTCCAGGGTCCTTGTTGCCTTAGGCTCGTTTGACAAGAATTCTTCCAACTTTGCACATGGGTAATCTTTGCAGTGGGCACAGGTCTTCACTTTCCTCGTCTCGGCACAGGGTCGTATTTTGCAGATCCTGGTACACCACCCAGAAATCTTGTCAGACATGCATCCATTACAGTCGATGTCCTCTGGCTTGAACTCGACATTGAGTCCTTCGGTCCATCGTTTGGCCATTTCCTTCTTTCGTTCAGAGTCATTCGCTTGAGTTGCAGTAAATGCGTCGCATTTGCTGCAGTCTAATCCGCAATACGCGATGATCTCAGACACAATTCCCACCTTCCTTCTTCGAGCAGTCTTGGTGGCTCGAACAAGGTTAGCCCACGCGATAAACTCTCTACAGGCGTATGACGACTCGACTGACAGCGTTCACGGCACGCATTGCGACAAACTACCGTCATAGTCTTGAGTTGCTCGATAGCACTGAGCCGTGGACGACGCGCCGACTGAGATCGGCTGAAGAGGTCTTTGATAGTGACCAAGTCATGCTCTTATGGAGATGACTTTCCGGTCTTGCTAGCGTAGAGTACGAACATGTAGAGCACGAAGAACGTTGTTATCAGGAGTCGAAAGATGGCTTGAAGTGGTGCAGGAATCACTAGCGTGAGGCTGTAAGCACCGCCTACTCCGCCTCCGCCGCCTCCTCCCCCGCCGCCCGGGAAGATCGCATCCGTGAAGCCGATAGCGATTATGTATAGCGCAGCTATGCCAAGTGTCGTCTTGAAGTTCTCCTTCACGAATGAAATACTTCGACCCAAAGCGCGCAGCGCGCCCACATCGTCAAGAGCGACAGACTGCACCCAGAAGACTGTAAACAGAAACACCAATCCAGCTAATGAGACGATGAGCAACCAGATCCCAACCATGTTGCCAACCGCGGCAATGATCTGTGAAATCTCGGGTAGACCAGTAGGCATGAACGGGAAAGCATTGCTCGCGATACGAGTCGGCACAAAGCGCATGATCAGCGGCAAGAAAACGCTGAGCGTTGCCACGATCCCAACAGCGGCAAGTACCGAGTAGATCAATGCGAGGACCACTATCCCGCCTAGGATTCTTCCGAAGTAAGCCCTAGTTCCTACCCAGAAATCATCAAACACCGTTTTCCCAGACAGCGCGATGTTCTTGTTCATTCCAGCCCACCCCGCCAGCACGTAAGCGTACGAAAGCAGGGCAAGCACGATGATGATTAGGACTGCAGCGATGGCCCCCGGCCCAAGAACTAGAAGCGGAGCTGGGCTGTTGGCTGCTAAGATCAGTATCGGTGCAAAGATGTAGAGTCCAGCGAGCGCCAGCGCCACGGGTATCAAATAGGCAAGGATAAGCGGTGGAAGGAACAGGATCAGGTTCGATCGCAGAAGTTCGACGGTCCTCTTGAACGTCTCAATCAGATCCATTTCTCTTTCCCAAAGGTGACAAAAAGAGAATCTGTCGGCTATTAACACTACGATATCTGATTGACGGATCCTCAGTTCCTCATGGCCTATGTCGAGCGGAATTGTTTGATAATCGGCTTGCAAAACATGTAAATCCTCGAGATTCGGAACTATCCGACATAGTTGAGAAGCAGATGACAGCACGGGGCCCCCCAGCGGTTCAAACGATCGATGTCACCAAAGTTTACCGCTCGGGGCATATTGACTATCCAGCTCTTAGGGGCGTAAGCCTCAAGATAGCGAAGGGTGAGCTGGTATCCATTGTTGGACCCTCGGGGAGCGGAAAGTCAACGCTTCTTAACCTGATTGGTGCACTTGACCCGCCCACCTCAGGTCGTGTGATCATCGACGGCGTTGATCTAAGGAAGCTGAATGAGGATGGACTTGCCGTTCTTCGAAATCAGAAGATAGGATTCGTCTACCAAACCTTCAACCTGATTCAAAGACTTACCTCAATTGAGAATGTTGAGATGCCACTCATTGCAAGAGGAGTTCCAGACAAGATACGCAGAAGCAGATCACTAAAGATGTTAAGCGCGGTTGGACTGGCTCGGAAAGCGAAAAAGCGTCCGACTGAGCTTAGCGGCGGAGAGCAGCAACGCGTCGCCATCGCCAGGGCGCTGGTCACTCAGCCCGCTATTGTTCTTGGTGACGAACCGACTGGAAACGTGGACTCGAAGACCACTAACGAGGTCCTCAGCTACATTGTTCAAGTTAACAAGACGCTGGGGACCACGTTTATCCTAGTGACCCACAATCCAGACGTTGCCAATATGACTCACCGCCTGATTACCATCAAAGATGGGTTGATTGAGAAGGAGCAGTATCTTCAGCGAATCGATTCTTACACGAAGTTGTGATGCAGATGCGAGTATTTGAGGTGCCTAAACAAAACTACTGCACTTGGGAGCCCGAGAGAAAGGAAAGTCGAACTCTGTCTGGAGATGCAATTAATGCAATTCGTTGACATGTTCAAGTTAGCGTACAAGGCACTTGTCGATAGAAAGATGCGCAGTGCCTTGACGATACTTGGAATAGCAGTAGGTTCAGCTATCATCCTGGCGCTAATAGCGAGCTCGAGCGGACTCAATGCCAGTATCTCTGGTAGTATTGAGAAGACGGGAGCAAATGTCCTCACAATACGGAATGCGGGGGGATTCTTTGAGCGTGGTTCAACAAGCACCTACCAGCTAAGTCAACAGGATGTCAACTATCTCACAACAATACCAGGAGTAGTTGCAGCCTACCCGTTCTACAGCTACGGTGCTTCCATCAACAATGGTGGAACTTCACTTCAAGCTAGTGTCGTCGGAATGGACTTGTCAGTTCTTTCAGTATTATACCAAGGGTTGACGGTTGCCTCGGGCACCTTTCCAGAGCTGGGCGATACAACCTCTGCCGTGGTAGGATGGCAAGTGGCAAACCCAACATCAGGAACACCAATCGGTCTTAATCAAATGGTCTCCATGTCAGTATCGGGAATCAAAGGCAGCGCGGGAGGCGTGTCTTACACAGTTCTTGCGAGCGCGATTCTTGCCCCATACGGCACGGCGCTATTTGCAAATATCGACGATACTGTCTACATACCATTGCAAGCAGCTCAGTTTCTCAGCAAGAGCCCATACTTCACAGGAATCTACGTTATAGTCGACAACACGGACGATGTGACAACCGTCCAGACAGATATCGAGACATACTATTCCACGAATGTTCGAGTCATAAGCCCAGGCCAAATCCTATCAAGCATCCAGGCAATAACAGGACAGCTGACCTTGTTCTTAGGTAGCATCGGCGCGGTGTCATTGTTTGTAGCGACTGTTGGAATAGTGAACACAATGTACGTTTCAGTAATGGAACGCACCAGAGAAATCGGAATATTGAAGGCGATAGGTTACAGACCGAGACAAATATTGGGTATGTTCTTGTCGGAAGCCGCGTTAACAGGAGTGATTGGAGCCTTCTGCGGATTGGCGCTTGGCTATGTAATTTCATTTCTCATGGGAGGAATGTTAGGTGGAATTGGAGGAGGACGTGGAGGATTTGGATTCGGAGGACCGGGAGAAGCTGGAGGGGTAATCCAGCCCGTCTTCTCAACCGAACTTATCCTCTTCTCACTAGTATTCCCAGTAGTATTAGCTACAGTAGCAGGCCTATACCCTGCATGGAGAGCCTCAAAGATGAATGCCGTTGTAGCGCTAAAGTATGAGTAAGATTCTAATTCGACAAAACTGGCCTATGGAGATGCCCTTCGCCCCTTTTGCCAAAAAAAGTCGGACCCCATGAGTGTTGGAATTCAAAGTCAGATCGAGAAGATTGGAGGTAACACGCTCATCGTGAGCTCAGCTAACCAGTACCCGGTGAAAACGGTCGTGGCGGTTTCTTTGGAGGCGATGCCGCGTTTACTCCCTCTTCGCGCCTGAACTGATAGTCTCTTCCTTGCTCTTCCCCATCGGAATCGCGGTGATTGCTGGGCTCTACCCAGCATGGGCAGCAAGTATGAACTCGGTAGTGGCATTGAAGCACGAGCAGCTCGGCCGAGCTGCTGTAGCTACGGTCCAGAAACCGAAGAATAGACCATAGAGATAACGCAGGATCTCGATGATCATTCCAATAATGCCGGTCGGTTGGCGGGACTGACTCGACGGCTGCACGACAGGTTTCCTGATTTGAATCCCAGATGATAATTGAGCAGTGTAGGGAGAAGCGGGCCTGTTCGTGTCTATCGCCGATACCTTAACGATGATTGGATAGGTCCCGTCAGTAAGATTCTTTTTGAAGTAGACCTGGAGGCTGAAGGGTCTAGGTATGTTCGGGTCGATTTCGCCCAAGAAAACGCTTGCTGAAGTGCCTGGGGCTAGTGCTTCTGAGTCCACGGTTACGTTTGCGTTGTAGGCCGCGAGGTTTCCGCTGTTGAGGAGGTTCCCGGAGACGGTCGCGTTGCCGCCGGAAGAGGTGGATTGGGGAGTTATCTGTATCCCGTACATGACAAGGTTGACCCATCCCTGGACTGAGAAGCTAATCGAGTGACTCTCTTGGGTGTACGATATGTCGCCAAGCTGTCTGTAGGTCAGCGTGACGGAGCCCTCATAAGAGTTGCCGATCGCCGCGGTAGGCGCGTAGACCTGAAAGCTGATGCCGACAGATTGCTTTGACGCAATCGAGTCGTAGTGCCAGTGATTATCCCCGAGCATTTGCAGCGGAGTGGGTACAGATACAGCCAAGTCAACGTCGTAGATCACACTCGAAGGATAGATACTCGCTGAAGAATAGCCGTTTGTGGCCGTTATAGTAACATTATTGTTGAAACCCGCGGTCAAGGTCTGGCCGGTCAAGGTTACCGTCAAGTGTGCCGGGTTCTGAGCCTGAACGATACCGATCGGAGCTGAAAGCAATAACAAAACGAATGCCCCGGTTATCCAGTTCCGAAATTCGTTGAGAGAGTTCATGCTTGCTTCATCTCTCGAAGTGTCTCAATTCTCGTACTGAGGTCAGGCTGTTTGTTGAGGAACCTGAACAAACCGTTCCCGCCACTCAAGTTGCATACGCACGTCAGGCCCTGAGGTGACATTGCAGCAAGAGAATTTGAGTCTTTGATCTTGGATAGCGCAGAAATCAGCGCATCCGGCCCACCAATTAACTCAGCCGCAGTTCTGTCAGCCAGAAACTCGCGTGCCCTGTAGATTGCTGGCTCGATAAGGTAGCTCAAAGGTTTCGCGAAGAGCGCTACCTTAGCTAGGGTGGCCAGAAGCCTCACAGTGAAATCCCCATTCTTGAGGTGTGAGATCTCGTGCGCTATGCAAGCCTCTGTCTCCTTGTCATCCAATGACTCCAACAGACCGACAGAGAGAGCGATTGAGTACCTGCGGTTCGCACACACAGTAAACGCGGAAGGAACGCCTGAGTCAACAAGCCAAACGTCTGGAGACGCCACTCCTGCTAGGCTGGCAAGTCTCTTCACTGTTTCTTTGACCTGGACCGGAGGAACTTCAATGAATTCCAATTGAGGAAACATCTTCGACAAGCCAATACGCGATTTCTTGAAGCTAATGAAGAGCGCGGCGCAAGCTGCAGCAAAACCGCCTATCAGAGCAACTCCTAGGTTCACAGTGTGAAGTATCGCGAAATAGTTCCAGGAGGTCCTTGCCAAATGTGCCGGTGCTCGCCCTAACAGTTCAATGTAAGAACTCACAAGAACGAACAGCAAGCTCTCAACAAGCATCATGCCAAGTAGCCCAAGCAACACGACAGTTCGACCTCGAAATGAACGCCTCAGCGCAAATGCTGCTACCAAGCCGACTGCCGTGACGGCGACGATCCATGCCATAGGCCGCGATGGCCCCATCACGACCCATGTCAAAAACATGAAGAGATACCTGAGAATGAGATCCATCATGTACTCCCCTTCCGACGCAGTCTGTTCAGATACTTCGACAGCACACGTAGGTCCTCCGGTCTCTTTGTACAGATTTTCTCAGCAAGATACGCGACGGTTACATCGTTGAAACTCTCAAGCAACGCTTCCATGACGCCATCGACCACAGCATACCGGAACTCTCCTTCTGTCATCCGAGCTTTGTACAAATAATGCGGCCCACCTTCTCGGACTAACTCCCTAGAGACCAAGCCTTTCCGGTAGAGCCTATCTAAGGTCGTTGCCACAGTCGTAACAGCTACTGGCCGCCTCTCCGAAACCATCGCCTGAAAATCCCTAACTGAAACTGGTTTATCAGTTTCCCAAAGTTGCTGAAGAACAATTGCCTCAAGGCCCCCTAAAACAAACCTGAGATTGCGTTGGCGAGGATGCAGAGACAGCAGTTTCAAGATGGCGACTCCTAACTAGGCCCTGTAGTTAGGCTTATATAAGCTCGTTGCATCCTTGCGGTAAGCATGGCGCGAGTTCCATGCCCCAGATTCCAGTTCTAATTCCAGTGATCGTCGCTGGCCTGACGGTTGGGTCGGTGATAAAATCCCAGAGCCGGACGATTTCAAACAAGAAATTGATTTCAGCTAGCCTAGTAGCGGGACTCCTTAACGGCCTGTATGGATACGCGGTTGACGCGTTATCGCCCCGACAAACCTTTCCTCGGGCTTCATCAATTCCATCCACATTGGCTTCGTCAATTCCGACCACATCATGGATTGTCTTTGTTGTGGAATCCGTTCTAGCAGGGTTTCTCATAGTCCTCGCTGTTCTGGGAATTGCCAAGGTGTATGCTCGGACACGGAAAGGTGAAGAGGTCGAAGAACTCTCGAACCTGACCTCGGAAGAAGAATCGGCGCTTACGCCAGGCTGACTAGATGTCGCCTCGGTCTTGATTCCTCAAGACCTCTGGGCGGATGTAAGATGAGCTCGTTCAAGCGATTCTCTCGCCTAGTAGTGGTGCTGGTTGTGATCGGCCTTGTCACAACCGGCAGTTTTCCCAGCGCGATCTCAGCAGATCAAGGCGATGTGGTCAAGATGTCGCCTGGAACATACGCTCACTACCTAGGCAATTCCACCAGCATAGTAAAGTTGGACTACCCAAAGAGCTCTATATTGCAGAACTCAATAGGCGACATTTCTCTGAATATCACGTTGACTGGCGAGCGCTCTTCGATAGCGATCTACATTCCGCCCGAGTTCACTTTCCCTCAACGGAATACGACGAACATATGGACGAGCATAACTAATGATTACAATGACATCACGATCACTAGGCTGCAGTCAAGGGATCCTATCGCCCCTTCGTGGTCGAGAATAGGAATTTCAAATGCAACCATCCCAAAGGGTAGCTACGTCGTAAGGATGTTCAGTGTCGGCGCTCCTAGCGTGTGTGGCAGATATTTCTTCAAGGTCTTCATAGACGGACAATCGATCGGTTCTGAGAATTTTCCAACGATCGTTGTGAAAGGGGGCTTGGATCCCGCATACGTATCCGGTCATGTCCTGAATGCCAGCCAAGGAAAATACGGCGTACCCGTCAATGTGCCAGGCAAGGTCATCGCCGAGGGAAGGACTGCGCTGGGGAGAATCGTCACGGCACAGGCTTACTTCAACGCTTCCGCGAACGGTACTTACGTCCTCTACGGTCTGCCCGCAGGAACATACAACTTGACTGCTTCAGCAGCCGGGTTTGCTCCAGCAACTGTGAACGGAGCTTTTTCCGTCCATGCGGGACAATCGTTGGAGGGCGTCGACATCTACGTATATCCGAGTGCGAAGATATCCGGAACGATCTTTTCCAAATGCGGCCCCGGACCGGTCCCATGGGACAAGGTGTACAACTGGACCATGGGAACAACCCCTATCCCTCGTCCGATCAGCGTGGAGATACTGGACTTGATTGGGCAGTCAAGAGCACTCGTGACTGGCTACACTGATCCATTATTGACTTACTACTCCTACTCATTCAATGAATTGATAGACTTGGATGGCCATGTCCCACAAGACTACGCCGGGTACGTTTCCGGCCTAGAGTCAGGCGACTACTATCTTAGAGCATATGTCAACGGATACGAGCAGAGAGACGTAATCGCTATTCACGTACAAAACTCCACACGTGGCATCTCAGTCCCTTTTGATTTGTGGAGAACCGCCGTGCTCGAGGTTACGGTGTTCTTCAGAGATTCAGAGGGGGGCCCCCCCAGCAATGTAACCCGAGGCGGCTTGCTGAGACTGGAAGCCTTTGCACTTGATGGGACATACGAGGGTTGGAACAGCACGCTCGTATATGCAGGAAACTACAGTTTGATGGTGGAGCTTACCGGGATTCTTGGTTCAAGTAGAGATTACGGACTTCCCAGCGGAACGTACACAATACAAGCCCATTTTTCCCAATACTTGCAACCCGACATTTCAATAGCGATACTAGGAGAGGGCTGCTCCAAGACTAGGCTAAGCCTCGATATGGTGAGGGGTGGAATTGTGGAGTTGACCTTGCGATCGATCGATTGGCAGATTCCACCCCTGGAAGTGCCGTGGGAGTATCCCAACGCACCCATAAGGCTTGAATTCATAGGCGCCCTGGGGCAAGTATATCTCGCTCTCGGAACACCGAGACAACCGGCACGCGACAGCACAACGGTCGTTAGGGTAACTGGTCTACCTCCAGACACGTACCTCGTGAGAGCATACACGGTTGGCTACATTCAGATGAGGTACTACCCTGTGTCGGTATCGATTGGAGGCATAAGCGATATCACGATAGACCTCGTGAAGGCCGCAAGGATACAAATTACATTGATATTTAGGAAAGAGGGCCTGATCGCGCCTATCGACACATATCGGTACAATTCCAAAGTGCCCGTAAGAATCGAGGTCTACGACACCCATGGATTATTTGTAGGAGCAAATACTACCTACATTCCGGCTAACGAGTCTAGTCCTCGTGAACCCTTGGTAGTAGTCGGTTTCAGGAATTAT
>Ga0315282_10012489_pt1 | contig 12991 bp, 20 predicted proteins | sample YL17G07_20_MG_FD_203693 | JGI IMG/M metagenome (GOLD analysis project Ga0315282, IMG submission 203693) | Sediment microbial communities from Yellowstone Lake, YNP, Wyoming, USA - YL17G07_20 | ecosystem: Environmental > Aquatic > Freshwater > Lake > Sediment | place: USA: Wyoming | collected...
TCTATTGTACACGATGGTGGGCCTTGGGGGACAGTTCCCGAACTTCTATTCGAGAAGAAGGGATTGATTCCAGCTTTGCAGCAACTGCTTGTTCAGACTAGAAATTTTAAAGGTTAAACCCCAATTGTCTGGACAAATGCAAGGTGGGTGTGAGTGAGATTTTCAAGGTTCATTTGCCCGTGACAAAGACTGCTCAATGTTAATTTTCCCGACCAGCAGTGTAAGTCCGTTAACAGACAAGATTTTTACTGTTTCGTCAGGTTTCAATTCGTCGTGGGAATTGGCACTCCATAATTCACCGCGGACTCTCACCATGTATTGAGCCTCATCATGAGGACCTAATTTAGATACCACTCTCGCTTCAGCTCCAATCAAGCCTTCTAAGCCGTATTTTGAGCGCTTCTTCATGGCTCGAACTATGACACAATACAACAAGCTGCTTATTAGCAATATGAAAAGGTAGACCAGTATAGCTAGGGGAAGTGGGAACAGCCAGAAGACCACAATCCCAATCAGCGGCAACAAAAGCAAAATTATATAAGGATGCATCTGCATTGTCCTCGCAAGAGTTACACTATTAGTATATTATGATTAAATTAGAGAAACCAATGAAGGCTAATGTAGCGGTCAAAAACACATCTGAATACAAGGCTATTTCTACCGAAGAGGTTCTTGGATTACTGCAAACTTCCGCAAGTGGTCTAGCAAGCTCTGAGGTCCTGCAACGGCTCCAGATATTTGGTTCCAATGAAGTTACTGAGAAAAAGAAAAACCCGATAGTTGAATTCTTGCTGCGTTACTGGGGCCCGATGCCGTGGCTCCTGGAACTGGCTATTGTGCTTTCAATTATCCTGAAGCACTACTTAGAAGCTGGGATAATATTTGCTCTCCTCACAATAAATACCGTCATCGGCCAGATACAATCACGTGGTTCGCAGAGAGCACTGGAAGCCCTGAAGAAACGATTGGCCGTTAAAGCCCGGGTGTTACGGGATGGTAAGTGGATAAGTGTAGAGGCTAGAGATATTGTCCCGGGCGATATTTTCTCCATCGGCCTGGGCGATATTGTCCCGGCTGATGCCAAGCTTGTAGCGGGAAACCTTTCTATCGACCAATCAGTTCTGACCGGTGAATCTATGCCGGTGGATGCACAGGAATCCTCCGTCGTATACTCTAGCTCTATTGTAAGACGTGGCGAAGCCCGATGCGTCGTGGTAAATACGGGCTCAAATACGTACTTTGGGAAAACGGCTGAGCTTGTAAAGATTGCCAAACCGAAGTCCCACCAGGAACAGATAATGCTGGCTATAGTGAGGTACATGATGTTCCTGGGTATCGGAGCATTAGTCGTTGTTGGTTTTTACGCAGCGTTAACCGGAACAGACTTCCTATCAATATTAACGTTCGCCGTCATCTTTCTTATGGGAGCAGTACCTGTGGCTCTGCCGGCAGTGATGACTATTGTCCAATCAGTGGGTGCCACAGAACTGGCAAGAAAAGGTGTGCTGGTCACCAGATTGGATTCTATTGAAGATGCCGCCTCGATAGATATCCTATGCCTGGACAAGACTGGTACAATAACTCAGAACAAGCTTTCCGTAGGCGATATAGTTCCCTTTGCCGGGTACAGCAGAGAAGATGTAATAGTTATTGCCAGCCTGGCGTCTCAGGGGCAGGGCAAAGATGCCATAGACGCAGCGGTTCTGGATTATGCTAAGGCAGTCAATGTCAACCTGAACCCTTACAAACAAGTCTTGTTCACGCCTTTTGAGCCTTCAACCAAGAGGTCAGAGGCTATAGTCTCTACTGGCGGTAAACGCTTTAAGGTGATTAAGGGCGCCCCTCAAACGGTAATATCACTCTGCAAGGGGCTCGACGAAGTAACGAAGGTGAAAGCGAATCAAACTGTTGAAGACTTATCGCTCAAAGGCTACCGCACGCTCGGCGTCGCTAAGTCAGATGATAATACTGAGAATCTGCAGTTTGTAGGGCTGCTGTCACTGGCCGACCCTCCACGGCCGGACTCTAAAGATATGATAGAGAGAGCCATGGAATTAGGGGTGAAGCCAGTGATGCTCACCGGTGATAATATTGCCATCGCCAGGGAGATAGCCCGCCAAGTATCTATTGGCGATAGGATTATCCGGATGGAAGAGTTCAGAAACATGGATGAGCCTCAGCAGGCGAAGATGATTGAAGAAATAGACGGTTTCGCCGAGATATACCCTGAAGATAAGTACCGAATAGTCAAGCTGCTTCAGTCCAGGGGGCATATGGTAGGCATGACCGGTGATGGAGTCAACGATGCTCCTGCGCTAAAGCAGGCGGAGATGGGGATAGCGGTAAGGAGGGCAACCGACGTGGCCAAGGCATCGGCCAGCACGGTATTAACTGAGCCCGGCGTGACAGTAATTATCGACGCCATAAAGACAAGCCGACACATCTATCAGAGGATGCTGACCTGGGTCATTAACAAGGTCACCAAAGTCATCCAAGTCATTGGTCTGCTTACAGTCGGCTTCTTCTGGTTTCATAACACGGTCGTTTCGCTGCTAGGCATGGCCCTGCTCATCTTTGCCAACGACTTTGTCACCATGTCCCTAGCAACCGACAACGTCGAATACACGGCGAACCCTAATAAGTGGAATGTGCGAAATATAACCTTCGCATCACTTATTATCGGCGCATTGTTGGTCGGAGAAGGTGCCATTGCGCTCTTCGTGGGAAGTCGCTATTTCAACCTGGCTTTTGACCAGCTACGTACTTTCATTATGCTGGCTCTCATTTTTACCAGTCAATTTAGAGTATATATCGTGAGAGAAAGGCGGTATTTCTGGTCGTCTCGACCGGGCAGAGAACTGCTTATAGCCACCGTGGCGGCCATAGTCGCATTTTCCCTGTTAGGTGTGTACGGTTTAATTGTTCCTTCAGTAACACCGCTTCAGATGCTGTTTGTTCTGGGACTCTCCGCTTTATTTACATTTGCCATCGACTATCCCAAGTACCTTGCTTTCCGAGAGTTTGGACTATGACTCTCGCAATTGGTGCTTATAGCTTATTTTATACGAAGAGTAGGGTTTTCATTTCATCATTATTTGAGTGCCATTGCCGCTGTGTAACTGGCACCGCCTCGACTATTTCCTCGTTACGGTAGTAACGTAAATCGGAGTGTTATAATGTATGCAAGGCTTGATAAGGAGACAAGCGTGCAACTACGAATTGCGGGGCTTTCTCCTGATACGGTAGATGAAGACGTGATGCCGCTCTTCACAACTATTGGTAAAGTTGAATTTGTTACTGTCATCAGGGATATAACATCCGGGAAATCCAAGGGCTATGCAATCGTCAAGGTATCGGACAACCGGGCTGCTATGGAAGCCATCAACAAATTAAACGGCAGTTTTATAAAAGGTAGTCAGATTGCTGTTACCCAAATGCCGGAAACTATGCCTGGGGAAATGGAATTCAGGGAATGGCTAGCCGACAATGCTGGAATGATTTTAAGAGAAATCGGCCTCAGGCCAGGGCAAACCATACTAGACTTCGGTTGCGGTCCTGGCATCTTTACAATACCTGCAGCGGAAATAGCTGGTGAGAATGGTGCCGTAATTGCTGTTGATGTCCGTCCTCAACCTCTAGAGCATGTCCGGGAAAAGGCGATGAATGCAGGGCTGAACAACATCAGGACTGTATTGGCAGAAGGCTCGAGTTTGAGCACAGGCCTTTCAAATGAAAGCACGGATGCTATCCTGGTCTTCGACATGCTCCACAGTGTTACCGACAAACAGAAGCTTTTCCTGGAATTGCACCGGGTCTCAAAACCGAACGGATTGCTTTCTATTTTCCCGATGCACATGGGAACGGACAAACTGCTCGACATTATTAACAAAAGATGTTTTTTCTTTCTAAGAGATATACTGTCTGCCCCCGGGTACCATTCACCGAGCGAGGTAGTCAACCTTATAAAACGAGACAAGCCCGGAAGGCAAAAACGTAGGGGAAGGAAGAAAACGGAATAAATTGAATGGGAGGTACTAAGATGGGACGGGAAGATGAAATCAGACTAATGGCATACAGCATCTGGGAACAAGAAGGCTGCTACGATGGACATGATGTAGAACACTGGCTGAGGGCAGAAGCAACCTGGGAAGAGAAACAAAAACAGAAGCAGGGGATTGGCTCTACTCAATCCATGAAAAATGCCGAGGCTATTGTGCAGGCAAAAAAGAAAAGAGTTGCAAAAAAGAAGTCTTAGTCCTCTAAGTCATTTTTCTGGCATTGTTCAGCAAGATGATGTGTGAATGTGAGGCTCCAGTGTTAACAGATATCCTATCACGAGCAAATTGTGAATGATACATCAAAATGACGGAAAGGTTGATAAGCACATATAAATTTGAGTTGGTCGAGGACCATCACCATCCCGGCAGTGGGCGCTATGGGGTGCTAATAACGCTATCGGAAGATATCGGTGCCGTACTACCATATATTAACAGCGTGCTGGACGACACTTATTATGACCAGGAGAATCGAGTTCTTATAGGAACTAGCAAAAGACAAAGGTATGCCTTCCGCCCGCACGAAATCCAAGTCGGTGCGATTGCTGACGCATCAAATGCCTCACACATTGCCGAAGAGGCAGTGGAGTTAGTCAACAAAGTCTGGCAAGAACGCGGCCGCATCCTGCCTAGTTCAAGGGAGCGCAAGCTTCCAACCACTTACGCTATTTTCAGGCTACTACCCCGGGCCAATTGTGAGAAGTTATGTGGGTGTTCGTCCTGTCTTGCGTTTGCTGCAGATTTACGTAATGGCAAAGTGCAGTTAGAGCAATGCCCTTTACTCTCAACGCCTGAGTACAGGAATAATAAGAAGCAGATTATCGAAATGTTTTCCGCTGACTAATGCCCTCGCGATTCCGGGTTATCTGCATCTTGTACTTTGGGAATCCTCCTTCTGTATAGACAACGAATTTGACATGCTTTCCGTCAATTAGGTGCCTCTCGGATTCCATACGAAGTTTTTTAAAGTCCGCAGTCTCCAGAAAATTCTTTAGAAGCTCGACGATTTCAAGAAGCTCTGGACTGTGTTCTCCGGACGCGAGCAATTGTCTAACAATTTCAGCATATTTCTGCTTCGCTACCGTCTCAATACAGTGGTCAATGTCTGGTACTAAAGCAATCTTGCGCATGGCGTTTTTCTGCTGACTAGGGCAATGTGAGATTGGTGCCGACATTGTTCAGGAAGAAGGCATCTTCAAATTCCTGAGCGAGTCGAGCCGAGGCGCGGAAGCCAGTGCAGTGAGAGACGCCCAGTTTCTGAATACCCATGTCCTTCAGGTCAGCAATTGTTTTCTCAATCCGTTCATCGGAAGCGCGGTAAAGGTGCGTGCCGCCGATGACCGCATAGACCAGCTCTTTGCCGGTGATGCTCTGTGCCTGACGCAGCGTATTAATTATACCTCGGTGTGCACAACCCAGAATGACAACTAGACCAAAACCAATATCAATAATCAAGGCAAGGTCATCAGCCAGCTTGTCCGACCGCAGTGTACCGTTTTCTTTGACGAACAAGTTGTCTTCAATCTCTTCATACCCTGATAGCATCTGAATCTCGCCTGTGGTCATTATGTTCTCACCGATGCGGATTGGCTCTTTCGTCAGATTGAACCGGGCTCCTCGGCTTTCCAGCTCTTCCTGTGAGAAAGGCATGCCGTTATACTGCTCCTTTGTTTCTCCATCACGATGCACATACTTTGGAGTCCATATATCCGGGTGGGCAATTACTTCCACATCCCCTCGTCTTCTAAGCACCTCGCGTAAGCCGCCAGTGTGGTCAGCATGGGCGTGGCTCAGTACTATCCGGTCAATCGAGGATAGGTCGATTCCCATTAGTTGAGCGTTATGCACCGCCGAAAAACTCAGTCCAGCATCGACCAGAATCTTCAGTCCCTCCACCTCTACCAATATGCTAAGTCCCCACTCGGCAAGGAAGCCATAGTTAGCTGTATTCTCACTCAGCGTGGTTATCTTGACTTCCATCTTATTCCCTCGGTATTAACATCGTTATTGCTCGTTTTGAGCTTCCCTGGCCTTCTTTAACTCGTCCTCCAGTTCCTCCAGTTCTTGCCACATTCTGGGCGGAACCGAGTGGGCTGGCCAACGAGCCCTCAAATCATCTAATTTCGCTTTAAGCTCTTTGACTTTGTCGTTATTGATTTCACTTCTCAACCCGCGTGTTGCTGTCCGATAGGTTTCTATTTTCTGGGTCGGTAACCTTTGTTTGAACTGGTTGATAACATACCGGCAGGCGGCAAAGCCCTCGCGGCGATGAGCTGAAGCCACGGCAACCTCCAGATTAATCTCACCGACTCTCAGTTCTCCTGTCCTATGGGATATTGCGATGTTTTCAACTTGCCATCTTTGCCTGGCTTCATCCACGATTTCCTCTAATCTCTTTTCGGCGTCCCCCCTCGAATCTTTATACGTCACGGATAAAACTGGTTTACCTTTCGAATAGTCTCGAATTAAGCCAACATAGGTGACTACACAGCCACTTCGGCTATTCCTTACCGTATCAATTACCCGCTCCGGGGAAATTACCTTGTCAGTAACCTCAATCATATCAATTCTTCGCAGAAAGCATGCTGGCGGAGATAGATTCGCCAAGTTTGGCTATCAGGTCGACATTATAACGCTCAATGTTACCCTCGTCACAGAGTTTCGCCAGTTCCGGGTCTATCGGTAGTTGCCCGAGAAGCGGAGCGCCGGCGGCACGAGCCATCTCTTCTCCCCGGCTCTTGCCAAAAAGCTCTATCTTCTTATCTATCTCAGGGACATACAAGTAGCTCATATTCTCGACCACACCTAGAATTGGTTTACTCATCTGCCGGGCCATGTTTACGGCTTTCTTGACAATCATTGTCGTGAGGTCTTGAGGAGTAAAGACAATGATTATTCCCGATATTGGGATTTGCTGCAACACAGTAAGGGGAGCGTCAGCGGTGCCCGGCGGCAGGTCAACAACCAGGTAGTCCAGCTTACCCCATAGCACTTCCTCCCAGAATTGGGTAATAGCCCGGCCGATGAGCGGCCCGCGCCAGATGACGGCATCGTCCTCGTTAGGCAGTAGTAAATTGATGGACATGACTTCGATACCAGATTTGGTGAGTACCGGCAAAAGTCCACCCTCGTTACCGCTGGGCTGAACCTTAAGGCCGAACATTTTGGGAATACTTGGCCCGGTGATATCGCCATCCAGAATACCTACTTCATAGCCCTGACGCTTGAGGGCAATGGCAACCAGGCTTGATACCAGGGACTTGCCCACGCCTCCCTTGCCACTCATAACCGCTAAAACGTGGTCAATGGCATTCAGTTCCTTTGCTTTGACGTCACTGTATTCCACGTTTACTTCGCCGGCTTCTGGTAATTTCTTGATAGCTTCCTTTGTCCTGTCCCTGACCCAGTCCTGAGCTCCCGGTATTAAGCCGGTGGATGCCAGGTTAACATTTATTCTTCCATCGGAGATGGTTACATCCCGCACCAGATTCATCCCAACGATACTACGTTTGGTGGCGGGCACCAGTACGGTTTTGAGACTTTCAATGACTTGTTCCTTTGTTGGCATGGATTCCTCCAAAAAGTATTTTTACAGAGTTTTTCTAGTGCAGCCTCTCCATAAGGTTAGGTAACTTACCCTGAAGGTAAAGTCTGACTGCTTCATCGATGTTTTCAACATCAGTGACAAGTACCTCGACGCCGGCGTTCTTTAGACTATCATAGGCTCCCCAACCCATCCCGCCAGCGAGAAGCACCTGACAATCGACAATGGTTTGAGCCATGCTAGCGTGCTTTGCCTGTGAACCGGCATCATAACCATGCCTCTCCCCGGGTGCTAAATGTTCGGACTCATGTGCAGCGAAGGTATGATGTCCCGCCTTATCCCTCTTTTCTTTGCTCACTACCTTGCCATCTTCTACCGTGACTACAAGGTAATAAGGTGCACGGCCAAAGTGCTGGCTGATAGTGGTTCCATCCTCAGTTATTGCAGCGATTTTCATTAGTTTGTTTCACACTCCTTCAATTCATTTTATTTTGAGTTCATATTTAGGTTTACCGTCTTCAAAACGTATGCTGACTGTTACTTGCTTTCCTTCAGCAAGGTACTGTTCTGATTCCTTACGTAGTTCTTCAGATTCGGGAGATTGTAAAAAGGCCAGCAGTGCCTCGTACCTCTGGTACTGCTCCGGGTCGTCTTCTTCGCTTCTCAATAATTCCCTGAGACAGGTATCCAGCTTCTGCTCTGCCAGGCATTTGATGCATTTTCCAGGGACATCTTTTGAAGAATACCTGGGCTCAAGGTCAATGGATTTATCTTCCAAGCTATAACCTCTCTAATCTCTAACACACTTGCCGCCTGAGGAGCAGGGCGGTTTATCACAACGCTCCGTTCGACCGCAACAAGTGCTGCCTGAATGATGTGAGTTTTCCTTCAATACGCTGGGAACTGACAGCAACTTATCCAGGTCATGGCTACCACAGTTTGGGCACATTGGGTTTCCATTCTCGAAGCCATGAACGAGAACCTCGGAAACCTGCCCGCAGGACTGGCATCTGTATTCGTATATCGGCATACACCCTCCTTAGTTTTTATCTAACGTCTCTGCAACGTCCTGCCAGAGATGCTTTATCTGCTGGCTGACTGCACCATCAGAATACTCTACCACTGGCAGACCATTTACTATTGCTTCTGTAAACACTTTATCAAATGGAATCTTGGCCACCACCTCGGACCCTTGCGCCTTACAATAGGCTTCAATCTGCTGCGAATTCTCTTTATTGATGTCGTATTTGTTAATACACACCAGTGCCGAAACATTAAAATGGTGGCAGACCTCAAATACTCGCTCCAGGTCATGTATTCCGGATAGCGTAGGCTCCGTCACTAGAAGAGCCAGGTTAGCCCCAGATAAGGAAGAGATGACCGGACAGCCGATGCCCGGCGGACCATCGCTGATGATGTAACTGGTCCCTTGCTTTTTCGCCAGTTCTCTTGCCTTCTGCCTCACCGTGGCTACCAGCTTTCCCGAGTTTTCTTGGGCGATTCCCAGCCTGGCATGGGCCAGTAGACCGTACCTGGTATCGGAGATAAACCAGTGACCGGCCATGTTCTCTTTCATGGTAATAGCTTCGGCCGGGCATACACGCGAGCAGAAGCCACAGCCTTCGCATGATGTACGGTCAATTGTAAAGTCGTTTATCGCTTTAAAGCGGCATAGCTCTTGGCACAGACCGCACTGCGTGCAACGGCTTTTATCAATAGTGGCAACTTGCCCACTCCAGAATTCGTGTTTTTCCCTAATTACCGGTTGAAGTAACAGATGCAGGTCCGCCGCGTCAACATCACAGTCAACCAGTACAGCATCTTTCGCCAGGGCAGCAAAAGAGCCGGCGATACTGGTTTTACCAGTGCCACCTTTACCGCTTAAGACTACGACTTCTTTCACTTACTATCTCCTGAATATGTTCAAAAAGGTTAACGAAACAATCTTTCCACTGAGGCATACCCTGGACGAGTGTCACGCCCCTGGAGTAGTTTCGGGCAATATTGGTATCCAGAGGAATAGTAAGAAGCACCGGCATGCTCTCTTTACGGCAATATTCTTCAACTCCGCTATTTCCGATACCGGCACGATTCAGCACAATGCCACACGGTATCCCCAGTTCTCTTACTGTTTCGACCGCCAAGGCAAGGTCATTTAGACCGAAAGGGGTTGGCTCTGTTACCAGTAGGCAGAAATCACTGCCCCTGATTGATTCCACAACAGGGCATGAAGTGCCCGGCGAGACATCAATGATGACTATGCCATCATGGTTAGCCTTCTCCTTCACTTTCCTGATAACCGGCGTGGGCATTGGCTCACCTACGGACAGCTTCCCGTGAGCAAATTCTATGCTATCTGCATTCCCTGATTCGACGACCCCCATCTCCCTCATTTCCTCGCTGATAACCTTTTCTGGGCATAGATAGCTACAGGCACCACAGCCGTGGCAGAGATTGGGAAAGACCAGCACATTCTTCGGAAAGACGGCGATGGCGTGATAAGCACAAACCTCCGCACATTTCCCGCAATAGGAGCATTTCCTCTCATCTATTCTTGGCACAGGGATACAGACCGGCTCACTGCCGGTAATAACCGGCCTCAATAAGACGTGGTCATTGGGCTCCTCGACATCACAGTCGAGAAGCTGCACTTCATGCTTATCTTTCAGGGAAAGGGCAAGGCTGGTAGCCACCAGGGTCTTGCCGGTTCCCCCTTTGCCACTGGCAACTGAAATAATCACCCTATTCTCTGACCATCCTGGTGCCGCATTTGGGACAACTTACGTTGTAACAGGGTATTCCCTGCTTATGAGGCACCTTTTCTCCACAGCTGGGACAGACGCAGTTTCCTCCAGGACCAGCCCCGGGGCGAGAGCCACTCATCCTGCCCCCTCTCTGACCTCGTCTGGTGGGCGGACCGGTTCCATCTCCTTTAGGCATAATTACACCTCCAAAGAAATCCAACTATTGTCTCCATCCCTGACCTTTACCACGCCCCATACCTCTACCCATACCAAAATGGCCAGGAACGTTGGGCTGTGAGCTGGTCTTGAGCTTGCCTGATTTGTAATCCACTATAGCCTGCCGCACCGTTCCCGATACTCCCGTTACAACCTTGATGCCGGCAGCCGAGAGCACCTGGTAGGCATTGGGGCCACAATTGCCAGTGAGCACTGCCTCTAAGCCTTTATTGACAAGGGTCTGGGCAGTGGCGATTCCCGCTCCGCCACCAGCCATAGCTCCGGAGTTATCTAAAATCTCAAACTCCATAGTGTCCGCGTCAGCGATAATGAAATAGCGGCACCGTCCGAAGCGCGGGTCTATCTCGGCATCTAGAGTAGTATCCACAGCTGAAATTGCTATTTTCATGTGTCCTCCTTGTTTTTCCTATGGATTCTACATCCTGTTAGATGAGGCTCACGGCCTCAGTAAATCCTTATCAGCCGCAATGTAACGGTAAACCTCCCATATTGGTCAACAGGTGAAGGTGCCCACTATTGCAGGCAGGGCATCTTCTGCTTTTATCCTCCGCAGGGCTCTTAGGAATTGGCATCTTGAAGACATGTTTGCATTGCTGGCATTCGTACTCCCACACGGTACTTTCTAATATATTCCAGCCGGAACCAAGCGGTGCCCAGGTAGGAGCTTCCATGACATCAGAACCTCCGCACTTCGTGCAGTGCACCTCTTTGTCCAAAGAAGAATCTCTGGGCATTTCCAGGTCAAAGACGTGCCGACACTGCTTGCATAAGAACCGGTGTTCCATCTTAGATACTTCCTTATGCCCGACCATCCAGGGCAACTTTCGAGTCCACCATGCTAAACTCCCTTTATGTGTTAGCTTCCAGGTCACGTATACGGACTTCCACCCGGTCAAGCTCCCTCTTCATCGCTTCAGCCTGACCCTTCAAGAGGTCTAGCTCCTGCTCACGAGTCATTTTAGCCGGATAAGGTGAAACTGGCGCGTAGAGAGGAAATGAAGCCACGCCGAGATACTGGCAACGGGGCAATCCGACTCTACCCCTGCCCACGTACGGCCAGGGAGGAGAGCTACCCCGGAAGCCAACTCCCGTACCTACTCTCTGACCACATCCTCCAAAATTCCTTCCAAACATTTTCCACCTCCTGTTATTTTGTTTAAGAACCTCTCTCCATAGTCAGGAGTCGTATTCCCTTAATCTGCCGGAAAGTCGCCCCCTGGCTCACACAGCGCAGTGCCATTTCGTTGTCGACTACCTTCGTCCCTGAAACAGCATCTATGCCATGGCCAAAGAGGACAGATGACAGAGGAGCGGTACCACCCAATATGACTACATAAGCTTTGGGATTGCAAAGATTGAGCAAATGTTCAAGGGTATGATTGGTGAAAGCAGTACCAGTGATACCGACGACGTCAGCCTTTGGTATAAGGTTTTCTGCTTCGGCTTCAGGGAAATCGCCTTCACGGGGATTCTTCTCAATTACCCATAGTTCCTTAACCATCTTGCGTAGGCGGGGAACAAACGGGAAGTGACCGACTATGGCTACCCTTTTGCCTTCTCCTTTCCCCGCTAGCAGGTCACCGGCGTTAAGCTCCACACAACGCTGCTCATCCACTTCAATAAGCGAATTTATCGTGGCCATGCCTATGGCTGCTTCCATTTGACTTGGCGATTTAGCTAGGTAGGCCAGCGCTCTAGCTTCCTTCTCCAATAATAGGCCAGCTTCTTCTACCGGCGTCTGGTCGTGGTGCGGACCGGGGTCATGGGGCGTTGACGCCAGGCCACAATAGCGCGTCAGTACCGCCGTCTGAAACGGACCCTGGCGTATATCCCTCACTGGTGTTTCATAACTCAATGTCGATAGTAAATCATCGATAATTCTCATATTGACGCCTTACTATTACCAACTGCCGGCCTCCTTCGGCGCCAGCCACGCCCTTTGCCGCCGCAGCCAAAGCCCACCGGCATAAGTGGTTCGACAGCCGGTGCGTTGCAGACGGGACAAAGCTGGGGAGCCGCCTCTGCAATAGCCTCAAAGGGCGTCTCCCACACATGACCGTTGGCACAATGGAAACGGCGCGGCGAAATCTCGAAATTACCGCCCTCAATCCTTATTGCCTTGCCGTTCAGCAGAGCATCCGCTGCCTTCTGCCGTGCCGAAGCCAGTACCCTCTGGAAAGTCTGGCGAGAGATATTCATCTTCTCAGCACCTTGCTCCTGCTCTAACCCTTCAAGTTCTTTCAGGCGTAATGCCTCAGCCTCCTCTACGGAAAGCCGGACTTCTTCGAGAGACCTCAATGGTATACCTGCCGGCTTGAAGTAGGTCACGCCTGGCATAAAAGCCACTCGTCGGCATTTAAATGGTCTTGACATATCTATGTTTCCTCAGTTATTATGAGCATATGCCCATA
>Ga0315282_10012490_pt1 | contig 12990 bp, 10 predicted proteins | sample YL17G07_20_MG_FD_203693 | JGI IMG/M metagenome (GOLD analysis project Ga0315282, IMG submission 203693) | Sediment microbial communities from Yellowstone Lake, YNP, Wyoming, USA - YL17G07_20 | ecosystem: Environmental > Aquatic > Freshwater > Lake > Sediment | place: USA: Wyoming | collected...
GCCCCCTGCCGACTCCCACCCGAACGCATAGTCCAGGCCTGTCATCACCGCTTTTTTGTGTTTGAGAGTCTTGTAAGTGTACTCACCCAGGGCATGGTTGGATTGGCTGCCGTTCCACCCCGTGCGGAGGATCCATTTGGGCCTTTGCCTCTGGGTCAGGTCCTCCGAGGCGATGATGGGGTAGGTCATGGGAATTTCCTTGGAGTCGATGTAGGGCGCCAGCGCATAGCCCAGGGAAGCCATCGTGCCCCCGGTCATGATGTGGACTCCATCCTTCTCCACCAGCTTTCTTGCTTTCGTGAGGCCCGTGGCGGGAACCGCCTCATCGTCCTCCACGATGAGTTCGATCTTACGGCCCGCGGCCTGGTATCCGATCTCTTCCATGTAGATCTGCATTCCGCCCAACATATCCTTCCCCGTCGCGGCCATTCCGCCCGATAGGGGAGAAAGGACCCCGATCTTGATCGGGCCCTTCCCCTGGGCCCATGAGGGGCCGGGGCTAAAAACGACGACGCTTGCCATCGCCAACATCAGAGTTGCCCAGAAAACAACCTTTTTCATATTTCCTTCCTCCTTTCTTTAGTATGTAAAAACCCGATATCAGTTTATTAGCATAAAAGCCGATTCAAGGGAACAACCTTTCCGGCCTCTTCATTTTTCTTATTCGAAATCCTTCGCCTCTCATACCCGATGGGTCCGTATCCGCCCTTCCTATCGTTTCTTCGCGGGAAGTGGGATGTCTTTAAAACCTTTGACGGCTTGGGTGACCGCTTTTTCAACGGGCAATCGTTCGGCCGTCGATCCGCCCACGTACCCGTCCAACCCTTCCACTTTTTCCAGGAGGTATTGCACATCCTGAGGAGTCTCCGTGGCTCCTCCGTGACAGGTCACCAGGACGTCCGGCTTTTTTCTTTTTACGGCATCGATGATGTTCTGGATGAGGCTCACCATGCGGTCCAGAGGGGTCGCGGTCTTAGACCCGATGGACCCGCCGCTGGTGTTGCCGCCATGAGCGATAATGTTGTCGCAGCCTGCTTCTATCATCTTCTGGGCCTCTTCCGGCGAGGTGACAAAAGCTTTGGTGTAGAGGCCTTTACGATGGGCAATGGCGATCATGTCTACTTCTTTGTTAAAGGTTACTCCCGTCTCCTCGAGGACCTTCCGAAAGTTGCCATCGACGAGCGCAAGGGTCGGGCAGTTCAATATTCCTGAAAAGCCGGCAGCGATGACCTCATCCAGGAAGTATTCCATGTTCCGGGTGGGATCCGCCCCGAGAAGCCCGGCCATGACGGGAGTACTCTTGACGACCGGGATAATATCCCTCTTCCCGAGTTCCAGGGTGACGGCGTTGGCATCGGCAATGGAAAGGTATCCGGCCATGGAAGAAAGCCCCGCCATACGAAACCTTGCCAGAATATGGGTTGTGATCATATCCGCCCCCCCGACCTCGGCAAATTTGGCGGAGATTCCCGTTCCGGCAAAGGCGTCAAAAATTGCCCGCCCTTTTTGGATTTCTCTCTTCAGCCTGGCCTCCACTTCCGCGCGAGTAAATCTTCCTGCCATAATCCATTCCCTCCTTTAGCTCACTTCTTCAGCTTCACCCTTCTTTTCCCTTCTTTTGGCCAGGTCTTTCACGAGGTTCACGAGCCCCTGCGGGGCATAGAGGATCGTAAGAATGTAGATGGTTCCCAGAATGAGGAGCCAGCGCTCGGTGTAGGCGCTAATGAAATTCTTGAGGAAGACGATGATGCCGGCGCCCAGAGCCGGTCCCACCAATGTTCCCGGCCCTCCCAGGATCACCATCAGGAAAAGTTCGAAGGAGGCGCCAAGTTCCAGGTCGGCGGGACTGACAAAGCAGTTGTAATAAGCCCAGAAGGCGCCCGAGATGCCCCCGAAAAATCCAGCCACCACATACGTCAGGTACCGATGGACCCAGGTGTCGTAACCCAGGATGCGCATGCGGGATTCACTCTCGCGAATCCCCTTCATGCTGTGGCCGAAGGGAGAACGGACGAAGAGGGCCATGAGAGCCAGACAGATGACAAAAACAACGAGAGTCACATAGTAAAAGGTGATCGGATCCTTGAGGGAGATGGGCAGGCCGATATCCGGCCGGAGAATGCCCGAGATGCCGTTATCCCCCTTGGTCATGGTGACCCAACGGAAGGCCAGTCCCCAGAGAACCATTCCCAGGGCCAACGTGATCATCAGAAAATAGACCCCCTTGGAGTGCGCTACCAGGAGGCCAAAGATAGCGCTAATCGCCGTGGCCAGTACAATGGCCGTTACAAGGGAGGGCCAAAACCCTATTTGGTAGCGTGTGGAGAAGATGGCTATGACGTAGGCCGCGACTCCGAAGAAACCCGCATGGCCAAAGGAGGGCATCCCCGAGTATCCCATCATAAGATCCAGACTCATGGCCAGGATGCCGAAGATAAACATCTGGGTAATGAGAGTGACCCAGTATGAGGCGATAAAGGTCGGCAGGACCGCCAGAATAATGAAAACCAGGAGCCAACCTACAAATTTGCCTTTTGCATCGAATATAGTGTCCTTCATCTTACCCTCTTCCAAAGAGCCCGGTCGGCTTGATGGCCAGCACAATCGCCATGGGAGCGAACAGGGTGAAGTAAGACAGTTCGGGGACAAGGGCCTTGCCAAAATTGTCGACCAGGCCCACCAACAGGCTTCCCACTGCCGCGCCCTTTAAACTCCCCATTCCCCCGACGATGGTCACTACGAACGCCAGAGGAAGGAACTCAAAGTCCGCACCCGGATAAACCCCGAAGATCGGTCCGCCCATGACCCCGCCGAAAGCAGCCAGGAGAGACCCCAAGGCAAACATGAGGCCGGAGACCATAGGGACATTGACGCCCACTCCCCCGGCCATTTCATAGTCGTCCACCGCGGCCCGCAGTTTGGCCCCGACCAGAGTTTTCTCGTTAAACATCCAGAGAAGAATGGCTACGAGCACCGCGATGAGGATGACGAAAAGCCTGTAGGTCGGGAAGACGACTGCATGCAGGTCTACAGACCCGACTAAAAATGCCGGGGCGGGAAGATTATAGGGATCACCCCCCCAGATCAGGAGGGCCAAATCGCGAAAAACCAGGGCGAACCCCATGGTCAGCATCATCTGGGGCATGTCCTGCAGCGGGAACCTGCGCAAAAAGATGCGTTCCATCGCCAGGCCGATCACCCCGATGATTACGGCCCCGGCGACGAGTCCCAAGAGGAAGTTATGGGTGCGCGTAATGACCGAAAGGGCGATGTAGGCCCCCACCATGAAGTAAGACCCATGGGCGACGTTCACGATCTTCATCACCCCGAAGATGAGAGAGAGGCCGCTGGATAGAAGGAAAAGCAGGGCTCCGAAAGCAAGGCCGTTCAGTGTTTGGGTAAGAAAGAATCCCATCAGATTTTCTCCTTTGATCCTCAAAAAATCGGATGTCGCGCCTCTAGGGCTTAAGCAGTGGATACTCCCTCGAGTAGACGGGTTGCTTCAAGAACTCCTCGGGTTTGTACTTCCAGAACTGGGAAACGTTTGGATAGGTATAGACCACCGTATTCTGAAGCTCTCCGCCGACTCTTGCCACCTTCCGGATATAGACATTCTGAACCGGGTTTCCGTAGGCATCCAATTTGAAGGGCCCACGGGGAACATCCTTGAGCTCCACCTTTTTGAGAGCCTCCATGAGCCGGCCGCGATTCTCCACATCCCCCTTGACGGCTTTGATGGCCTCCACAATCCATCTCGCCCCGGTGTAAGTCCCCTCAGAATAGTAGGAAGCCGCCTTCTTGGCCTTTTCCCGGAAGGCCTTTACGAACTTCTTGTTGGCCGGATTGTCCAGGGCCTCGCTGTAGTGCAGGGCGGTGATGATTCCCAGGGCCTCATCACCCATGGAGGGAAGGGCATGCTCGTCCGTGGCCGTCCCTCCTCCGACCACAGGGATCTTCCCCTTGAGGCCAAATTCCTGGTATTGCTTGGTGAACTGGAGGCTCGAACGGGCCAGGAACAGAATGTAAACCACATCGGCATCCTTGGAAATCTGGGAAAGATAGGGACTGAAGTCTGTAACCGTCAGCGGACACCATATCTTCTGAATCACCTTTCCACCCGCTTCTTCAAAGGTCTTCTGGAAGCCCCCCGCAGACTCCCACCCGAACGCATAATCCAGGCCCATGATCACCGCTTTTTTGTATTTGAGCGTCTTATAAGTGTACTCACCGAGGGCATGGTTGGGTTGACTGCTATTCCATCCCGTGCGGACGATCCATTTTGCCCTCTGCCGCTGGGTCAGGTCATCCGGGGCCATGATCGGGTAGGTCATAGGGATTTCCTTGGAGTCAATGTAGGGTGCGAGCGCATAGCCCGTGGAGGCCAGAAGGCCCCCGGTCATGATGTGGACTCCATCCTTCTCCACCAGCTTCCTGGTTTTCGTAAGACCCGTGGCGGGAACCGCCTCATCGTCCTCCACGATGAGTTCGATCTTACGGCCCGCGGCCTGGTATCCGATCTCCTCCAGGTAGAGCTGGAAGCCGTTTAACATATCCTTTCCCGTGGCCGCCATTCCGCCCGATAGAGGAGCGATAAAGCCGATCTTGACCGGACCCTTTGCCTGAGCCCACGATGGGAATGGAGTGAAGAGAATCAATCCCGCCAGCAGGCCGATGATGATCGTTTGCATGGATTTCTTGCTCATCCGATTTGTCCCCCTTTCAACTTTCAAAATACCAAAATTGGAAATTGTTTAGCCACAGAGTTCACAGAGAGCACAGAGATATGGAAGCAGAAAATGGAAAAGAATTTAGCCCTGCACCGTCAAAACAGATTCCGCAATCGTTCGCCTTTTCCTTTTGGTTTTTGAACGTAAATCCCTCTGTGGCCTCGGTGACCTCTGTGGCAAATAAGTTTCTAATATTTTTGTCCTTTGTTCTATTTCCTTTTTTTGGCTAAACAATTTCCAAAATTGTTTTTCATCCGCGTCTAAAGGTTCTTATTCACAAACCCCTGAAGGGACCTCGGCATCCGGCAATCGGGAACGAGAGCGGGTGCGGAGAGGGCCACCTCCACGGCCAGTTCAGCCCCCTTCTTGTATATTGCTTTGCACGAATGCTCGGCGTCGATCTTGTGGTAGAAAGGCCGAAGCATGGCGCAGCATTTTCCCCCCAGCTCATCCTGAAAGCGCTTGTGCAAATGGGCAGAGAGGTGACTGATACAATCGAACCGGACTTTAGAGGGCTCCGTCCGTCCGTAGAGAATCCCGAGGATGAGGACTCCGGAGGCCAGGGCTCCGCACATGCACCCGGTCGGAATCCCTTCCATCCCGACTTCGTCCGTCTTAACCGCCCCTCCCCCCCCGTGAAACCCGGAGGCCATCTTTGGAGGGGCCGGTTTGACCCTAAGCTCGAGAACGTCTGCGACCGCAGCGAAGACGGAATCGCTTCAATGATACCCGATCTTGCGGTTCTGATTGGCCAGCCGGCCTGCCCGCTTCGCGAGAGCCGTGATCCGGCTGGCCGTGAGACGCTTGGGCGCCGATGTCGTTTTTTTCGGCCGGCTCACTTCAACATCTCCTCTTCGAAGGGAAAGAGGGTGAAGATCTCGTGCCCTTTATCCGTAATCAGCAGATCCGATTCCAGCCGGACCGTCTGATCGAGCAGCGGATGCCCGGCAAAGGTCTCCACTGCAAAGTACATGTTGGGCTTGATCTCGGCCGGGTACTTCAGGGAGTAGGCCCGTGAAATCCACATTCCCTCGTAGAGCGTCAGACCAATGGAATGGGCAAACTGCTGCAGCGTCACCGTCCCGTATTTGTCGTCATCATAGAGCGGGAACTTTTCGGCCACGTCCCGGCTCGTATTGCCCGGCTTCATCATTTCGACCGCGCCCATGAGGGAATCGTAGCACTCCTTGTAAAGGTCCTTCTCCTTTGGAGTGGGTTTGGATTCCACCTTGAAGCAGCGCACGTAGTCCACGAAATACCCGGAGGGCCCCACGGTGTTGTTGTCGATGATCACGAGGTCCCCTTGGCGAATCATCTTGTCGGTCGGCCAGCGGCGGTAGGGGCTGGTATTGCCGCCGGAAGCGACGATAATCTCGTAGACGATTTCGCATCCCTTTTCGTACATATACTCGATCATCTTCCCGGAGAGCTCTCTCTCGGTGATTCCCGGTTTCGCCCATTCATAACGGGCTTTGTACATGCAGGCATCGGCAATGGCCGCGGATTGCTTTAAGAGCTCGATCTCATCTACCGTCTTGACGACGCGGGCCGCGGACATGGCCGGCATGGCGTTGACAACCTTTATTCCCTTTTTCTGAAAGGCGGCCAGGGAGGCCATATCCAGAGAATCGATCCCGATTTTTTCCTTCTCGACCTTGTTTTCCCGCAGAACCTCGAGAACGCTATCGACCATGCGGTCCACCATGTATTCGACAGCACCCTCCGACCATCGCCAGGTGATGGCCGGACGAATTCTCCCCTCCATCCAGGGCAAGTCGATTTTCCCGCACTCCAGGTCAGAACCGGCCGTCTCGAATAAGATGGGCTCTCCGCCCCGGGGAAGGACGGCGTACCGGATGAAGATATTGTACTTCCAGTTCCCCTGGAAGGAGCTCGTAAGGTAACGGACGTTGGCCCCGTCATAAACCACCAGGGCTCCCAGGTCATGGAGCTCCATCTGTTCCCGGGCTTTGGCCAGTCGCTCCTTGCGGAGCCGGTCGAAATTGACCCGGTCCTGCCAATCCGCGCCCGTCTGGGAGAACACCCTCCGGGCATTATACTCATGGGGTCGGCCGATAAATGATAGATCCTTTGCCATAATCCTTTCCTCCTTTTCTGTTATTGATACAGACGCCGTTTATCATTTACAATTCTGTAGGGCGTGATCCCCGATCGCGCCATTAAGCTTTTCCTTTCTCCAGAGCGGCCACCAGGGCCTTCTCCTCCTCCAGCATATGGTGTTTCATGGCCTCCACCGCTTTCCGGGAATCCTTGGCCTTCAAGGCAAGATAGATCCTTTTATGGGCGTGGAGGGCTCTCTGGGGCGACCAGGAGATGCGATAGATCTTGCTCTGGCTTTTGCGCATGAGATTGGACAGCATGTCCCAGATCAAGATGAGAATCTCATTCTGGGCAATTTCGGCGATCAGGCGGTGGAACCGAATCCCCGCGGAGATGAAAGCATCCTGATGATCGATGTTCTTCTTCATCTCCTCGATGCAGCACCAGAGGCTTTTTAAGAAGGGCTCGGTGGCCCGTTTCACCGCGAGTTCCACCATTCCCACCTCTAGGATTTTGCGGGCCCCCCAGAGCTTGACAAAGGTATCCCGCTCGATTTGCAGTCGGGAACCGATGGAAAGGTTGAGGGATTCGATGTAGGGGAGGAAGTCCACTCCCTTGACATAAATCCCATCCCCCACCTTGATTTCGATGAGGCCCATCACATCCAGAATGCGCAGGCCCTCCCTCAGGGAGTGTCGGCTGATATGAAATTGTTCGGCCAGGCCCCGCTCGGAGGGGAGCCGATCTCCCGGCTTATACTTCTGGTTCAGGATCAACGTTTGAATTTGGTCGACGGCGTTCTCGTAGAGCCGGACCCTGCGGATGGGCTTCAATAACACCCCGTTTTCTCTCCCGGGGTTTTTGCGAGAGGAGACGGGCACGGCGGATGGAGATAGATGGGCCATGATTTGGTTCACGACGTCACTTACGCCTTTTTGACTCCGTCACGGATTCATTGGAAAGAAGCGCCTTTTGGAAGCTTCCCGGCAGTGATGGAATGATCAAATGGTTTGACCAATCCTGCCCCATTCATAGTACGTCTGAAATTCTTTGTCAACAGGAAAATTTATCGGGCTATGTTGTAAACAGACCGGGGTGACACTTGTTGGGGATAATCCCCGGGGCGATCCATAATGCTTTTTTCCGATGGCCACCACTGTGACGTGGCTCGGGGGCCGGGGTGGTGAGCGCCGGGCAGCCTCGGCCGGGCGAAAACAGGGCAAGAAGATAGAACCATCTCTCCGTCGGAGCCGGCGGGGCGTATCTTCCCGCCCCATCCACGGAGAAACCACCGCCTTAGGATGCCAATCCCGCTCAGAGCGGGACCTGGCCCCCGAGCCCTCTGAGTCGCTGAAAATTTCACGGAGAGCACAAAATTTACGGGGTCCCGCGGGGCGGTTCGTGAACCGCCCCTACGTCTCCTTTTTTTTGCCGATTGGTTGCATCAGGCTGCCCAGAAGGTCCACGGCCATCTCGGCAAACTGAGGATCGTTGATGTGGCAATCCACTTCCTTAAGTAATACCCGGGAAAGGTCGAGATGCTGTTTCAAAGAATTTATCAAGGCGAGGTCGGCTTCGGGATCATACCACTCTCCCGTAATTGTGCCGTCCATGTTCATTTTATGACGGCCGCTTCCTTTTCGGTCGAGCGCGGAAAATCCATGGCGAGGAACCAGAAGGGCCGTGGGCCCGCAGCTTTTATTCAACTTGTCCGCGACCACTTTTCCGAACAGAATATTTTCCTCCACACTGGTTCTCATAAGGGTGATGGAAGGGGTGTAGAAAAAGAAATTCCGTCCCCTGTATTTCTCGGGGATCGTCTCCTTCGGCCCAAAGTTGGCAAAGTCATAGGCTCCCAATGATATGACTTGAGGGACGCCCATGGCCCCGGCCGCTTCCAGTCGATGCGGGCCTGCGCTGTAAATGCCCCCCAGGATTTCATTAACTACTTCGGAGGCCGTAATGTCCAAGACCCCGCTGACTTCCCCCGACCGGACGAGTTCTTCCAAAGCCATTCCTCCGGACCCGGAGGCGTGAAGCTCGATCACCTCAAAGCCCTTTTCGTGCAGAAGATCTCTGGCCCTCTCGACGCAGGGTAAAGTGACGGCAAATGTTGACAGACACACCTGCGGCTTTGGCTCCGCCTCTGTCTCCACTTTTGCAGAGACCATTCCTCGAAGAGCCCATACCGCATTGTTGATGATTCGCTTGGTAATGCGATTCAACGAAATATCGCCGATGGAATAGACCATCATTATATCTTTTGTGCCCACATAGGGTCGGACGTTTCCCGAAGCCACACAGGAGACCATAATCTTCGGAAAACCGACGGGGAGCTGTCGCATCACGTACGTGGCGATTTCCGTCCCATTCCCCCCACCCAGGGCAATCACACCGTAGAATTCTTCCTGAGCGACCATCTTTAGGACTTTCTTAGCCGCCCCCGCAGACATGATCCTAACGGCCGAAATTTTATCCAGCCGGCTGATTTCCGCGAAGGTTTTCCCTTCCTCCCCGGCTACGGCTTCGCAGGAAATCTCGACTGGAGCCCCGGGTTTTTGAGCCTTACAGCTCACATCCATAAAAAGAACACGAAGGCCTTCGACCTCGATCCTTTGGCGAAGATAAAGGGTCTCTTTTTCTTTTGTATCCAAGGTGCCTATAACTAATACGGGTTTCCCCATGGTGTCTTCCTCCCCTTCCGGAAAATCATTATAGGAGAGCCCCGGTTGGCCTGTCAATCCCGCGCCCCAAACCTGATCATATTCCTGCCTTATGAGTTTCCATCCCGAAAACAGCGCTCTTCCCCCATATCCTCATCTATGATACAATAGACAGGGAGGAGGAAAAAGGAAATGAAAAAAATTTCCGAGGTCAAGGTATTGCAGGGGTATCGCCTGGAATTGGTATTTGATGACGGAGCACGTGGGGTGGTGGATCTTTCCGACTTAGTCGGCAAGGGCGTTTTCGCCATTTGGCGCGACCGTCGTATTTTTGAGCAGGTTCAGATCGGTTCACTTGGCGACCTTGTCTGGGGCGATCAAATTGATCTTTGCCCAGATGCCTTGTACCTGAAAGCGACGGGCAAAAAGCCGGAAGACGTTTTCCCCGCCTTGCGCTGTGAGTCCGTCCATGCCTGAGATCAGCCGCTTCTTCGGCATCGTCATCAAGATGTTCTTTGATGATCACAATCCTCCCCATTCCATGCGGAGTACAGCGGCTACTTGGCCCTGATCGACATCCGCAACCTGTCCGCTTTCTCTGGCCAATTGCCGCCTCCCGTGATGGGGCTCGTGATCGAGTGGGCAACAATCCATCAAGAAGAACTCTTCGCTGACTGGGAGAGAGCGCGGGCCCAGCAGGAACCGCGGAAGATTGCCCCGCTCGAATAGGTCCAGCCAACATACCGCTCCAGCCGACCGGTCCCGCCATCGCCGGTTCCGTCGGCTGAGCTTGGACGCTATCTTTCACTCGCAAATCGGACAATCAATGACTCTCCTCATTCCGGAGAATGGAGTCATCTAAGCGTTAAATTCAGGAGGAAATTGTTAGACTCAAAAAGTTGCTAAAGGCAAACCATTTCTGCTAAAATCCGGTCGATTTTTGAGGTTTTTGAACTGGCACGATAGCTATACTTTTGATGACCGAACAGTACCCACCAGATATACTATCCTTCGATGATTGAGTGTTAAATATTTGACACCTTAATCGGCTCAAAATCAGCTTGACAGAATTTGCAGTCTTGATACCATCCACATTGTAGACTATCTCTCGTTCACAAAAAGCCTGCCAACCCAATCTCTAACCTTCCGGAGTCTAAAATGAGAAGGTAGGGTTACCAAAAGATGATCCCGAAACGGAGAAAGGTTTGGCGGAAGAGAATCCACCTCTAGGATATTCTTTTTTCTTGGAACATTTTTAGAAGGAGGAAAGGAATATGAGTCAGTTTCATTTTCGGTTTCGAAATCCATTTCAAGCGGTCGGGTTTATTCTTTTATTCTGTTTTTTTCTTTCAACGACTGTCTTAGCCAGCGAAAAAGAAATATTGGAAGCCATCGACGGGGCCAACCAAAGTCTGCAGCAGGTTTCCACGAAGATTTTCGACTTCAAAGAATTGAGTGGGGAAGAAGTCAAAAGCAGCCAACTTCTTAAAGAGGAACTGAAGCGCCTGGGATTCAAGGTAAGCGGAGATTTAAGAGTACCGGCTGACCTTGTCAAAGGAGGTGTTGCGACCACCGCTTTCCGGGCGGAGATGGAAGGAAAGGGACCCGGACCGACCGTGACCATCATGCTCGAATACGACGCCCTTCCCAACGGCCATTCCTGCGGCCATAACCTGATTGCCTCCTCCGGCCTCGCCGCCGCAACCGGGCTGGCAGCCGTCATGAAGAACACCCCCGGAAGAATTTTGGTTATCGGAACGCCAGCCGAGGAGATCGGGTCTTCCGGGGTGGGAAAAGTTGCTCTCCTGGAGGGTGGACATTTTGATGGGTCCGACGTCGTGCTAATCACCCACGGTGGAGACCGCTGGAATACCGACGGGCGATTCCTGGCCATGAAACGGGCAACCTTTGTTTTTAAAGGGAAGGCAGCCCATGCCGCCGCCTCCCCTCATAAAGGGGTGAGTGCCTTGGATGCTCTTCTTCTGACCTTTATGGGCACAGATATGCTGCGGGAGCATGTGCGCCAGGATGTGCGGATTCACGGGGTAATTTCCAAAGGTGGAGATCGTTATAATATTGTACCAGATTTTGCCCAGGGAGAATTTGCCGTCCGGGCTTTAGATACGGCAACGATGGAAGATGCCTACAAAAAGGTTGTCAACTGCGCCAGGGCCGGAGAGCTGGCTACAGGAGCAAAACTTGAATTTAAGGAACCGCGAGTCTTCCTGAAAGCCCCGATAACCGTTGCGTCTTATGCCAAAATGGTTTTAGATCAGGCCCGGGCCCTTGGGGTTGCGGACGATGACATCAAGCCATCTGCGGACTCTGGCTCTTCTGACTTGGGCAATGTCGCCTACGATTATCCAACAATCAATCTCGCCTTTAAGATTGCCCCGGAGGGGACTGCTGGTCATTCTGATGCCCTCCGCACCGCTGCCGCTTCGGATGAAGGGTGGAAGGCAACCATGGTTGCTGGAAAGACTATTGCTTTGGTAGCCTACAGTCTGTTGAACAATCCAGGCAAAGTCCGGGAGATCAAAGAGCAGTTTAAGGTATTGAAGGAAAAGGAAGGTAAGTAATCCTCCCGCTTCTACCCTCCCCCCGCAGGGGGAGGGTAACATCTTCTGGCCTTCTCTCCTGCGAGCGCCATCATTTCTGTCCATTCTTCTCATCTTCTCAAGTATTTAAGGGCTTTAAAAGTTATGAATTCAAAACCATTTATGCAATAATGTGGGCGAGTTTCCCAGTTTCGATCATGGCACGCTCTCTGGAACTTGGATTTATTTCGGAAGATCCCTTCAGAAGATCAAAGACAAAAGTTAAGGCTTGGCCATAAGAACAGTCGGGCGACCCCGTGGATGGGTGGGAGGCTTTCTTATACAATTTGTATTAACCCGAAGCCAAAATTCCGCGATTAGGAATATTCTCCTGACATTATTAGATACTCAATGGTGAAGGCTAAAATCTTTATTTGTCTTATTCAGAAAGAACCGGTCTGCATTTACAGTTTTATACAGACTGTATAATCCTTGTAAGCACAAAGGAGATCATTATGAGAAAACTGACAATATCGCAATTCTTAATTGGTATCGCACCGATAGCCAGCCCTGTTTATTCTGCTGATATGCAGGATTATATGTAGGGGACGCTGGTGGGAAATGAAGGTTATCTTGATATGCGGGGGGAAATGATCTAAGATACCGGTATGCCCAGAAGAGCCAGATTGGATTTCCCCAATTTACTCCACTGCCGCCGGGATAGAGAAGGGGGTACGAGAGGATCTTCGGGGGGGAGGTTTGATCCGGAGTACCGGCGGACGAGAGAAGCTGAATGAGAAGAGAAAAGAGGAACGCGAGCTGGGGGATGAGCGAATTTTAGGAAGCGGGTTTTTTGTTGAGGAAGTTCTTAAGGGTCAAAAGCGGGAAGCCACAAGGAGTACCTCTCATGATTTTGAGGGAATTTTGGAAGAAACGTGCAAAAAATTTCGGGTATCGAGAGAACAAATTCTGAATGGATCTAGAGCTCGAGATATCAGCAGG
>Ga0315282_10012492_pt1 | contig 12989 bp, 22 predicted proteins | sample YL17G07_20_MG_FD_203693 | JGI IMG/M metagenome (GOLD analysis project Ga0315282, IMG submission 203693) | Sediment microbial communities from Yellowstone Lake, YNP, Wyoming, USA - YL17G07_20 | ecosystem: Environmental > Aquatic > Freshwater > Lake > Sediment | place: USA: Wyoming | collected...
ATCTGAATTTTTCGCAAGGCCGTTACTCTTTAGCAAAGGCAGGAATAAAGACATTACTGACTGAAGAATCTAGGATTGATAGAGAGTTAATTAAAGAGGTTGCCGGCGAGATAGCCAAGGAAATCCGTGGCGAGATGAACAGAACTGCAAAAGGTATTAAAAATCCCGTCCCGATGGCTATCGGGATGAAAAAAGAGACAGGGATTGAATCGCCAGAAGAACCCATAAAAATAAATACGGATTTTGATTATCCCGTAGAAGATGAAAGTCTGGTTTTAGAAAGCAATATCGATAAAATTGGAATAAAGATAGAAAAGGAGAAATCCGATGACATGGATAAGACAGTGAGATTATTTAAAGAAATTCATAAGAGGGGGAGGAAGAGATGACCAAGCCCAAAGACGAAAAGGGAATTGAAAACCTCAAAGGCCAGATACAAAAAGGTAAGGGTGTGGATATTGGCACAATGTTTGTGAAATGCGCATATAAGGAAGGCAATGAGATTGTCTTTAGGTCGCAGCGAAATTCCTTCTTTGAGGTAGAACACACTGATTTTACCAAAAAGATCCTTGATAACTCCAAGGTAAAATATATTATAAAAGAAGATAAACTCTATGTAGTAGGTGATGAAGCCTTGGAATTTGCCAATATGTTTAATAAAGAGACCAGGCGGCCTCTCTCAAAAGGAGTGATAAGCCCTACAGAGAAAGAAGCCTTACCAATGGTTGAGTTACTGATAAAAAGCGTGGTAGGTGAGCCTTCTTACAAAGGAGAGATAGTCTATTTTTCTGTCCCCGGTGAACCCTTGGATGCAGAATTTAACATTCTCTACCATATAAAGATGATTGAGGGATTCTTAAAGACCTTGGGATATACTCCTAAGTCAATAAATGAGGGCCATGCCATTATATTATCTGAGTTAGCCGAGGAAGATTTTACGGGAATTGGCCTTTCCTTTGGTGGTGGGATGGTCAATGTCTGTTTGAGCTTTTTATCTGTACCCGTATTTAAATTTTCGGTTACTAAGGCAGGGGATTGGATAGACCAACAGGTGGCTATGGCAGTAGATGAGACATCCAGCCGTGTCTCTAGCGTAAAGGAATCTTCTCTTGATTTGAGCAAGCAGGGGGATTTAAGTAAGATTGAAAGCGCCTTATCTATTTACTATAATCACCTAATTGAATATGTAATTGAAAATATAAAGCAGGAAATTACCAAGGCAAGAAGATTGCCGAGGGTTGCCAAGCCCATAAGTATTATCCTTTCAGGAGGCACTTCACTGCCCACAGGTTTTAGTAATAGGTTTAGGCAGATTTTAGACCGCTTGAAACTCCCCATTCCAGTTGGTTCAATAAGGATGGCATCTCAACCATTAAGAAGCGTAGCCAAGGGAGCATTAGTAGCCGCAAGCGCTGATGAAAGTAAGAAATAGATGGAGAATGTTGTTTTGAAAGAAGGCAAGTATATATATTGTATTATCGCCTCAAATGAAGCTCGATCTTTTGGCACCTTGGGGATTGGAGATAGAGGTGATGAGTTATATACTATTCTTTTCGATGATATAGCCGCGGTGGTGAGCAATTCTCCTATAATAAGTTATTCTATTTCAAGAGATAATATGCTTACCTATGAAAGGGCGATTGAGGAGATAATGAAGAAGCATACGGTTTTACCGGTCCGATTCAACACAATCGCCGAAGACGAAGATAAGGTAAAAAAGATATTAGAAAGAGAGCATGATAGATTCGTTGATTTATTAAAAAATATGGAAGGCAAAAAAGAGCTTGGACTAAAAGCGATATTTAAAGAAGAGCTCATATACAAAGAGATATTGGAAAAACACGAAGATATCAGAAGGCTCAAAGAGGCAATATCGTCCGAGCCTCCGGCAAAGACCTACTGGCAGCGTATGGAAGTCGGCAGGATGGTTGAAGCCGCCTTGCAAAAAGAGAAAGATATCTATAAGGAGGAGATTTTAAATACGCTTTCACCTTTGGCGCAAGATACAAAGGTTAATACTCCCTATGGCGAGCTGATGATTATAAGCGCCGCCTTTCTGGTAGAAAAGAATAGAGAAGCAGAATTTGACCAAAGCGTTCAGGGGCTCGCAGATAAGTCCGGCGATAAAATAAAATTTAAATATACAGGCACGCTGCCGCCCTTTAATTTTGTGAATCTGGTAATCGAGACAGGGAGGTATTAAAGATGTTTTTAATTGATGATATATTACTTGCGCCATTGAACGGTGTAATCTGGTTGGGTAAAAAGATTAATGAAGTGGCGGAAAAGGAATTTTCTGATGAGGGGCTGATAAAAGAGAAACTTATGGAATTACAGCTTAAATTTGAATTGGACCAAATAAGCGAGGAGGAATACAATAGGCAGGAGAAAGAACTTTTAGCACGATTAGATGCTATTAGAAAGGCAAAAGAAGATGTAGATTCCGCCTCGTAGGATGTGCCAAAATTTTCTTCGATAATTTTGACACACTCGGCGGAATTAATTCGCACTTATAACTTACTCACATCTGCGGTGTTCGTAAGTTATGTGCTCATTAAGGAGGTGTAGAAATGGCGGATATAGAAAAGGTAGGAAAAGCGGTTGAGGATTTTTTGAAGAAGACGCTCGGCGTCAAAGATGTAAAGGTAATTAAGACCGCCAAGGTTAGTGATGGCTGGGAAGCAGAGGCAGAGGTTTATGAGGAGAGCTCATTTATTAAGTCACTTGGGCTTGCTACGAGAGTGCAAGATAGAAATATCTATGCAGTTAAACTCAATGGTAGTTTAGAAGTGGAATCTTACGAGCGCAAAGGACAACTTAGCCCAAAAGAATAATTTTGCTAAAAGGTAAGCTATGAATACAAAGGTAGCCAAAGAAGGCCTTATCTATTTGTATTGCATTACAGATAACGTGCCAGAACTAAAAGAAATTGAGAATTTAGTGAATAATCTATATTTTATTTTCCGCCTTGGGCTTTACGCCGTAGTAAGTAAAGTTTCAGCTGATGAGTTTAACGAAGCGAATCTAAAGAAGAATTTAGCTGATTTAGAGTGGGTTAAGGCAAAGGTAAATATTCATGAAAAGGTAATTGAAGAAGTTATGAAAGGCACCTGTGTAATTCCCTTTAAATTTGCTACCTTGTTTAATACTGAAAATACACTAAAAGCAATGCTTAAGAAACAAAATGGAATTCTTAAAGAGAATTTAGATAATTTAAGAGACAAAGAAGAATGGGGAGTTAAGATTTACTGTGATATAGAGAAATTAAAGAAGAATCTCATTCAAGAAGATAAAGAGCTCCTAAATTTGGATAAGGAAATTAAATCTTCTTCTGTGGGTAAGGCCTTTGTTTTGAAGAAGAAAAAAGAAGAATTATTAAATACAATCGTAAATAAAAAACTCAATGACTATGGCCAGGAGAGTTTCGAAAGGTTAAAGCAACATAGTATTCGGTCCCGTATCAATAAATTATTACCCAAAGAAGTAACTGAAAGAAATGACGAAATGATTTTAAATTCCGCCTTTTTAATTAATAAGGATAAAGTAGGGGATTTTCTTAACATAGTAGAGGATCTTAGGGCAAAATATACTGACAGGGGGCTTTTCTTTGATTGCACCGGCCCCTGGCCACCCTATAATTTCTGTGAGGCCACAACTTATGGAGCGAAGCGAACATAAGTTGTATGGCCGAACAGATCCTTGACATTTTGCCTTATAACCTAAAGTTGTAGCAAAATGTCAAGGATTAAATTCGCACTTATCACTTAGCTTCACTTCGTTCGCTAAGTGATGTGCTCATTAAAAAAGATTCATAATGGATAGGCCAATAAAAACCCTACAGGATAAAAATAGTTATTTAGACCTTCAAAAGGAAAAGAGGATTACTCTCTTAGAAGTCTTGGATAGGGCTTTAGATAAAGGCGTAGTTATCTCAGGAGATATAGTTATTTCGGTAGCTGATGTAGACCTTATATATTTAGGATTAAAGGTTTTACTTAGCTCAGTAGAGACTATGGAGCGTTTAAGGGGTGCTCCTATGGCTGGCGCACAAGAGGAGCCAACTTAATGAAAATATACGCCTATGGCATAATAGATTCTCATAATAGTTTAAAGGAGCCTATTGCGGGATTAGAAGGAAAAGGGATTTATAATGTTTCTTATCGTGATATCGGAATAACAGTAAGTGAACTTAATGAAGAGACAAAAGAAATAACCGATACCTATATTTTAGAACACGAAAGAATTGTAGAAAGATTGATGGAAGGCTCCACAGTTTTACCAATGAGGTTTTTAACAATCTTCAATACCAAAGAGGACATCCTTTCTATGGCAGAATTATATTATGAAGATTTTAAAGACAATTTGGCAAGACTGCATAATAAAGTAGAATTCGGTATGAAAGTTATCTGGCCAGCAGATACCATAAAGCAGAGGATAATCGATGTTTATCATAAAACTAAACATAATGTATCTATATCTACAGAGTCTCCCGCAAAAACTTTTGTAAAAGAGAAATTCCAGGAGCATATAATAGAAAAGGAATTCCAAGAGGAAGCCAATAGGTGTATTGCAGTGGTGGATGACTATTTTAACAAAATCGCCTGCGAAAAGAAACTAAAGAAACTACAGACTGAGAATCTCCTTTTAAATGCTAGTTATCTGGTTGAGAAACAAAGACAAAATGAATTTAAGCAGGCATTTGAACAATTAAAGAATGCACCGGGTGACCTTAAATTTTTATTTAGCGGACCCTGGCCGGCTTATAATTTTGTTACTTTGACTAAAAAGCCTTCTGCGGTCGATTATTTTAATACTGAGGATATGTTAAATAGATTACTTGCACAACAAGGCTTTGCTCAAGAGAGGAACGCTGTATGACCATGAATAGAATAATAGAGACAGACTCACAAGAGGCATTTATCGAAGAGATAGAGAAAGTTCAAGATGTGCTTCCTAAAAGGATTGACGCTAATCCTAAAAATGTAGAGAAGGGGCTGGCAAAATTAGTCCTTACGCTTGTAGAATTAATCAGGAAGCTGCTTGAAAAACAGGCAATGAGAAGAATAGAAGGTGGTTCTCTTAGTGAGGAAGAAATTGAACAAATGGGAGAAACTCTTTTAAAATTAGAAAATAAAATGCAGGAACTAAAGGAGATTTTCGGGCTTAAAGATGAAGAGCTAAACCTAAATTTAGGTCCTTTAGGAGATTTAATGTAGATGGATAAAGATAATCCTAAAATAAATTGTCCGATATTTCAGAAACAAGAGCCAATAATAAAGGAACTTACAGATAATATTAATAATGCTAAGGGAGTGCAGGAAAAAGCTAGAGTCTCTGAGGAGCTCAAGAAAGAAACAGATATTCTACTTAATTGCCCAGATTATGATGAAAAAAGATTAGATTGTAGTAGTTGTCGTTTTATTGCGAACTTACGTAAGAGGGCAGTTGATCTGATTATAAAAGCAAAAAAACTGGTATAATAAAAAGGAGGATAAAACTATGGCTCAAGTCAAAATGGTTCATGCAATTGAGGCTACTAACCTTGCAGATATCTTAGAGAGGGTATTGGATAAGGGAATTGTGATTGCCGGAGATATAAAAATTCAACTTGCTGATGTCGACCTTCTCAATATTAAGATAAGACTCTTAGTTGCTTCTGTTGATAAGGCTATGGAGATGGGCATAAACTGGTGGCAGCAGGATTCTTATTTATCTAGCAAGGCTAAAGAATCCGAGATAGAAAAAGAGAATATAGCGCTTAAAAAACGATTAGATCGCCTGGAAGAAAAAATTAAGGCGAAATAGCTTTATTGCGCAAGCCAGAGGGCAGTGGTTTGGCTCCAATAGCCAAAGCCACATTTCATTATGAGAACACTGATTTATGTCCCAGTTATCCATACCAGTGCAGACCTCGGTTCTTTGGCAAAAGATGTAACGAAAAGAGGCATTGCAGATTTAGGAGAGGATGTTTGGAGACAACATCAGAGGACAGTTGAGGGCTTCTGGGATGCTATATCAGATTATTTTATTTCTGTAGATGTATCCGGAATGAAAATATATCAAGACGGAATGGTCGCCGAAGGAGAAATAGGAGAAAAAATAGTTGAGGAAGGGCTAAATTTAGGAAGTAGAAATTACGAATTAGTCGCAAGACTCCTTAAAAAAGGAGCCACTTTAGTAAAGACTGAAGATTTCAATCTCGTTAAAGAAGAGCGCGATAAGTTGCTTAAGATAACTCAGGCCAAGACAAAGCTTGAGAAATTATTTGGATTTATAAAATATAGGTTGACTAAAAATACACTTTTAAATAAAAGAGACAGATTTATTGCCCAAAGAATAGATGAGTCTCTACCTCAAGACCAAACCGGTATTCTTTTTATCGGTGCCTATCATAATATCAACCCCAAACTACCTAGAGACATTCAAATTAAAAAGATAAAGAATGTGCAGAAAGTAAGGGAATACCATCGATTACTTCCTTTTTATTCTAAAAATAGAAAACGGTTTGAAGAATTAAGTAGATATCTTATTTCTAAAATAGAGGCATGAATGGATTTGTTCGAAGAAATAAGAGAAACTATCTGTGAGCAATTAAAGGCAAAACCCGAAGATATAACACTCGAAACCTCATTTATCGACGATTTAGGAACGGATTCACTGGATTCAATAGAGTTAGTTATGGCTTTAGAGGAAAAATTTGGAATAGAGATTCCGGATGAAGATGCTGAAGAGATGCATACAGTAAGCGATGTAGTTAATTATATAGGAAAGAAGATAGGCTGATACAGGTAGTTAATTTGCTGAGAGGGGGTGTTGAGGTAAATGTTAAAAATGGACCTAAAATCTTTAAATAAACCAAAAATTATTTATGCAGCTATACTAATCCTGTTAATTGCCACTATTTCTTTTTATTTCCTTAAAGAAAAGGAAAAGAAGTTAAAGATAGCTACGCAAAATCAATTGACTCAAACCATTGAGGAAAAGAAAAAAGTTGAAAATAAACTTATCGATACAGTTAAAGCTAAAGAGGCGGCAGAAACAGAGCTAACTGTAGAGAAAGAAAAATCTTCAACCTTAAAGAAGGAATTGGAAGACAAGGAACAACAAATAAAAACCACCTTAGATAGGCTGGAGCGAGAAATAACTGCGAGAAAAAAAGCAGAAGCTCAATTGATGATAACCCTAAAAGAAAAAGAGAATTTAGAAGCTAGGGTAAGGAATCTGAAAGAGCCACCCACTATTGAATTAGAAAAGATTGTAATCAAGCCAGGCTCGGTCGTAACAGGTAAAATTATTATGGTAAATAAAGACTATGCCTTTGTGGTGGTTAATTTAGGAAGTACACATAATATTAAGGTAGGCGATATTTTATCGGTCTATCGTAATGATGAATTTATCGGCAAGGTTCAAATAGAAAGGGCAGAAGAAAAAATGTCTGCTGCGGCGATTTTACCTGAGTGGCAAAGCGTGGAATTTAAGGAAAACGATGTGGTAAAAATAATATGAGGGGGAAAATTAAATCTTACTTTAATCTGATTATAATAATCTTTCTGGCTGTTTTAATCTTTGTTCCTCAAGCCATTGCTGAAGAGAAGGCTGAAAGCAAAATCCAGACAGCAACCCAAAAGACCTCTGACACTACAAGAATTGTGATCTCTACTTCTGGTCCGGTTAAATTCGATTCTTATTGGTTGGATAACCCGTATAGGTTAGTAGTGGAATTTAAATCAAGAAATGTTGTTGGCAAAATAGATAAAGAAGCAGTGGTTAATCAAGGTCTTATAAAAAAGATTACTGCCAGTTATTTTAGTGGCGCAAAGTTTAAGGCAATTAAAACTTTGACTTTTGAATTAGCTCAAAAAGTGCCTTATAAAATTTGGCAGGAAGGAAACACTATTCTATTAGATATCCAAGCGCCATTAGAGACATCTGGTTTTAGTGTAGGCGCCAAGGAAACCCCTCTAGAAGTTGAATCCAATAAGGCAATAAAAAAAATAGAGGCGATGGAAGCTGCGCTTAAACAGACCCAGGGAACTCAAGGACCTTCAAAAGTTCTTGATAGCAAGGTAACTAATAAGACTTTAAAACACGTAGCGTTAGGGCAAACTGAACAAGGCAGGGCTATTTTATCCGAGTCGGTTAAGGTAAGAAAAAATACAATGGGTATTATACTTTGGTTTATAGGATTAGTTTCAATTTCAGGTTTGGGATTTGTGCTTTGGCGTAAATATGTAGTAGTTAGAACAAAAAATCTAACTGAAAGGATTAGAGAACTTAAGTTACAGTTAGAAGAAAAAGATAAACTTTTAGAACAAGTGGAGATTATTCGTAAAACAATAGAAAAAACAGCGATAGAAAAGGAAGGAGAATACGAACAACTTAAATTAGAGTTGCAAGAAAAGAGTAGGCTCTTTGAACAGGAAGCAGCTATACGTAGCGAAAAGGAAAAGGCTTTATCGGAGAAAGAAAAAGAATACGAACACCTTAAAGAAACAAGTGAATCTTTGAAAGATGTACTTGTAAAAAGGGGAATAGCTCGCGAATTGACTTTACCTGAAGAAAAAGGAGAGCTCTGGATTTTGGGCAAATCGCCAGAAAGAAGAAATTCGCCTCGGCTAGCTCTCACCAAGGATTTCCATAACACTGTAATTTTAAAGATTGAATTGCAGAATACCTTAAAGCAAATAAAATCTTTTGCCGAGAACATTAGTTCAGGAGGACTTTGTTTTGAGACAAAAAGCGAATTGGATGAGAAAAATCCACTTAATTTAAGGCTATTCTTTTACGGAGGCAAAGTCCCCAATTTTAGAACCCAAGGTTGGATTGTCTGGAAGAGGACTTGTCATTCAAAGAGTTATTACGGCATTACCTTTGAAGGACTAAGTGAAAAAGTGAAATCAGAACTCGAGCATTATATAGAATCGAATTTACCAAGGGGGTAAAAAGATGGAAGGATATTGCCTTAAGTGTAAAGCCAAAAAAGAAATGAAGGATGCAAAAGAGATTATTATGAAAAACGACCGCAAGGCTATGAAGGGTAAATGTCCTGACTGCGGAACAGGAATGTTTAGGATTTTAGGTAAGAAGTAGGCAACAAATTAGCATAATTTATTCGTGGTCTCATAGAATTAAAAGGAGGAGAAATGGACCTAAAAGACATAAAGGAAAAGGCAAAGAAGTTGGGAATAGAACCTAAACTAGGGATAAAAAAAGAGGTTTTAATCCATTCTATTCAGGCCGCCGAAGGTAATTTCCCTTGTTTTGCTACAGCCAAGGATTATTGTGACCGATTGGAATGCTGCTGGAGAAACGACTGCATACCTAAATAGATAGTTTATTGCCATCAACTCAGAGATACCTTAAAATATGTTAGATGTCACAATGCCTTATAGAATTACGAAAAGTTGCATTCAATGTGAACTTTGCGCTGAAGCCTGTCCAATGGGCGCTATTGAACAAGATGAGAATGATAATTTTGTAATATTAAACGATTGCGATGAATGTGGTGAGTGTATTAAGGTTTGTCCTGTGGGCGCTATAGTTAAAGAGAACTTAAGTCAAGGATGGTAGAATTTTCAAAAATTATGCGTAAAGCCAAAGTAGACCAAAGTACCCAAACAGTTTTCTGTCCAAATTGCGATAAATCAAATTTTAATATTTTTAGGAAAGAACCCTTAGATGAAGGCAAGATATATCTTCATCATGCAAAATGTAAGGATTGCGGTCTGCTTTTTATCTATAAAGTTAACCAGAAAGGTGAACCTCTTGTTGATTAAATGTAGTACCTTTCAGGAATCTAAGGCAATCATTAAAAAATCCGAAGATAAAATAAAAGAGACAGGAAGCATCAAAGAAAGACAATACTATGCCCAAGATATCTTACTGGAAGTAGAAAGTTTAATGCCTTGTTCAAATTATAATGGCAAAAATCAAGATTGCCTAAATTGCCATCTTGTTTTACTTAATTATATTCGCGAGTATAAACACTTAGCCGAAGATGAAATTAAGAAACCCTTGGTGAGTTAAGGAGGAAGAATGTTTAAGAAAAATGATAAGCCAAAAACAGATGAACTTATTAATATTGAAGCTGGGATGGAGGGGAGTCTTAAGTTTAATAGTCCTATTAATTTGAAGATAAGCGGGAAGTTTGAAGGGGAACTTGAGACAAAAGGAGTTTTAATAATAGGAGAGAAAGCAGATGTAAAAGCTAAAACCATCAAGGGAGATAGTATAACCATAGCCGGCAGAGTAAAAGGAGATATTATCTGTAGTAAACGCCTTGAGCTATCTGCAAGCGCAAGGGTAATAGGCAGTATTGAAGCACCAGTTTTGGTTATTCAGGAAGGCGCTATGTTAAAAGGCAACTGCCAAATGCCTGTAGAGGAGGAGCGCAAAGAAAGCACTTCCAAAAAGAAAGAAGAATAGGTTTTATTCCCGCCTCCTATCACCCAACTGTCTTTTCTTTAACGTAAATTTCAAAGATACGCTTCCTTAGTCTTATTCCATATATCTGCGATTTTGGAATCCAGAGCCTTCTGCCATTGTAGGCTAATATAGCCTTGTCAGTTTCATGTAAGATACGGACTCCTGCCCAGATGATTTTTTCTTTAGGATATATAACCTGTTGAATACCAAATAACCAGCTCATAGAGATTAACTCCTTTTAAGGGTTATTACTATTTCGTTGAAACTTACAGGCCTTAATAACAGTAGTCTTAGCAACATTTAAACTTTTAGCTATTTGCTTATAACTCATTCCTAGCAAATGTAATTCTGTTGCTTTTTGGGCTAATTTTTGGTATAAAGGAATATGCTGAGTAGGTAGGATTTGTATATGAACAGCTATTTCAGCTGCGGTTCGAATTGGTTGCAGACGGGTCCGTAATTTTTTCCCGACAAGGGAAAAAATTACGGCACTCAAGCGAGCGTTAAACGGCGCGACAAGCGCCGTAGCGAGCGGAGTGCCTAGATTGTATTAGATGAACCCTTCCGACGGAAGCCAGAGTTTTTTTTGGCTTGAGTTGTGGGGGATTCGAACTTGGGAGGAGAATTATGATGCTCCGAAATTTCGCTATTGTTATCGTGGTATTCGCAGTCGTGGGCTTTCTCTTCCCGTATTCATTGGGGGCGCAGATGACCACGTACCTTGATGCTCCGCGGCAGTTCAGCGGCCCGTTGACTTATAAGGACCCGAAGTCCGGGATCGTTTTTTACGTTGAGAGTGACGGGCGGCATGTTAGCGCGATCAACTCGGAAGGCCGGATTCTTTGGTGTAAGGACCCCTTCGCGGAGGCAAAGCTAGAGTTTTATCGGACCAAGGAGCCGAAGATCGTTTACATTGGCGCCCTTAACGAGTGGATGATTAAAGCATTTATGGGCAAGGGCGAGTTCATCGCTATCACATTTAACTCATCACAGTTCGGTGTGCTTAATGTGGCAACTGGCGAGTTCACCTTTGAGGGGCAAGATTAGAATAAATCTGATTAATTGGTTTATCCAAGGATATGATCCAACCGATGCCACGTTTTCTGTAAAGTTGCACAAGTAGCATAGTTTCAATGGGTTGCAGGGTTCGCCTGGCGTCTACGACTACCCGCCATGAAATAAAGAGGAGTGAGGCTTTATGGAAGTCGACATAGTTATGGTAATATTAAGTTCGGTTGTGTTTTTTGTATATTTTATTATTTGTATTATAAGTATAATATTTACTTTCTCTATCGATAAATATCGAAAAATTGATGAAATGCTTAATTTAGATATTATCTCAAGGAGGGTTCTTACCCCCTTAGAAGTTAATATAAATATAATTGATGATTGGTTAATTGAGCATCATAGATTAATCGGCCCGCTTTTGATATATCTTTCTCTGCTTGATTTGAAACTTTCTTTTAATATTATTAACCTGTTTCCATTCTTCTCGCGCCCATAGCTCAATTGGATAGAGCATCAGCCTACGGAGCTGGTTGTTGGTGGTTCGATCCCACCTGGGCGCACCAATTCAATAAGGAGAGATATAAGAATGATTGATAACGAAAGAGTTGAGATTGAGAATGAGATTTTGGATAAATTAGGGGGAAAGTTATTTTTATTGCAAGATACCACTCAGAAACGCGAGATTATTTTTCAGGTATTTCTAGAGGTGTATAATTCTGCCCGTTGCCAGAAATTTATCAGGAAATGCAAAGAACTTGAGTTAGAAACTTTTTTTAACGAATTTTTGTCCTACGGAGTAATCGAAGAATTTTTAGCCGACCCCGGCGTAGAAGATATTATGATTAATTATCTTTCTCCGATATTTATCCATAAGACAAAAGAAGGATTGATTAAGACGGATAAAAAGTTTTCTTCGCGCAAGGAGCTCGATTTATTTATAAAAAAATTGATTATCTTCTCCGGCAGAAGCACGATTAAAAAAATTAATAATGTAGAGTTGGTAGAGATAAAAGGAAGGGCGAATATCGTATATTCTCCTTTCGGGCCGCAGATAACCATAACCCGGGCCAAGGAAAGGCCTCTAAGCATAATCGAACTTATTCAAAGCGGGACCTTAACTCCTGAACTGGCCGCGCAATTCTGGATTTACGTAGAAGGTCTGGGAGTTAAACCGGCAAATATTATTATTTCGGGAGGGCCGGGTTCGGGCAAAACGACTTTACTAAATGCGCTTTTTAGTTTTATTCCTTCAAATGAAAGGATCGTAGTAATTGAAGATACCCTGGAATTAAATACCGAAAAGGAAGAGAATTACGCCCGTTTAGAAAGCGATGAGGAAACAAGTTTGGCGGATCTGGTTAAGAATTCTTTACGGATGCGTCCCGACCGGATAATCGTAGGAGAGGTCAGGGGCAAGGAAGCGCATGATTTAATGACTGCGGTCAATATCGGGAAATACTGTATGGGGACGCTCCATGCCTCAACCGCACGCGAGACAATAATGCGCCTTGAAAACGAACCGATGAATGTTCCCTCGGTATTAGTTAACTTAGTCG
>Ga0315282_10012493_pt1 | contig 12988 bp, 9 predicted proteins | sample YL17G07_20_MG_FD_203693 | JGI IMG/M metagenome (GOLD analysis project Ga0315282, IMG submission 203693) | Sediment microbial communities from Yellowstone Lake, YNP, Wyoming, USA - YL17G07_20 | ecosystem: Environmental > Aquatic > Freshwater > Lake > Sediment | place: USA: Wyoming | collected...
CGACGAAGGCGTCTACCTCTTTAAGAGAAGGCAGGAGCTCTTCTTTATAACGCTGGGGTAAACAACCGTAGATAATTATCTTCTTAAGGCGACCCTGTTTCTTTAAGTCAATCAGCTCCATTATCGCCTCAATCGATTCCTCCTTTGCCTCTTTTATAAAAGAACAGGTATTTAAGATTCCAATGCGGGCATCTTCTATATCAACAATCTGGTAACCTTTCAATTTCAGCCTGCTTACTATAGTCTCGGAATCCACAAGATTTCGCGGGCAACCCAAGCTTAATATCCCGACCTTATTCATTTTTAATGAGCCCCAAACTTACGGAACGTAAGTAAACGTAAGTTTGTCGGGCGAATTAATCCTTGACATCGAAGATGTCAAGGATAAGTTCAGGCAAATAACTTATGTCGCTCTCCGAGCTCCATAAGTTATGCCTTCACTTATTTTATAATCTTCAGGCCTTCTTCTTTGGTGATTATCAGCTGTTTGATGGCCTGGCCCCTTCTCCCCAATGGGGAAATAAGTTTGTCATTTAATTGCAGATCTATCCCGCCGGCATTGCCTAAAGATAATTCTATTCTTTCTTTCCCCTGCCAGCTTTCAAAGCGGCCTTTTTTTAATACGTCGGCAAAGACGACCTTTCCGTCAACCTTTGCCTTTATCCAGCAATTCTCCCGCGTGCGGATACCTACCCTGATTATCTCAAAAGGCAATATTTGTTTCGCTAGGATTGGGGGGGTATTTTTCTTCTGCCTCTTGTATATCTTTGTTAACTTAACTACTCCCGCGCCTAACATAAATAATAGTGCGGCTGCGGCAATAACCCTGATGATTTTAAAATGCGACCTAAACCCGGAAAGCCTAACCGATGGTTTAGGCAGTATCGGCTTCTGATAGACATTAAGATACGCGGTTTTATTATCCGGCTTATCAACATCGCCAATATAATCTTCCGGCCTTAGTCCTAAAAATTTACAATAAATTTTAACAAAACCCCGAATATAAACGGGTGACTTATTTATCAGGCGGCCTTCTTCCAAGGCCTCTAGTATATTCAGGTGAATCTTTGTCTTCTTCTGCACGTCCTGTAGCTTTAAGCCTTTTTCTAAACGTATCTTTTTAAATTTCTCGCCTATGGATTCCATCTATTTAACTTCCTCCCACCATTCTTTCCTTCAGCCACTCTTCTCTGTCGATTAATATCTGACGCGGCTTGCTCCCCTCGTAGGGGCCGACGAGCCCTTCTTGTTCCATCATATCAATGATGCGCGCGGCACGCGTATAGCCGAGCCTTAACCTCCTTTGTAAGATAGATACCGATGCCTGTCCGGTTTCCACAACCACCCTTACGGCATCATCATAAAGTTCGTCTTTGCTGCCTTTCAATAATAAAGACTTGGATTCTTCTTTTAAAATCCCTTCGTCATAAACCGGCTCTGCCTGGGCCCGGATAAATTCAACTACTTTTTCTATTTCCCTGTCGTAGACGAGGCTGCCTTGCGCGCGAATGAGCTTTGATTCTCCCGGCCTTAACAAAAGCATGTCGCCTCTGCCTAATAATTTGTCCGCTCCGTTCATATCTAATACGGTACGCGAGTCAACCTTGGATGCGACTTTAAAAGATATGCGCGCGGGAAAATTTGCCTTAATTACGCCGGTGATAACGTCGACCGACGGCCTCTGGGTTGCCAGGATTAGATGAATTCCCACCGCCCGGGATAACTGCGCCAGACGGGTAATCGCGCTTTCAATCGAATCTCTGGCAGTTACCATCAGGTCTGCCAACTCATCGATGATAACTACGATATAGGGAATCTTTTCCTGTTTTTCGTTATACGCCTCAATATTTCGCACACCTACCTTGGCCAAAAGCCGGTAACGTTCCTCCATTTCATTAACTACCCAGTTTAAAGCCGCGGATACCTTCTTTACATTAGTAACCACGGGACATAAAAGATGCGGCAGTCCGTTAAAGGGCGCCAGTTCAACCATCTTCGGATCAGCCATTAAAAATTTAACCTCATTGGGATGCGCTCTAAAAAGTATGGATAGGACAAGGCAATTAACGCATACGGTCTTGCCTGAACCGGTTGTTCCGGCAATTAACAGATGCGGCATATCAGATAAATCTGTAATTACCGGAGCGCCACTGATATCCTTACCCAAAGCCAAGGTCAGTTTTGATTCGGATTTCTGAAAGCATTCCGAAGAGAGAACTTCTTTAAGGTATACCAAGCTGCTCTGAGTATTGGGAACTTCTACCCCCACGCGCGCCTTACCCGGGATGGGCGCTACTATCCTTACGGATTGCGCCTTCATGGTCAAGGCAATATCGTCGCTTAAGGATACAATCCGGTTCAATTTCACACCCGGAGCCGGCTCTAATTCATACCGCGTAATTACCGGCCCTCGCTCGATATCAGTAACCTTAACGGAAATCCCGAAATCCGCCAACGTCTCCTCTAGTATACGGGCATTGGCAGTTAAGTCTTCCTTAATCTGCCTTTCGGCGAGCGGAGGCGGAGAATCTAACAAATCCAAGGAAGGAAGATGGTAATCGCCGATTTGCACCTGCCGAGGTTTTACTTTTACCTGAGGCACCTCGGCTGCGGCCTTTATCTGTATCTTTGGCTTGGGCAGAGCCGGCTTTGCCTCAACATTATTTTTTACGGCCGGGTTGATATTAACTTCTAATGCTTTTTTCTTTCGGAGGTACAATTTTTTGAAAAAATTATCTATGCGGATAAAGGCAAAAATAGATTTAAAAACAGCCTTGATTCTTTGTGAAATCTTTGAAAAAGTAGCCGACAAAAGAATCTGGGTAAGCAGTGTAAAGGAGAGGGCGGTAAAGGTAAGAAATATAATGAAACTCCCCAGGACGCCGAAACGCGCCACGAGAAAATTACTCAACAGAAACCCGATGATGCCGCCGCCGGAAAACCTTACTACTTCCTTCGCGGGAGGGCCGAACATCGATAAGAGCGAACTTAGCGAGATCAATAAAATTAAAAAAGCTAACAGCTGAGGAAAACGCAAATCAACCGTCCTCTGCCGGAATAAATTTATGCCCGCCCAGAGTATAAACAAAGGGATGAGGTAGGCTGACCAACCGAATAGCAACAAAAGAAACCCTGCCAGGTACGCACCGAAACCGCGAATAAGATTTTTAGGCGGGATATTGGGGGAAGAGGTGTAAAAAGAAAGGTCGTTGGCGTCAAAAGAAAGAAAACTGGCCAATACAATTATGCCTGCCGCAACTAAAACGACACCCTTTATTTCATTAAGATATCTTTCTTTCACCTTCAATAAACACATAATCCTTGACATCAAAGATGTCAAGGATAAATTCCGCCACCAAACTTACCTTCATTATCATTCTGTAAGTTTGGGCTTCATTTATTTTGCCGTATCTTCAGCCTGTCCCGCTTAGAAAATATTTATTCCTAAGACTCGGGATTTTCTAATGGGACTTGTTTTTTGCTTAAATTTATTCTTCCTAATTCGTCAATGCCGATAACCTTGACCTTTATTTCATCGCCGACTTTAACCACTTCCTCCACATTCTTTACAAAACGCTCGGCCAACTCAGAGATATGCACCAGCCCTTCTTTACCGGGAGCAATTTCGCAGAATGCGCCAAAGGAAGTAACTCGCTTTACCTTGCTGTTATAAATTCTGCCTACTTCTATATCTTCGGTAATTGACTTTATCATCTCGATTGCTTTTGCCGAGGCCGCCGGGTCAGTAGAAGCGACCAAAACACTGCCGTCGTCCTGTATATCTACATTCGCACCGGTGGAACTGATAATCTTTTTTATATTCTTGCCGCCGGGGCCGATAAGTTCGCCGATCTTCTCCGGATTTATCTTTAAGATTTCAATGCGCGGTGCATAATCCGAAAGTTGTTCCCGCGGCTTAGGCAGGACAGCAGACATCTTATCCAGAATAAAAAACCTTCCTTCCTTTGCCTGTACGAGGCATTTCTCTAATAAATCAAGGTCTATCCCTTCTATCTTTAAATCCAACTGAACTACGCTCATCCCGTTCTTGGTGCCCGCTACCTTGAAATCCATATCTCCGAAATGGTCTTCCAGGCCGGTGATATCAGTCAAGATGATATTTTTATCGCCCTCTTTTATTAAACCGATGGCGATACCGGCAACTGCTTCTTTTATGGGTACGCCCGCGTCCATTAATGACAGAGTAGCGGCACAGACGGTTGCCATGCTGGATGAACCATTGGATTCTAAAATCTCCGAGACCACCCGTATGGTATAAGGAAATTCTTCTTTCTTGGGCATAACTACAAGAAGTGCCCTTTCTGCCAAAGCGCCGTGACCGATTTCCCTTCGGCCGGGGCCGCGCACCGGGGCAGTTTCGCCTACGCTAAAAGGCGGAAAACTGTAATGCAACATAAAAGATTTGTATCTTTCCCCTTCCAGCGCTTCGATTAATTGCTCGTCTTCTCCGCTGCCTAAAGTAGTTACGGCTAAACTTTGGGTCTGACCGCGCGTAAACAGGCTGGAGCCGTGTGTGCGCGGAAGCACTTTTACTTCGCAGCTTATCGGCCGGATATCGCGGGGATTGCGGCCGTCAACCCGCATACCTTTATCTAAAATATATCTTCTTACCTGCCCTCTTTCGACTTCCACTAATGCGCTCTTGATATCCCGCGCCAAAAAGCCTTCGGCGGTAAGTTTTTCCTCCATTTCCTTACAAAGCAAACCAACTGCTTCTTCTCTTTCTTCTTTTTTACTTAATTTATATACTTCTATTAGCCTTTCCTGGGATAATTCTTTTACTTTCTTAAATAAAGCCTCGTCTATTTTCTGGTAATCGATATTATCGACCTTGGGTTTGCCAAACTTCCGGGCAAATTCTTCCTGAAACTTGATTATATCCTGTAACTTATTATAACCGAACTTAACTGCCTCCATAAAGACATCTTCCGTAACCTCTTTTAGTTTTGATTCCAGCATAATGATGCCTTTTTTGGTTACGGTAATTACGATATCTAAATCCGATTTCTCCAAATCCTGATAGGTGGGGTTGATAATAAAATTGTTCTCTACCCGTCCTACCCTGCAGGCAGCCACCGGCCCATTAAAAGGAATATCGGAAATCATCAGCGCCGAGGAAGCACCGATGACCGAGAGGATATCCGGGTCATTCTCCCCGTCGCTGGATAAGACAATCGCCATTATCTGGACTTCGTTTAAAATGCCCTTGGGGAAAAGCGGCCTGATGGGTCTGTCGATAAGGCGGTCAGTTAAAATTTCGTTTTCTGATGGCCGGCCTTCTCTTTTGAAAAAACCGCCGGGGATTTTACCGGCGGCATAGGTCTTCTCCTGGTACTCTACCGTCAGAGGGAAAAAATCTATGCCTTCCCTAACCTCGCGAGACATACACGCACTAACTAAAACCACTGTCCCGCCGTACTGCACGGTTACGGAACCCGAGGCCTGCTTCGCCAATATACCTGTCTCGACGGTCAGGATTTCTTTGCCAAACTTTATCTCAAGACTTTTATGTTCTTGCATATTTTATCCTTTAAGCGGTTGAAAATTACTTTCTTAAGTCTAGTTTTTCTATAATTTTTTTGTATTCTTTTATGTCGTTTTTCTTAAGATAATTTAAAAATCGCCTTCGTCTTCCCACCAGACTTAAAAGGCCCCTGCGGGAGCTGAAATCTTTCTTATGGTGTTTAAAGTGCCCGGTTAACATGTTAATCCTCTCGGTCAACAGCGCAATCTGGACACTTGCAGAGCCCGTATCTTTGGGGTGGGATTTAAAATTATCGATAAGCGCTTTTTTTCTTTCCTTAACCAAAGCCAATGCGTTCACCCCCTCCGACTGCTAATTAGTGTGTCTGGGAACCTAACTTAAATATGCTCTTATTGTTAGAAAGAATATTATATCCTAATTATTAGAATAAGTCAAGATTTTTAGGCATTCATAGGCATTCAGGATTTAGCCTTGTCCTTCCACCTAAAATGCAGATAAACCCTTCCCCAGCCGGTACGGGATTTTTCTAACCGATTGTATAGCCGGCGGTACTCTTTTTTCATCAAAAAATTCAAAATTCGCCTCTTGATGCTATCAGAGGCATTGCCATAAGCAATTTCAACCAGCCTGGCGCGCTTTTTCTTAGCAAGCCTTAATACTTCATCCAGCTTTTTCTCAAGGTCTTCGATAACCGGATAGGTATTCAATTTTATCTTCATCTAGCGTTTATACGTGCCGAATATTACTGCTTCGGCAATAATATGCCCTTTGATTGCTTCCAATACCTCTTGTTTTGTCGAGTTCTCATCCAGGTTAAGTGTCGTATCCACTGCGTAGAGCGTAAAGAAATAACGGTGAGGCCCGTAGGGAGGAGGACAAGGGCCGGAATAACCAACTTTGCCAAAATCGTTTATACCTTGGATTGTTCCGTCCTGAAGTTTTGCTATCTTCGGCACATCTTGGGGCAGGCCTGTTTTATCCGGCGGTATGTTGAACATAACCCAATGCGACCACGGCTTAGAGGGGCTATCCGGGTCATCGCAAATTAAAACCAAACTCGCGCTACCCGAAGGAACATCGCTCCAACTTAGGGCAGGAGAGATATCGTCCGCATCGCAGGTATATTGGGCAGGTATAACGCTGCCATTTTGGAAAGCGTTGCTTTTAATTTCTAAGGCCCAAGCACGGGAAGAAAACAATAACATTAAAAAAATTAATACATAACGCATAATCCAATCACCTTCCTGTTTCTAAATTGCTTCCATAGTGGAGGGGGGCTTGGGGGTAATATTATAGGTAACGCTGACAACGCCGGGGACCTCGGCAATTATTCGGTTAACTAAACTATCCAAGGTGTCATAAGAAAGACGGGTGGGCCTGGCTTTTCTCGCATCGATACTGTCCCAGCAGCGGATTTCAATCTGCAGGCCATAATCCCTTTTTCCGTCTCGCATACCCGTCACCCTATCCTGATGTAAAATTGCCATATATTGAAAGGCACTAACCGGAGCCAATATTTCTTCGGTAATCACCGTGGCGCGCCTGATGATTTCAATTTTTTCCGGCGTTACTTCGCCGATTACTCTGGCAGATAAGGCCGGCCCCGGAAAAGGCATTCTATTGTATAGTGACTCGGGCAATCCCAAGGCCTTGGCGACCGACCTCACGCCGTCCTTGCGCAGCTGCACCAAGGGTTCGATAATTTTATAGCCAAACGCCTCCTGCGGATCAATACCTAATTGCTCAAACACGTTGTGTTGTCTTTTGATACCGGCAACCGTTTCGTCCACGTCGGTCAAAATAGTCCCCTGTAAGAGGTATTTTGCCCCGCTATTCTTAACTAAACGGCCGAAAACATCCTTATAAAACGTCTGAGTAATGGCTTCTCTTTTTTGTTCGGGGTCAGTTACGCCCTTTAAGGCAACGAAGAACTGCTTCGCTGCCTCCACGATTTCTACCTTGACCCCAAATTTTTTAAATAAGGAAACTATTCTCTGGGGCTCATCCTGCCTCATCAGACCGTTATCGATAAAATACGTCTTTAACCTTTCGGCCAGTGCTTTATGCCCCAGCATCGTAACTACGGAAGAGTCTACACCGCCGGATAATGCGTTAATCGCCAAGCCGCTGCCGACCACAGAGGAAATCTCCCTTACTTTATCTTCAATAAATTCCTCCGGATTTATATCTACGACTTTTATCTCTGCAATTTTCATATGTTGCCCCTCCTCGTATTGTATTTCTATAATATTATAACACTACAGACCAAAAATCCCAAGCAAAAACAGTAAAATTCGTGATTGTATGCTAAGCGGCTGGCCATCCGCCAGGGCCAAGGACATGACCCGTTTACTTTAATGTTGCCGAAGGGCATATTTGATTGAAGGCGCAGAAACTACAGGCCATATAAGAAGGCTGGGCGAAGAACTCGCGCTTTCTGATTCCTGCTGCGGCCTCTCTAATCTTCTCTTTTACCTTATCTAAATCATCCTCGTCTATCTGCACCCTCCCGACCAATCCGGGCTCTAAAAAATGTAACTCTACACGCTTGGGTAAGGTGCCGAAAATATTCTGGTATGCCAAGGCATATAAAGACAACTGCAGGCTTTTTTTGGTGCGCCGGTCGGCGTCTTTCTGTTTCTTAAGTTCCGAAGATTTAAAATCAATGATGACGGCACCACCTTCTTCCATGTCAATACGGTCAAAACGGCCGGTAATTTTATTATTGTCATAAACAAAAGAAAAATCTTTTTCGATATAGGCAGGGGTGATATTCAGTTTTTCCTGCTCGTAATAGAATCTCCCCAAGGCATCCTTACCGATTCTTCGCCTTTCTTCCTGATGCTCTTGGCTTAAGAAACCCTGCGGGTCAAAAGCCTGCGAGTAAACCGCAAGCAATTCCCCTAATTCCATTTTCTTGCCCTGCATCCTATACTGGAAATATTTACTCACCGCTTCATGCATTGCCCGGCCATAGATAACCGTATGATGCTCCATAATCGGAACGCGCAAAACATGCACGTATTTATATTTTAAGGGGCAAGTAAGGTAATCATCTATCTGGTAGTAACTTAAATGCAAGAGTTTTTCTTCCGGAACCTCCCCTGGTACTGCCGGCTTTGATTCTTTTGGCTGGGCAAAACGCTCAATTGCCTCGATGGCGCTGGCTTTTTTCTTTTCTTTTTCTTTCACCTCTAAACCCAATGCTTCGCTCGCAAACTGGCTAAGCCTGCGTTCTCTCGAACCGCCGTAATCCGCCGCAGAAGTAAAATACAACTCTTCCTGTGTGCGGGTCATCCCCACGTAAAACAGCCTGCGCTCTTCCTGAATATGAAAATCACCGCTCGGTAAAATCTCTTTGATTAATTCATCGGGTAATTCAATCGGCTGCTTGCGGTGCGGCCAAGGGAAACGGCCCTGGACCAAACTGACTAAAAACACCACCCGGAATTCCAGGCCCTTTGCCTTATGAATGGTCAGCACGTTTACGCAATCCGTATCCAAATCCGCTTCAACGGTTGCCGGGTCATCCCCTGCCTCGATTAAGAGGTTAAGGTAATTAATAAAGTTAATCACTTGGGTATCTTTGGCGACCAATTCAAAATCGCGCACCAGATAAAAGAATTTGGCGATATTCGCAATCTTTATTTCTTTTTCCTGATTGGGTTTATGGGTAAGCTCTTTGAGATACCCGGTATCCTGTAAAAAGGTATAAAGGAGCCTGCCGGTTGTCTGGTTACGCGATATCTCTAAAAATTTGTCCACGCCTTTGAGCAGCTTCTCAATCTTACCGCGCGTATCCTTGTTTAATTCATTTAATTCCGGGGCCTTTGTAATATTTTTAAATACCCGATGCAGGGATTGATTGTGCCGTCTGGCATAATGCATGCATAAACTTAAATCCTCAAGCCCTAATTTATATATGCGACTGCTTGCCAAATAATAAAGACTGAGCGAATCGGATAGATTAGCCATCACACGCAGAAAATGAATACACAGTTTTACTTCCTCTCTGCTATATAAACCCTGATTTCCGCTGAACTGCCAGGGGATTGCCAGCATATTCAACGCCTGCAAAAACGGTTCGGCATCAGAGTTTGAACGAACGAGTACCGCAAAATCCTTGTATTTAAATTCCCCCCGCTTTACTTTTTCCTGAATCATTTTGGCGACGTGGTCTGCCTCGGTGGAATTAGTGTCAAAATGCAGGTGCTGCGGCGGCTGGCCTTCTTGGGAGCGGCCGATCAGGCGCTTATTGATATTTGCCTTTACCTCAAAACGTTCGGGGTTATTGTATTGGATTAATCTGTAGGCGGCGTCGAGAATCGGCTGGGGAGAGCGGTAATTCTGAATCAAGGAAACTTTTTTGGCCTCGGGAAAATCCTGCATAAAGGTAAGTATATTGCTGTAGGCAGCGCCACGAAATCTATACACTGCCTGGTCATCATCTGATACAACCGTAATGTTTTTGCGGTTTCCCGCCAATAATTTTATAATCTGATATTGGGCAACGTTGGTATCCTGGAATTCGTCAACTAAGATATATTTAAATTGCTCCTGATAACGTTTTAATATGAGGGGATGTTCTCTCAAGAGTTTTAACGCCAGATAAAACTGATTTCCGAAATCAACCTTGCCCTCTTTTGCCAATATTTCCTGAAATTTGGCAAAGGCGCGGGCAATCTCCATCTGCTGGGTCGCCTGTTCATCCAGGGCTTCGTCATCAGGGGCTTGTCTTGCTTTAATCATTAAGTCCTGGGCATAATTTATATATTCCTCTGGCGAAATATCTTCGTCTTTTACCCGGCTGAACAGCGACACCAATGCTTCAATAAAACGGGTGGGCTCGGAAAGCGGGCGATAATAATTGATATCAAATTCAAATAAATGCTCGCGGAACAATACTGCTGTCTCCGGCCGGGTGAGGACTTTAAAATCCGGATTAAGCCCGACCTCCAAGGCATTCTCGCGTAAAATCCTGTCTCCGAAGGCATGAAAGGTCATAACCCAGATATCCGTATAACCATATGGAACGAGGATATCAACCCGCTCCTGCATTTCTAACGCGGCCTTATCCGTGAATGTAAGAGCAAGGATTTCGCTGGTCTTGCTCAACCCTTCGGATAAAAACCAGGCAATGCGGCGCGTAACCACTGTCGTCTTGCCTGTGCCTGCGCCGGCAATAATCAACAGAGGCCCTTGCTTGTGGGTTACCGCCTCTAATTGTTCCTTGTTAAGCCCTTCTAAGATGTTATTCGACATTGAATTAATAGAATCTTAGCGTTGGCGCGCCGGAGCACAAAACCGGAAATATTATCTTTTATATTTTACCTTGATCTGCAAGGAAATTCAATGACTTAAGATTCCGCAAAAGCCTTTGCGGAATCAAGCAAAATTTAATCGCCAGCTGGCAAATTTTGCTTGACACTAACTTATTTTCAAGTATACTTTAATGAAGTCCAAATTTATGGAACGAAGTGAACATAAATTTGTGACTGAATTAAATCCTGAACGAAGTGAAGGATCCCATTCTGTAACTTATATCTGCTTATTTAAGGAACACTGGTTATGCTAAAGAGATGTGCCATATGCGGTAAAGGCGAAATGCAAGGGCACAACGTAAGCCGCAGGGGCCTTGCCAAAAGCAAAGGCGGAACCGGTAAAAAGACCACGCGTGTAACCAGAAGGACCTTCCTGGCTAACTTACATAAAATAAGAGTAATGCTCAATAATAAAATACAGACAGTCTATGCCTGCGCTAAATGCATCAAAGCAGGAAAAATCCAAAGAGCTTAACTCCAACATCCTCTCTTTACTGTTCTCTTTTGTATAACCGAATATCTTTTATTTCCAATTGAATAGTGCCGCAGTTTCCCCAGTTATCTATACTGGGCGTATAGACCACGTCAAAATGATCGCTGGCTAAAATCTCATCCTTCATCATCCCCATACCAAATCCTACTGCCTTATAAGTTATATCCCCATCAGTAACCCAGAGCCTTAATGTGTCCCGGCTTAATACCTCGGGTTCTGATTTAAGTTTGAGATTCTTCGTATAAAACATTGGCTCGGGATTTCCTTCGCCAAAAGGCTCTAATTCCTGAAGCTGGCTTACCAGTTCTTCATTTAAATCTTCTAAACCAACTTCGATATCGATATCTAAACTGGGGTATAAATCTTCGAGAGCAATTCTTTCTCTGGCAATGTGGTTTATTGCGTCGCGAAAATCTTTTATCTTATCTTTCGCTATCGCCAAGCCCGCGGCGTGTTTGTGGCCGCCGAAACCATCCAGAAGATGTTTACACCCTAATAATGCTTCCAGGATATGAAAATTTTTTATCGAACGGCAAGAGCCTTTGCAGAGCGTATCGCCGATGGAGATAACTATAGTCGGACGGTAAAATTTATCAGCGAGCTTAGAGGCAACGATACCCAAAACACCCTGATGCCAGCCTTCCTTAGATACGACAATCACCCGCTGCTCTTTAAAATTAACTTCCTTATCGATAATATCCTGCGCCTCTCTTAGGATCAACCCTTCGATTTCCTGACGTTTCTGGTTATGGCGGTTAATCAACTTGGCCAGTTCCTCTGCCTCTTCTTCTGACTCAGTCATCAGTAATTTTAAAGATGCCTCGGCAGAGTCAATCCTGCCGGGGGCATTAATCCTTGGACCGATAATATAACTTACTGTCGTGGCATTAATAAATTTATCCTTGAGGCGACTTTCTTTTATTAAGGCACGTAGCCCCGCTTTTTTTGTCTGCACAAGATAATCCAGGCCTTGTTTGACAATAATGCGGTTTTCTCCGATAAGCGGCACCACATCAGCAATCGTGCCTAAACAAACGAGGTCCAAATCTTCCTCGAGGGGCTGCCGGGTTATCGCCTGAGCAAATTTATAGGCCACACCCACACCTGCCAGGTCCTGATAGCCGTATCGGGAATCTTTCCGCTTGGGATTAATCAGGGCCAGGGCGGGTGGTAGCTTTTCTGTCGTCGGTTGGTGATGGTCTATTACTATCGTATCTATATTCATCCGTTTCAATTGTTCAATCTCCGCAAGGCTGGCTGTCCCGCAATCAACACTGATAAATAAACCGATACGCTCCTCTTTTGCTATCTTTATCGCTCCTTTATTAAGGCCGTAGCCTTCTTTAACCCGATGAGGAATATAATGAATAACCTCTAATCCCAATTTGCTCAATATGGATTTTAATAAAACGGTACTGGTAACGCCGTCCGCATCGTAATCGCCGAATATCATAATCTTCTCCCGGGATTTTATTGCCTTTTTGATGCGCTGGCAGGCAGGAACGATATCAGGCAATCTATCGGGGCTGATGAGGTTAGATAACTGCGGCTTTAAAAAGTAGACGGCTTCTTGAGAAGTAGTTATACCTCTATTTATTACAATTTGGGATAAGATATCAGAAATACCCAGATCTTTTTTAAACTGCGCCTGTTGCTTATGGTTGGGCT
>Ga0315282_10012494_pt1 | contig 12987 bp, 10 predicted proteins | sample YL17G07_20_MG_FD_203693 | JGI IMG/M metagenome (GOLD analysis project Ga0315282, IMG submission 203693) | Sediment microbial communities from Yellowstone Lake, YNP, Wyoming, USA - YL17G07_20 | ecosystem: Environmental > Aquatic > Freshwater > Lake > Sediment | place: USA: Wyoming | collected...
CCTGTTTTTTGCTAGCGTTTCAATCCTTGTTTTAATGGAAGCTGTCACTTAAGTCCGGCGGCATGATGTTCTCGCCGCGCACATATCGGGTTTCAATCCTTGTTTTAATGGAAGCTGTCACTTAAGTCCAAAATTATTGCCCCTTGATGTTAAACACTCCGGCGTTTCAATCCTTGTTTTAATGGAAGCTGTCACTTAAGCATAATCGCTTGACCGCAGAATCTTGCCTCCCGGAGTTTCAATCCTTGTTTTAATGGAAGCTGTCACTTAAGCGGCGCCTGCTGCGTCATAAGCCGAAGATGCCGTAGTTTCAATCCTTGTTTTAATGGAAGCTGTCACTTAAGCCCGCCTGCGGCTAAGGCCCCGACATCGCCATAGCTGTTTCAATCCTTGTTTTAATGGAAGCTGTCACTTAAGTCAAATTTACGATTATTTGCACGGCCGTCAGTGGCAGTTTCAATCCTTGTTTTAATGGAAGCTGTCACTTAAGTTGAAAGCAATAACGCTGTCAGGAAACTTCAAGAGGTGTTTCAATCCTTGTTTTAATGGAAGCTGTCACTTAAGTCTCTTGCTCGATCGCGAGGTTGCCAACGTTCTTAGGTTTCAATCCTTGTTTTAATGGAAGCTGTCACTTAAGTTTGTGAAGGGGGAGGGCCCGCTGGCAGTAGGAAGTTTCAATCCTTGTTTTAATGGAAGCTGTCACTTAAGAAGCTGGATTCAGAGCGCAACTGATTGGATTACATGTTTCAATCCTTGTTTTAATGGAAGCTGTCACTTAAGTTTCCGTTAGATCAAATCAATGAGAACGGAATAGGGTTTCAATCCTTGTTTTAATGGAAGCTGTCACTTAAGTCGTCGAAAATAACGGCGGCAAGGTTCCCGATGAAAGTTTCAATCCTTGTTTTAATGGAAGCTGTCACTTAAGCAAATCCCGTAGAGGATACGATAACTTGGGCTGCTAAGTTTCAATCCTTGTTTTAATGGAAGCTGTCACTTAAGCTCTTGTAATTTCCGGTGTGCTTCTTCTGAGTTTTGTTTCAATCCTTGTTTTAATGGAAGCTGTCACTTAAGCTGAATTTGTCGTTCTCGCCGAAGTAAATCCATTGCTGTTTCAATCCTTGTTTTAATGGAAGCTGTCACTTAAGCCGCGCTCACAACCAGCGCTGTCGAGCCTTTCGTGATCGGTTTCAATCCTTGTTTTAATGGAAGCTGTCACTTAAGCTCAAGCTCCGACGCTGAACTTAAAACCCTTGAAGAGTTTCAATCCTTGTTTTAATGGAAGCTGTCACTTAAGTTTAATCCTACGGTTACTATTGATGGGACATTGGAGTTTCAATCCTTGTTTTAATGGAAGCTGTCACTTAAGGCCCGGGCCGTGTGTTCTAATTTCGCTATAACATTGTTTCAATCCTTGTTTTAATGGAAGCTGTCACTTAAGCTGATATGAAGTTATATTCGGCCCGAGCGTGACGATGTTTCAATCCTTGTTTTAATGGAAGCTGTCACTTAAGCCGGCAATCGAGATCGACACGGTCAATAAGATATTGTTTCAATCCTTGTTTTAATGGAAGCTGTCACTTAAGTGACGATCCCCTTGACGACGGCACCGCCAAGTAGAGGTTTCAATCCTTGTTTTAATGGAAGCTGTCACTTAAGTGAAACGGGAACGTTTACCGGCGCGACGACACAATGTTTCAATCCTTGTTTTAATGGAAGCTGTCACTTAAGAACTTGGAGATTCGTCATTTTTTCGTCTATCTTTGAGTTTCAATCCTTGTTTTAATGGAAGCTGTCACTTAAGAGGCTGCCAGGTTGTCGATCGGCTGGAGTTTCAACTTGTTTCAATCCTTGTTTTAATGGAAGCTGTCACTTAAGACTATATGTTCACACTTCGGGCGGGAATAGTCCGAGTTTCAATCCTTGTTTTAATGGAAGCTGTCACTTAAGTCCGGCGGCATGATGTTCTCGCCGCGCACATATCGGGTTTCAATCCTTGTTTTAATGGAAGCTGTCACTTAAGAAGCCGAACATCATTTCCCTTTATCGCAATATAATGAGTTTCAATCCTTGTTTTAATGGAAGCTGTCACTTAAGACTATATGTTCACACTTCGGGCGGGAATAGTCCGAGTTTCAATCCTTGTTTTAATGGAAGCTGTCACTTAAGTCGCTATATAGGCAACGCCGTTCTCACAGATAGCGTGTTTCAATCCTTGTTTTAATGGAAGCTGTCACTTAAGCACAAATTCCTTTTCATCGATAGCCACTGTGCACCGTTTCAATCCTTGTTTTAATGGAAGCTGTCACTTAAGTCGATCCGTGTGATTGTGTCTGCTTCGGCCAGCATCGTTTCAATCCTTGTTTTAATGGAAGCTGTCACTTAAGTCGAATCGGTGACTGAGATCCCCATTGCCTTGAAAAGGTTTCAATCCTTGTTTTAATGGAAGCTGTCACTTAAGCCGAGCATGGGGCATTGGAAAATTTCCTCAAATTGTTGTTTCAATCCTTGTTTTAATGGAAGCTGTCACTTAAGCGGCCGGTATTCGCGGAAGACAGCCTTGAAGTCTCGTTTCAATCCTTGTTTTAATGGAAGCTGTCACTTAAGGTTTTGTTTCAAACCAAAACGGAGCCGGACTGTAAAGTTTCAATCCTTGTTTTAATGGAAGCTGTCACTTAAGCAGCGGGCCCGCATTCTATTGAAAGCCTCTTTTGTATGTTTCAATCCTTGTTTTAATGGAAGCTGTCACTTAAGCCTTTCCCGAATAGTTGGGTCCCGGCCTTCTTTTTTGTTTCAATCCTTGTTTTAATGGAAGCTGTCACTTAAGTCCCGATCGGCGTCCCATCCGCTATTTCAATCGTGGTTTCAATCCTTGTTTTAATGGAAGCTGTCACTTAAGTCGACGCCGCTCTCTTACCGTCTCTATGATCTCTAGTTTCAATCCTTGTTTTAATGGAAGCTGTCACTTAAGATTCAAAGCGGGGTTCCCGACCATTTCTTTTTCTTTGTTTCAATCCTTGTTTTAATGGAAGCTGTCACTTAAGGAGATTGCGGGCCCTGGAGAAGAAAGAACCCCAATGTTTCAATCCTTGTTTTAATGGAAGCTGTCACTTAAGCTGGAACCCTGAAGGGCTATGGCGGTAAATATGTTTGTTTCAATCCTTGTTTTAATGGAAGCTGTCACTTAAGGACCCGGCCATCCGGATAAGAGCAAGAGCAATTGATGTTTCAATCCTTGTTTTAATGGAAGCTGTCACTTAAGTTGATCTCTCATTTTGAGGAGGAGAAAAAGGATGGCGTTTCAATCCTTGTTTTAATGGAAGCTGTCACTTAAGAAAAGCATGTCTTTAGGAAAGACCCGGCCATCCGGAGTTTCAATCCTTGTTTTAATGGAAGCTGTCACTTAAGAGCAAATTGCGCGTATCCTTTTTTTATTAAGGACGTTAGATCTTCTTTTGAAAGGATCGTTTTCATATTTTTCATATCTAGACTGCACAAAACCTTGTGCAAAATGCCCCTGTTTTACATATTTTTTCCCTCTCTATCTAATTCCCAATAAACGGGATACGAATCTTTACCTGGATATCAGAAATATTTTTGAACGGTTAAGAGCGCTTATAACCTAAGTTTTCAAAGACCTTCAGCCTGTCTTACCCGAGACAAGCATATTTTACACACAAATATTTTTATAGCAACAGTCCACGCATCGCACCGCAAAATTCGTTTTTTTCGGATAAAACCCGATCTGTATGATATTTAGAATCTCATCTATTATCCTCTCGCCCTCAGCAAAGTCCTTTTCCCGGAATATAATCTCCTTCAATCTATAGCTGCTTCGACTATAGCATACAAACCCTCGCCGGACGACGGCACCATAGGAATCCATGACCATTAATCCGTACAGGGCCGATTGGACCTTATGTGTCCGGTAAATAAAATCCGTATATTCGGCGAATTTATAATCCAGAGGCGCCAGGCTGCCGTCTTTTAAATGTAAGACTTCATCCACGACACCCTTCAGGTGAAATTTCGGGGAGACCATGTAAACGTCGATGTCTTTTTTGACGCATTCGATCTTTTTCCTTAAATAATCTCTGTTGATCATTTTTTTCTTATCGTGTAATTCCCGCCCCAGCATCACCTTATACCGCTGTTCTTCGTGCTGCGGAATGTTTAAGCAATTCATGAAAAACGTGAACCGCGGGCAATAGAGATATTCCACAATTTCCGACGGCGTCAAGAATATGCCTTCATACGCGTGGCTATCATCCTGGCGCTCTTCCATTTCAGATGAATTTGGTGATGATTTCATCGCTTACGAGCTCCCTATCAAAGGCCTGGCCGAGCAATTTGACTTTCCGAAAATCATCTTCGCAGAGAGGAAAGATATACACGGAATCCTCATCTTCCTTGATCAATTCCTTGCATTTCAACGCCAGCTCATCGATTTCGTTTCTGTTCATCGTCCCCAGGAAAACGCTTTTCTGCACGCGGTAAAGTCCGGCTCCGATGCAAGCCCGTGCGACTTTCGTTCTCGTCTTTGTGGAGACGATATCATAAATCACCCAGGTGATCATGCAGTTCCGCTCTCTCCTTGTTTTTTGTCTTGTCGAATCAAGGAATTGGCGATTTGATGGCATTCAAATTGTATAATATCCCTGTTCTTGATGTTTCTTCCTCTATAGCGAACGCTTTTCTCGAACGTATTATTTAACGCCTCAATCAAAAACGCCTTGCCTTCTTTATTCAAGGTCATCCCTTTAGGAAGCTTATCAAAATATTCGATTTTCACTTGCCGCTGGCTGAAAAGAAAGACGACGGTTCGGTCCGCCAGGATGCGGAACATTTCGATCAGATCATAAACCAGCGATCGTTTATTGTAATTGTCGGCGTGGAGGAAACCGACGTACGGGTCGAGTCCTGCGATGATACAAGCCTTCTCGACCATGGAATAAAGGACGCCATAGCCGTAATTTAAAAGGCAATTGAATTCGTCCTCGGCGGGCTGCCGGCTTCGGCCTTCAAATTTAAATCTATCCGGCATGATAAAGCTCAGGGCCTCAAAATAAATTCGTCCGGCCGAACCTTCATAACCCATAATGGAATTTCTTTTATCCTCGAGCGTGCCTTCGAGGGATTTCAATTTTACGCTGATTTCCCGAAGCGCATTTAACCATTCCGTAAGCCGCGTAGCTTTCTCGGATCTTGTGTTTTTAAGCTGTTCAAGGAATTCGATCTGATTTTCGAATTTCCTTGCGATCCATCCTTTAGCTAAATCGAGTCCGCGCGAATCATCGGCTAATTCCAGTTGACGGCGGCGTATAAGAGTCGTACTTCCCAATTTCGACTGCCAAACTCGGCCGTAGGGATGTCCGTATTCGTCCAGAAAAATAATGTCGATATTATTGTCCATGGCGAGTTTGATCGCATCTGTGGAGAGAAAAACGGAGGTCGTGATCATGATGGATTCGACTTTTTTGGCCGAAACCTCGAACACCCGGTCTTCATTCTTGACGAGAAAGCAGTTCTCTTGCTTCCTTAAATAAGCGCCGTAAGAATTAATGATAAGCTGCATCAAATTTCGTGAACGGCATATTCCGGCGATTTACTCAGATTCCGGCGTATGAATTCCATAAAAGCCCTGAACCCGTCTATCGGCTCCAGGGGAAAAGGAGAGGCGACCGTATGATCATGATGTTTGTAGTGGAAGTGATGGGGATACGTTTCAAGATGCCGCAATTTGTTATCGAAATAATTGTCATAGCGAAAAATGGAACCGGTTTGATCCTTCTTTTCCCAATGAAAACCGAACTTGCCAGGCTGTTTTTGAGAGATATAAGCATCCACGTAACTTTCGTCTCTAAAATATATTCTTAGCTTATCCCCAAGAAGAATCGTGTTTCTGATGATATCCAAAAACTCGTCCTCAGTTATCTTCTTCAAATCCTGGATAGTCGGCATCAGATTTCTTCCAATATCTTGTTTATTTTATCCCGTTCTGCTTCGAGATAATCCAGCCTAAAAAAGTCTTCAAAGCCGACTTCTTCCGGAATTAAACCTTCGCGCGCTTTTTTATCGAATTCGACAATGTCTTTGACCTCATGTTTTTTGGTCAATTGGCATATTTCCGTCTCGATCTTGAGAAGCCTGGTTTCCAGATATGTCTTCAGGCTTTCTCGCAGTAAATCGTTCGGCCTCATGTCAAGTTCTCTGGCAACATTTTCTATGTCGGTCAAGGCTTTTTCTCCTTTAATGAAGGACGTATTCTTACGGCTTTTTGATCTCATGGGTTGTTATCTCATTTGGCTTATTTGGTATCCTTTTAATCGTGCCGAAACCTCGGAACACAGATTTTCCCATTCCCCAGCATTCCGTAATATGAAAATCATATCTCCATGGCCTCAACTTTCTCTTCCTCCTACGGTCAAAGGAATAATATCATGATATACGCATCAGCGTTCCAAAGCCACGCGAGACTGATTTGCCAATGCCTATGAGGTTGGGCAGATTCAAATTTGCCCGAAATGATCCAACAAAACCGATCATTAATTTTCCTTTGAATTGAACTGAAATAGGTTTTAAAAATGGCTGCACTTCGATTTGTTCGTCAATGACAATCCCCAGGCTTTTTGCAACCGAAAGAACATTTCCGACGAGAATGCGTGCGAGCATTACTTGGCGCTCCTTGCCAGCCCGAGCTCGAGTGTAGACTCGATAATTCTCTTGATTTAAGCCCAGCCAAGGGGTAACAAAATTATATTGCCGAAAAATGTTGCTGACGCCAAAATAGACAAGCGCTCGTTTATGAAGGACATTTTTTACGATAAATTCTTCCCGATTCAGAAAAAGGCTGGCAGGTGGAGTTGCGATAATTTCGTCTACAAAATCCACTCCTTCATCGATTCCTAATATAACAGGATTGCCGTCGACAATTTTACTTTGCACCCGCGGGTATATATAAATAGATCTACCGATATATTCATGATGACTCACAAGAGGTTGATTTGGGAATCGAGCCAGCAGCCATCCGCGCAGATGATGGCCATGGCGTACAGGAATTATTTTGTCACATATCAATCGCAATGTTGCATATCTCACGTTGGAAAGTGGGATTCCCTTTTCCAATGCAGCCATTTTTAAATAATTGCGGTGCCCGACTTATTCTGCTTGATGCGCTCTTGTTTTTCTGTCGATTCAGGGTAGCCCAGAGGAATAGCGACCATCATTTTTCGTCCACGAAAAACAACTTGATAGGCCTTTTGGCATCGGGCGTTTCGGAGGATAGGATAAGGGAAAATGTTGACAGCCGCGCCGCGCGAAACGTGACTTACCAATGGATCAACCGTATGATTAACGAAGACATTAGCTAATATTTTTAATGGCGCGCCGATTTTGTCTGTTCGAAATCGACCGCTTCCTCTAAAGGAACCCAATCGCAGAATGAGTTTATCTTCAACAATGGCATTCCCTAAGGCCAATGCAAATCCTTCGAATGCAGTGTCAGGAGGAATATAGTGTAATCGATAAGCCTTAAGAATTTCCCCCTGCTTGGTTTTTGATATAAAGCCATCATGATCACCTTTAGTGGTTTCTGCTATGTAGCTGATTGAATTACTGGGCTCCATTGGTGTTAGATAGATTCGATCCATCACTAAGCTGTTCTGATAAAAAGGAACGTTAGGAGAGCGAACACTTTCATTTGACACTTGTAAATAAGCCTGTCCTGGCAGATTCAATCCAATCGTTGCGGCATACGCATGATTTAATGCCGTCGCGTGGATGACCATAGGCGTAAATCCTCCGGACAAACCCTCACGAGCATAGAACAACGGGTCTAAAAGGGTCAGATGCGTCCGATAGATAGTGACGTTATTTAGGTAATAGTTCATTATCCACTAGCGCCTTTCTTTTTATTCCCTATTAGTTGTTTTACCATATGCACCATTTGTTTATTGACCTCCCGGAAAGATTTTTCTACTTCAGGAAGTTGCCATTTAATAAAATCGGCCTTAAATTCCTTCGGCAAGCCATTAGCGACGAGATCCTGCGTGGTCAATACTTCTCTATCACCTATATGATAGCCCAAGAGCTCAGTAACGATACGTCCCCATTCACGCGTAGATGCTCCTAACCGAGTGAGACGATTTAATCCGTCGAGTAAAATTGAGGTTAAAGCCAAAGTCGGATCACGCAGTGTCACTACGTTGAGGAAGCTAGTCCCTTCAGGCACGGAAATCAAAGTCATGAGGGCTTGGCCAGTTGTTAATGTTTTCTCATCGACAGCATTAGCAGTATAATCCGATACCTCAGCTACTTCTGTCTCGCTGATAGCGGTTTCGCCAAGCACGCGGGAAAGTAAATTATAATCAATTCCTGCGCCGCCGGTTGCACCAGTTGCTCCAAAAAGGCAACATGTAGGACACTGCAAACACAAATCGTCTTTCAAAGCGCACTCGGGACTAATGCCGAGGTCACGCTGTTTTTCCAGAATTATGCGCCGCAACTTTCCTTTCACTTTTCTCCATGGCACGATAAATCGTTGGCTTAGCTTTTCATAACGATGGGTGAGCACTTCTTCTGGATCATTCGAACGAATGATCGCATTATCGGTGAGTCGCATTCGATAAGCTACTTGTAGATAGCGGCCTCGCGGTAATATTTGGATGTCTTCAAAGAAATCAGTTCTCATATTCTTTTACCTCCATTAATTTAGGGTAACGAGTAAAAGTATAAATGGCAGACATTAAGGCATTTTTTGCTCGTAAGAATTCAGTGATATTTGTCTTTCGGAGACATTCATAGCGCACTAAAAGCTGCCGGACATATGCCAAGAAACTTTTAAGCGAGTCTTCGTCTTCAGCTTTAATATTATCGCGAAGATTTCGCTGAAACGTGGCTATGGCAAGATCAACACTACGGCCACGCATGATTTCGCCCAGTGCTTGTCCAATAGGCTTGCCGGCCGCATGTTTGGATTCTTTCCAACCATAGGAACCCCCCGGACGTTCACAAAATTTTTGGATGCCGCTTACTGGCGAGGCCAATCTGGCTGCATCCTTGAGTAATTCTTCCATCTTATACTCCTTTCCAGTTTGATCTATTGCTATAACCAAATATGTTTGATTCAGAGAATTGAAAAAAGCTTCAATTTTAGGAGAAAGTTCCCCGCCACCCCATCGATCTATATGATCAGCAACGGCCATTAAAGCCACTGAAGGCTGTTGCTCTAGCATTTTCTCAGCGGAAAGAAATTTTCGTTCTTTCTTTTTCGTCCAAGAAGCGAGAAGAAGCGCGCCTAAGGAGCGCTGGTACATACTAACCGAGGGAACCTCAGTCAAACCAAATAAACCGTCTTGTTCTTCTTCGCCGATAGAAACTCGAAAACCCAACAAACCCAACAGATGATATAAGGACCGGAACCGAGCTCGTTCATCTTTCACACTCATGTCGCGTTCCCCAGCGCTCAGTCTAAAATATATACCGCGATCTCCCATCGGTACGATCTCCTGTGCTTCTTCCTGTAGATCGCTCAATGGAACGCGTAATCGTTTGGGTAACGGGAACGGAAGTGTTTCTTCCAGCTCATGACTCCATTTAAGATCCTTCGGATTTCTCGTAGCACTCGCCATTTTTAATGCAAAAATTTTCAAAGCATCAAAGTTCTGGGCTAAATCCGGAATGTGATTATCAATTCGTAACATGACTGGTGCCCATCCTGAACCTATATTTTGTCGCAAGGCCATATTATCAAAGGCGCAAAAGACGCAAGTTGCGCGATCGGCATCTGGCTTGGCTTTAATCTGAGAAAAAGCCTTCGTTAGTCCTGCCGGGAATCCCATTCCTTTTTCAGGTTTGATCGCAACCGGGCAACCGCAACGTTCACAGGCACCTTTTTCGATATTCGATGTGGCCTTGTAGCTACAATATCGCGACAGACTCTCATGCGCCAATGTTGTGAAATCCATTTCACGTTCTAAAACCAGCAGATTGGATAGATAATTTCGTAAAGCTTGTTCTTGTGGATCCACTTGGGATTTATTCGCCTTCGCGAGCTCCATAAGCAAATCGAAAAGGGTATTACTGTCTAAAGAAGACAATCTCTTATTTGAAAGAGATTTAGAATAGCACCCTTCCGGCAATACTTCTTTAACTATACTGAGCCTAAATACTTGAGAAATTAATTCGTTGAAATCATTTGGAGGTTGCATTTTAAAATAATCTTTAAAACGTTTTTTTGCTAGATTAACGCCTCTTGGCCCCGATGCGCTGCTAAGCAAGTCAATAACCGGCGAGGATTTGCGCATCTCCTCTAATCGACCGGTGTTTTTAAGGATATCTTTCATGAGCTTTAAAAAGAGTCCAGGTGCGCGAGAATTATCTTTTAGCATCTCTATTATTTCGCCTTTCTTAGCCCTGAGGAAACTTTCGGGATGTAAGGCCGATATTCCACCCAGTAAATCACCAAAGAATCCAGAAAATTTGATTCGCTGATTTGAAAGCGAAAGTTCAATAACTCTAGAAAAAGCACGCTTTACTACCTCATCAGGATTAGGTGTTTGTCCCGTCGTTTGTCCGATAAAAACAGCGCCATTCTGAGCAAAGAGAAGCGGCTGAAAGTTCTGTTCAGCGTAACATTCATCAAGAACCTTTACCAAAACATATGTTGTGGGACTAGGAAATCGGCCGACTTCGGCATAAGTCAGTTTGCAAAAAGCTTCGAAAAGATTGCCAAACTCGGCTACGAGGCGTCCGTTGATTGTATCCATTGATGCAAGCCAGTCGCCCGCGGTCAGCAATTGAGTATAAAAACCAGCGCCGCTCAAATCGATTTCTTTCAAATCCTTTTCTGAAGGCCCATGATGCGGCCGTGCGATATCTGTTACGCCTTTTATCAATTCGGTCGTGGCTTTTCCATTCGGCAAATATTTCTGCAGATAATTAGCGATTAGTTCTTCGCTGGCTTTATGAGCTGGAGGAGTTTTACCGTTTCGAATGGCGTCCTGCCAATCAGGATTCATTTTGCCAATATCATGAACTAATGCTGCTAATTCTAGCAGCTCTAATTCCTCAGGTTTATTTCGAAATCGTGGGATGTAATGGGCCAATTTATTGACGACAGACCAAACTGCATAATGATGTGCCCACAGCATTTCGCCTGACGATTTAGCCAAAAATCCAAATTGACCTGACAAGAAACTTCTAAGTTCTCGCTTATCCATGTGACGTTCCGTAAAAGGCAAAGGAATCCGCCTCTGTTTGAATGATCAGCTCCCTCTCGAGTTGATCAAACTTAAAATATTCAATACGATTGTATTTGTTGGATAGGCTTCCTTGGAGAACACCCCACCAAGGAACTAATGCGTCATATAGCAATAATTCTTCAGTCTTCTCATCTTTTAATCTCAATTGCCTTTTCAAATAGTCATGTTTCTTGGAGAGAGAATATTCTTGCCAATATTCTTCGCGATCCGTTACATCATACTGACAGAGTATTTGTTCATTATATAGAATAGGTTCACTGAGGTCTTTGTCGTACATTAACAATGAGAAACTGCGCCCACGAAAGCCGCCGCCGCGAATTTTTTCTACTCTTGGATCGTTAAGCCCGTTCTTTAAAACATTTTTTTCGAATTCCGTTCTTCCCCATTCGCCCTTTTCTCCGATTAGGAGATTTAAATCTCGACTACGGGTAAACAGATGCGCCACTCCTCTGCAATGTCGTCCGATTCTACCCAAACGTTGAATGGTGCTTGACCACTCCCAGGCCTCAACAATCGCCCCACGAAAAACCATATCGATTCCCACTTCAATAGATGATGTTCCTAAAACGACATCGCCTTCTCTGAGCGGCCCATGCTCTTCTTTAAACCGCCCACTCCATTCAATAATGCGCAAACCAGATGGGGGGTTATCACATAATCTCTTTTTCAGATGAGCGAGGCGAAATACCGAATCCATGATAATTGCCGCGGGTGTCGGCAACTCTTGAAGCACTTGGCGTATTTCCTTCTCTGCTTCATCGATATTTGTATGGCGGAAGGTATGAACGTACAATTTTAACGGGTAATTAAAAATCCGATGATTACAGTTCTGCCCTTCTTTAAAAGTGATGACTTCGGTAATGAATTTTTGTTGTAATTGGCGAAGAGTTTCAGAAAGTATCGGCGTGGCAGAAAGGAGGATGATTTTTTTTGCGACTGTGTTAAGCATTTTCTCTATTAATTCCGGGAAAGTGTCCAAACCGTAAAAAAGATGAAATTCATCGAACACTATAATTGAATTTTGTAAATAGTTCTGCAGTCGATTAGCAGGACGATAAACCTCTGCGATGAAAAGCAACCAGAGGACATCAGGGGTGGTCACCATAAAGAACGGTCCTCTCATGCCTTCGTGAGTAAATAATACCCTTTGCCAAAGTGAACTGCGATCAGGCGGCGCCGTCATTTTTTGTTTTCGCATGAAGCGTATCAGGGCATCAGTTGAGTAATTAAAGACCGGAATCGTTTCTGGATTTGGCGAATCATCCGGCCAGACACTTAGGTTAAGAGCTTCTTTTTTCAATGAAGAAAGCTGCGTTTCCATAAGGATTTTTGTGGGGTAGGACAGGATGATCGGCTCCTTTCGATCTGGTTTTAGAGCAATATCGCGTACAATTCTACTTTTGCCGGCGCCTACAGGCGCTTCCACGATAATAATTTGAGCATTCCGGTTGTTGACAGCTTTGAGAGTTTCGATCTGGAAAGGGTGCAGATCAGAGATCAATGGAGCGCTTCGAGATTTAATAGAAATTTCTTTGGCTGATTCAATCATGAGATAATTCTGGAATATATGTCTTCTCCCCTATCTATCAGGAAAATATTCGGGAAATTTTCCCCTCATATCTTATACAAAACGCGATATCTTTAGCTTAATATCGATCGTCAAATCTAGCTGACGAATCAAAGTTATCAAATTTTTCAAAGGAATTCAAGAGCTCAGTGTATTAATCGG
>Ga0315282_10012495_pt1 | contig 12987 bp, 14 predicted proteins | sample YL17G07_20_MG_FD_203693 | JGI IMG/M metagenome (GOLD analysis project Ga0315282, IMG submission 203693) | Sediment microbial communities from Yellowstone Lake, YNP, Wyoming, USA - YL17G07_20 | ecosystem: Environmental > Aquatic > Freshwater > Lake > Sediment | place: USA: Wyoming | collected...
CACCAGAAGGTCTCGATGAGCGTGGCGGTTCAGATGATGGTTGAGTCAAAGGCAGCCGGGGTCATCTTCAGCCTGGACGTGAGGAACGGGAATCCCAATGTCATAGTGATCGAGGGCGCGTGGGGGCTTGGTGAGTACATCGTCAAGGGAGAGGTGACGCCGGATAATTTCGTCGTGAGGAAGAGGGATTTTGCGATAATTGAGAGAAAAATCATGGACAAACCGGTCATGCTCAAGAACAAGAAAGAGGGGGGCACTGTCGAGAGGAAAGTGCCGGCAAAGCTCAGAAAAAAACCTATACTCTCGGATGCGCAGGTGAGGGAGTTGGCCAGATACGCGCTCCTCCTCGAGAAACACTACAAGATAGCGCAGGACACCGAGTGGGCGCTTGACGAGAGACTTAACAAAATATTCATAGTTCAGACCAGGCCGGAGACTGTCTGGAGCGAGAGAAAAGCCAGGGGAGAGACCAGGACCATAGAGGTAAAGAGACCTATCCTGAGAGGGCTGTCTGCATCTCCCGGGGTCGGCGCTGGAAGGGCAAGGATAGTCAAGAGCCTGGCCGAGCTGTCCAAGGTCAAGGCAGGCGATGTTCTAGTCACTAAAATGACCTCTCCTGACATGGTGCCTGTGATGAGCAAGGCCTCGGCGATAGTCACGGACGAGGGCGGGATAACCAGTCACGCGGCCATCGTCTCTCGTGAGCTAGGGATACCGTGCGTTGTGGGGACAGAGAAGGCGACCAAGCTGATAAAGGAGAACCAGGAGATTAGCGTGGATGGGAACGCTGGCGCTGTCTACGAGGGGATAATGAAGACGGAGAAGGCGTTTGAGAAGATAGAGCGTGTTCCGAAGACAAGGACCAAGATTTATGTCAACCTAGGCATACCGGATGAGGCGGAGAAGGTAGCCAAGATGCCTGTCGACGGAGTTGGCCTAATGCGGGAAGAGTTCATACTGGCCAGCGAGATAGGTGAGCATCCTCTTGCGATGATAGAGCAAGGACGGGGCGAAGAGTTTGTCGAGAAACTAGCAAAGGGGATAAAGACTGTGGCTAAGGCGTTCTATCCTCGGCCTGTCATCCTAAGGCTCTCTGACTTGAAGACCAATGAATACAGGGCGCTGAAAGGCGGGGACAAGTTCGAGCCAAAGGAGAGCAATCCCATGCTCGGCTGGAGGGGATGCTCTAGATACGTCTCGCCAGAGTACACCCCAGCGTTCAAGCTAGAGCTCAAAGCTGTGAAAAGAGCCAGAGCTATCTTCAAGAACATACATATCATGCTGCCATTCGTTAGGACTATATTAGGCGTCAAGAAGACGTTAGAGATAATGAAGGAAGAGGGGCTGGAGAGAGGACCTAATCTCAAGCTTTGGATCATGGCAGAGATACCGTCAAATGTGATCCTCGCCGACCAGTTCTCAAAATACTGCGACGGATTCTCTATCGGCAGCAACGACCTGACGCAGCTCATACTGGGCGTGGACAGGGATTCTCAGCTGCTCGCGAGGATGGGCCAGTACGATGAGAGGGATGAGGCGGTGAAGCGCGCCATAAAAGAGCTGATAGAGATAGCTCATAAGCACGGCAAGACCGTTAGTATTTGCGGCCAGGCCCCATCCGAGTATCCTGATTTCGCCAGGTTCCTGGTCAGATTAGGAATTGACAGCATATCAGTCAATCCAGACGTCATAATAGAAACAAGAAAGATAGTGGCTGAGGCAGAGGGTAGATAATGTACGCAGAAGCTTTCCAACTTTACAGCCTGTTGATAATACTGGTGAGTGTGCTAGTTCTTTCAGTGTTCGAGAGAAAGCTAAGGATACCCACTCTCCTCGGCTCCGTGTTCATAGGCATACTGCTGGGCCCGTCGATATTCAACTTCATAGAGTACAGGAACATACCTGAATGGCTGAACTTCCTCTCGCTTATAGGAGGAATGCTGATCCTTTTCCTGATCGGGCTCGAGACTAACCTGCACGACCTGTTCGAGACATCAAAACGCTCTAGTCTCATGGCCTTTCTCGGGATGTTCTTCTCCGGAATCTTCGTCCTAATCCTCGGGTTCACCTTCGGCTTCAGCAAGAGCCAGCTTCTTCTCCTGGTAGCGGCGACAGTCGTGACCGCTACTCCCACCTCTCTCGCCATACTAATAGAACTTAAGAAGGCCAAGACAAAGGCGGCGAGCTATCTCCACGCTAGTACTATACTAGACAATATTGCAGGCATCTTCTTCGTCTTCCTCCTGATAGCAGTGCACGAGACTGGCGGGCTGGAATGGTTCGGGCTCGCAAAGTTAGTCTTTATCCTTGGTTTCCTGCTGCTGATCTCCTACACAATCATGCCTAGAATAAGTCGTTGGGTCTTCTATACATTCGGCAATCCTAACCCGCAGACAAGGATAACGATTGCCTTCGCTTTCGTCCTCTTCTTCGGAATGATATCCTCCTATTTCCTTTATGAAGCGGCTCTCGGCGCTTTCCTCGCAGGCGTCGTCCTGAGCGAGATAAGGCCAGAATACAAGAAAGAGCTCATGAAGACGATAACGGATGTGGGAGAAGGTCTGTTCTTCCCGCTCTTCTTCCTGACGATAGGGCTGGCGGTTAATGTCGGGAGCGTGCTTGCGCCTATGTTGCTCCTGTTCCTGGGCGTGTACATAATCGCAGCTGTTGCCGGGAAATACATCGGCGGCTATTACGGCTCTCTGGTCCAGCACCTTAGCCAGAAAGAGGCAAACGCAATCGGCTCCGGTCTGGTACCAAGAGGTGGGATAGGGCTCATCATAGCGCAGGTGGGTCTCAGCCTCGCTCTATTCTCAGAAGAGCAGTTCGCGATAGTTGTTCTTATGGTATTCGCAACAACAGTAATAGGAGTAATAATGATATCTAGAAGCTTCAGCAAGTTGAGATAGTTATAACAAGTCTTTTTCTCTTCCGTGTTTTTTCCAGAATGCGTTTGTAGTCTCTCGGAACGCCTCAAGGATCTGCTCTCGAGTGACTACCATGTATGATTTAAGGTGCGGGCGGCGGCGCTCTGGCTGTCTTCCTGTTGCCAAAGCATGTTCTATCTCTATGATGTCTCCTATGTTCAGGTTCAGGCCCCATTTTGCGTTAACGGCTTTAATCCCTTCTTCAAATGCCTCTCGCTTTAATTTCACCTCAGAGCTAATTGCTTGCTTTTCAACTGATTTGATTAGGACTTCTTTCTTCTTCTCTTGGTATTCTTCAATTGGAGTGGGCAGCTTATGCGAGTGTCTTTGCTTAGTCCCTTTTTCCCTTTGATATCTTGACAGTGCCATGATAATATTAGAAAGAATGTATTTAAATAACAACGTCCTCTTTAGATAGTGGTTTTATGCTCGATGTGGCTGTGCAGCATCTCCCTGTCTCGCCCGTGAGGAAGCTGTCGGAGATGCTTGAGAGGTGCGCGGAGAAGCACAAGATAATCAGCTTTGGCGGAGGAGCCCCATCGCTGGCCCCGCCGAAAGAGGTGCTCGATTTCTTGTGCGACGAGTTTAAGAAAGAGCCTCATGCTGCCTCTTCCTACGGCAGCACCAGAGGGATGCCGAGAGTCAGGGAGCTTATCGCCGAACTTTTGAAGCGCGAGGAGAGGGTAACAATAGACCCGGAGAAAGAAATCTGCCTGACAGAAGGGGGCACGGAGGCGCTCTTCATAGCCTTCCGCACTCTGTTCAAGCCAGGAGACCAGATAGTGCTCTCAGACCCGACCTATCTCGCTTATTATCCACAGCTAAACTTCCTAAACGTCGGAATCACCCATGTCCCTGCCTATGTGCAAGAGGATTTCCAGATAGACCTGGACATGCTCAACGAGTCGATAGGCGAAAAGAACAAGGCCGTGCTGCTGCTCTCGCCCGATAATCCTACTGGAAGATTGCTGGAAAAGGAGATAGTAAAAGGAGTGGTCGAGCTCTGTGAGGACAAGAGGCTATGGCTGATTACTGACGACATCTACAAAGACATGCTATATGAGGGAAAATTCTATAACTCTCGCGTCTTCGGCGGATATGATTACACCGTCACCTGTTGCTCTTTCTCCAAGTCAGCCTCCATGCCGGGATTCAGGCTGGGCTATGTGTATGGTCCGGCACAGTTCATAGACAAGGTGACTGCGATAAAGTCCTATATCTCGCTCTGCCCATCGCGACCCGCCCAGCTCTGTGTTGAGAAGTACCTTGAGAAAAAAGGCAAAGTCAAGAAGAAGTATTTGTCCAAGATAGTCGTTCCTACCTATAAGAAGAGGAGGGACAAGATGACTGATATGTTCGAGAAATACCTTCCAAAGGCCGAGATATCTGTTCCAAAGGGCGCGTTCTACTTCTTCCCCGACATGTCCAGATATTTCAAGAAGATGGATGAAGAGACATTTTCTAATAAGCTCTTTGAGGACAAGAAAGTGGTCGTGATTCCTGGCAAGTATTTCGGCGAGCAGGGAAAAGACCATCTCAGGTTCACCTTCGTGTCAGAGCCAGAGGACAGGATAGAGGAAGGGTTTCACAGGATGAACCAGTTCATCGAGGAGAACGACCTATGAAACAAAAGACCAGGGACAAGAGGAACCTGCTTTACAACGGGGCGCTGTGGTCTGCTGCCGACGCCTTCACCACCCCTTTTATAATACCGCTGGCTCTCGCTCTCGGCGCCAAGGAGATAATAATAGGGGTCATAACCTCTCTCCAGCAGACAGGCATGCTGCTCTCCCAGGTGCCTGGCTCCGAGCTGGTCTGGATACTTAGGAGGAGGAGAGCCTTAAACAACCTCTGCGAGTTTCTGGCGAAGAGCTCCTGGCTGATAATAGTCGTGATACCTTTCCTCCCACCCGAATCCTGGCTTACCTATCTCATGGCCGCCGTCTTCCTTTCGTCTTTTTTCTTTAATCTATCTGTCCCTGCCTGGACCTCTTTTGTCTCAGAGGTCATCCCAAAGAACGTGAGAGGCCGCTATTTCGCTAAAAGGAACCTCTACATGGGCTTCACGGCAACCATTGTTACTATCTTGGCCGGCTTCTATCTCGACCTGTTTCCCAAAGGCAATCTCTCCGGTTTCTCGAGCATCTTCATGTTCGGCTTCGCAGCTGGGGTTTTGGCTATCCTGTTCTTCTCAAGGATAAGGGGCAGCAGACTGAGGCTACCTGAACACCACATAACCGACTATCTCCAAATCAGGGGCAACTTCAGAAAATACCTGACTTTCAGCGCGTTCTTCGGCTTCTCCTACATGCTCGCATCGCCCTTCTTCATCGTCTACATGCTTCAAGACCTGCGCATGGATTATAGTGCTTTTGTGATGTTCTCTGCCATAAGCGCTTTCGCTGGTATAATCTCGCAGAGGCACTGGGGCAGGATGATAGACAGGTTCGGCGATAGACCAACGATGACGATCGCGGTGTTTGGTGCAGCGCTTGTCCCTCTATTTTTCATATTCATAACCCCATACAACCTCATCTGGCTCATACCGGTCCAGGTGCTTTCTGGGATAGTTTGGGCGGGAGTAGGACTGGCTAACTTCAGCATGTTCCTGGACACGACCGATGGGGACAAAAGGATAGTGCAGACCGCGGGCTATAACATCATCACCGTCATCCCTCTTATATTCGCTCCGGTTGTCGGAGGAGTGATAGCGCAGAACTACTCCTTCATACTGAGCGGAATCCCTCTTGTCTTCCTGCTCTCCAGCATACTGAGGCTTAGCTCCATCCTGTTGCTGAGCCGAGTGAAAGAGCAGCATGTTGAGAAAGAGTACCCCTCCCAGTACGTGTTCAGGGTGTTTATGGCCGTTGACCCGATCAGGGGGCTGGCGCACAGCATTAGAGTAGTGGACAGGGCGATTTACAGAAAAATAAGAAAGTTATAATATTTCGACTTTTATGTCCGGCCTCTTTGCATTGACCTTTTCCTTGAACTCGACTGGGTCGGCCTCTGTGCCATCTATTGTGCCGTAGTGCATCGGTATGGCTATCTTCGGGCTGATTGCAAGAACAGCGCTGACTGCCTGCTCTATGTCCATAGTGTAGTTTCCGCCAATTGGGAGCAGGGCAACATCCGGCTTCAGCCCCTTCATCTCTGGGATAAAATCAGTATCTCCGGCTATATAGAAAGTGGTCCCGCTCACTGTGAATATAAAACCGACCCAGTTAGAGCTCTTTGGATGGAATTGTTTGCCTATGTTGTATGCTGGAATAGCCCTAATCAAAATGTTTCCTATAGTCATGTTTTGTCCTGGTTTTATCGTCTTGATGTCGCCGGATAGTTTAGACGCGCAGTCTGGGGTGGTGACTATTACCGTGCCTGCTTTCTGAATCTGCCTGACCTTGCTTGCATCGCAGTGGTCGTAATGGTCGTGGGTTATGAGAATCAGGTCCGCTTTCTTCGGGTTCGCTGGCAGGATGAAAGGATCGGTATAGACTGTTTTATCCGCTTCGATTAGAAAAGTATCATGCCCAAACCATGTCAGGCTAACGTTTCCTATCTTCATGCCATCACCAATATAAATCCGGGCAGCAAAAAGATAAAAGACTGCTTCTATATATATTTATTTAAGCAGAGATATAAATTATGCATTGATAGTCCTGTAGTCTAGTGGCCAAGGATGGCAGGCTCTGGACCTGCAGACGGCAGTTCGAATCTGCCCAGGACTATTATGGTGAGAAAGAGCAAGCAAGCCTCTTTGGAGAAGTACGGCTTTCAAAGGCTTGGCAAGAAAGGTGATAAGTGGGATATTCAGGAGTGGAGGGAAAGAAAATTAGGTAAGACTGCGCCGCCACTGAAAAGCATCCTTGACATGCCGTTCCTCAGGTTCGTGAAGACAAAGCCGGCAAGGAAAAAAGCGCTGAAGCAGCTCACTATCGAGGAGGGGGCGCGTCTTGGAGAGGCGCTTAAAGACTATGCTAAGTACAGGAAAGATATAGAACAAATCAGAAAGGAGTTTAAGGGAAAAAAGTGGAGGATAGATGCGAACTTGGAGAAGCGCACAGTCGATGAATTGTACGGCTTAAGACATGAAGTGTATGTATACAGCGTCCAGGCTATGCTAGAAGAAAACCACAGAGAAGTAGCTAAGTGGTTTGAGGTTGTGGAGAGGATAAACGCGGCAATTAAAAAGAAACGCAGGGGGGGATATGATTAGAAGAAAGAGGGCAGGCAAGGCGCAACTAACATTCGAGAAAGTCGGGGAAAGGGAAGAGTTGAAAAAGAAGGTTCTGCCGATAGATAAGGCACTTGAAGCGAACCCGAACATAACTATAGACCAGCTCGAGCACATGAAAGCAGCCTACAAGAGAGACTTGAAGAACAATATTAAGTTCAATTTGAAGGACTATGCGCTCGAAAATCAAGAGACCATAAGAAGGATAGATGAAGCAATCAAGAGGAAAAGGGGTCTGTAGTCCAGTGGTTAAGACGCTGCCTTCACAAGACAGAGATCGCAGGTTCAATTCCTGCCAGACCCATCACGCTCCCATAGTCTAGAGGCCAAAACCCCTCAGAATTCTGTTGGGTGGCTAGGGATACGAGACTCTCACTCTCGCGACACGGGTTCAAATCCCGTTGGGAGCACTTTCAACTCAGAAAAGTTAATTAAGTTCACCAACCTAAAAAGGAAAGTGAATCGATGCCTGATGACCTTGACTTGAAAATAATCAAGGAGCTCAGAAAGGACTCCAGATTATCCTATCGTGAAATAGCCCGAAGGCTCGGCGTGGCTGTAGGAACTGTCCGGTCTAGGATAAAAGAGCTCGAGAAGAAAAAAATCATCCAGAGATACCATGCCGAGGTAGACTATTCAAAGCTCGGCTACGGTTTAGCAGCTGTGATTGCGCTCAACGTCGACCTTAGCAAGATGAACTCGTTCGAGAAAAAGCTCATGAAAAACAGGAATGTCTTTGGCCTGTACGAGGTCACTGGCGATTTTGATGTGTTCTTGGCTGTGAGGTTCAGAAATGCAACAGAACTCAACGCCTTCATCAAGACCAACCTGACTGACCCCGCGATAAAGAAGAGCACCACGTTCCTTGTACTTAGGACCGAGAAAGAGGCTCACACGATACTTGATTGACATGGACGAAGTGGTTTTTTCTGCCCAAGTAGGCAACTGGACCTGCATAAAGAAGCAGAGGATAGAATCGGACACCAAGAAGGTTGAGATAGCCCGCATTCTCGCCAGCATACACGACTCAATGGACAGAAAGATATGGGATTTTCTGAAAGAGGACTTCCCGTTAGAGGAACTGGACAAGATAGCCAACGAGATAACTGGCGCTACCTATAACGAGAAGAAGAAAGAATGGCTCGTCGAGGGCAAGGTCAGCGAGGCCCAGTTAGCAGAGGCGTTAGCTAAACTGAGCAGCCCGGCGACCTCGAGAAGGATAAACGAGGTTCTGCCCAAGACAAAGAATAGTCCTGAGATAGCCAAGTCCTATCTGTCAAGGAAAGTGCTCGACCTGCTTGGAATCAGGATAGAGCTGGACCCCTCGATAGTGGAGAAATATATAAAAGAGAAGAGCCAAACTAGTAGTTGATTTCGCCAGTTCCACCGTCCATTTCTATGCTCTGGTTTTCTGAAAATAGAGAAGTTGCATTTTTAACTCCAACGATGCACGGGATTTTAAGCTCTCTGGCGACTATTGTTCCGTGGGTCAAAATTCCACCCATTTCGATTATAATCCCTTCCAAATCGAATAAGAAAGGCGTCAAATCGGGCGTTAGATTTTTAACAACCAGTATCCTGCCTTTTTTTTCCTTTAATTTCATAATGCTATCTACTTTTATTATTTTTCCGGTTGCTTTTCCTACAAATGCAGGGTCTCCTCGTATAAACTTATTCATCCAAACACCTCACGAAATGCTTTCTAACACCATCCATTAATTGCTCTTTGATTAATGGTTTTTTGGGGGGCGTGAAAGTTTCTCTTTCAAAAACGGCATTTTTATATGGTACATCTAGGGCAGAAGTGATTGTTTTTATTATCTCATTGATCGCTAATGGTCTTCCACGCATGTTTTTGATATCGGTCATAATCTTCTCTTTAGCTTCACGGAATGGGGTTGAAATCTGGTTTCCTCCCCTTAAAACCGCAAATTTTGCCGAAATTGCTGATTCCGGGTTAATAATTCTTCCAAAGAAATCTAGAGAAGGTTTTTGGGAAACTTTTTCTTTTATTATAATTCTTGAATAAAAACCCTTGAGATCGTAGTAATATCTGATTATAAAACCATTTTCCTCGAATATCTCATGACCGAATCCTCTAAATATTGGATGGTACATCTCATTGAGAGAATCGCTTAAAGCAAGCAATTCGTTGGTTTCCTTATCGGTAATGTCGTTCCAGTGGTCGATTTTCGGGAGTATATTTTCTTTCAATTCGAGTGAGTTTTGAAATGTCGAATCCTTCCTGAATTTTTTAATGCCCTCTATTAAGTTGTGAAACATTTCGACCCACTCGTGTTTGGGCAGATAATCAGCACTTGTTCTGGGCGTTAAAAAGAAGAACATTTGGCTTATTTTCGTGGGCATTAGTCTAAATTCGATAAGCTTGCGAGGAGGGTAATCGTTAACCTTTTTTGAAACATTATAGAAATCTTTAATAAAATTATTTAAAAGGGTATCCATTATTTCAACTGAAGAAATCGGCCACTGGGTTTCTAAATTTCCCTTAGTGTACATGACCGCCATATCGTTAGCAATTTGATTTATTATCGATAGTTCGTTTGAGTTCATTAATCCACCCGTTATCGAATCTAAGTATTTCTTTCTTAGCCCAGATATAAAAAGCTTCAACTGCATCACAAGTATCGTCATGAGAAAATAGGGTCTTTTTGGTCACATATGTGTTATATGAACACCCCCCAGTTTTAGAGCATATTCTTTCTCTGCCAAGGGCACATGAAACGCATTTTGTGGAATTCTTGGTCCATAAGTCGCGACTATCTAAAATTTTAAAATTTCGCGTTTGCTTGAGATCCGCCAATTTCGCACAAGAGTTGAGGTTCCCAAGTTTAAAATTTAATCCGACCCATCTATTACACGGGTATATGTCTCCATTCCAATCAAACCCCCAGGTGCTGCCGTGTTTGCATCCGCCACTGTAGGTGCAGATATGCAGCGGTTTATTGAGGATGATTGCGTCTATAATTTCATCAAAATCGCGTATTCTGATTTGCGGGTCTGAAGTGAGGTATAATTTAAAGAAATCCTTAAGGAAGGAAGCGTACTGATTCGGGGTTAGTCCCATCGATTTGTTTTCAAGCGCTCTCCCAGCCATGCACAACGGGTTAAGCTGCAAATTAAATCCGTTGTCATTAAAAAAATCAAAGACTTTTGGTGCGTTATTTATATGGAACTTATTTACGACAAGCAGGCATCCGGAAAGGATTTTTTTACTTTTTAGCTTAAGTGCGTTCTCAAAAATGTCGTCGAAAGTCCCGCGACCGTCTGGGTATACCCTGGTTTTGTCGTTGATTTCTTTTGGGCCGTCAAGGCTAAATCCAACTCCAAACGAGTATTTTTTAAATATCCGTATGAATGGGTCTGTAACGAGAGTTCCATTCGTTTGAACCTTATTGAGAATTTTAATTTTTCTCTTCCTGAGTTCTTTCAGTTTATAATCCTGAGCTTTTAACGCATTTTTATAAAAAGTCGGTCCGACAAGGAGTGGTTCGCCTCCGTGCCATAAAAACTCGACCCGATATTTCCTGCTGAGCGAGGACATATGCGGCGTTTTTTTGACTTCATCAAGGGTGTAATCGATTATTTTCTGAGATAGGTTTTTGTATGTGTCAAGAGTCATTTTGTTACTTGCTTTGTTAGACGATTCCGCGTAACAATACTTACATCTTAGATTACACGCTGAACCAACGGGTCTAATAGTTGCAATAGTCATAGTCCTGCCAATAGTATTTGGTAAGTAAATTTAGAAACACTATCTGTATGTGAGGCGCCACATTAGAAGTTTAGTATTTGTCCCCGTATACATCACTATGATCTACCCAGCCATCGCCTTCACACGTTGTTTGATATGCATCTATGTAAGAATCCTGCACATCTTTGAAAATTGGCTTTGAAAGATAGATGCCTATTCGTCTCTGTATTACGGGAGGGACTTCTCTCGGGATTCGCAATAAATTTTCCATAAGTATTATTTTGATGCGGGTATATATAAACTTTTTTCACTATAGGGAGTTTAAAAAATTAAGAATCGTTTTTATATATTACAGGGCATATTACTAATCTTAGGGGATATAGGGTAGTTTGGTCCATCCTTCTAGCTTTGGGAGCTAGAGACCTGAGTTCAAATCTCAGTATCCCCAGTTATTTTAATTTCCTGACCATCTCAAGCGTGTCGACCGGCTTGTACCTCAGCTTTTTTGCCGATTTTTCTATGTCTAACTCAGAGTCCTCGAACAGGTATCGCAGGTAGGTCGCGGTCATAGGAGGTCTAACGTTAAGGGCCTCTGCCACTTTTTCTATCGGATAAAATAGAGCTATCCCCAACCAGATAGTCTGCGGCGGAATCCAGAGCACAGGTCTTGGTCTGGCCACTTCTTTGATTAATTGGGTGAGTAAGACGGGTTCTTTGTCTGCAACCGGATAGATTTCAGACTTGCCGTAGTTCATTGCGCCGATTAGGGCTTCTACAACGCTCCCCCTGTATGCGAGATGTGTCTTAACCCTTTTATGCGGGAAAGGCAGATAGCTAAGTCTTTTTAGCCTATTGACCACCTCTTTGTCGTAAACCAGGGAAGTCCTTATTATGGGGACCTCCAAGTCATCCCAGTATTTCTTTGCTATCTTCTCTGCCTCTATCTTTGCCTTTACATAATTAGTTTGGTATTTTTTCATGACCACAGCAGAGCTCATGTAGACTACCTTTGCCCCTGTTTTAGCCGCTGCCTTCATTACGTTACTGGTCCCGAGCACCGTTGTACTGTAATGCCTTTCGTACGGCGCGAACTGGTCGCTCTCGGCAGCCAGGTGAAAGACAACCTCGGCATCTTTAATTGCTTTAGAGACTGTGTTATAGTCGGACACATCGCCCCTGACTGAATTAGGGAGGTCTCTTCGCGTAAGGATTAGCACATCATTATCTCTCTGAAGTCTCTTTACCAGCTCTCTCCCCAAGAATCCTGTTCCGCCAGTTACCAAAATCATGATTAAATTAGGCAATAGTATTATAAAAATCCGCTCATGTAATATAGACGAGCAGGGGTGGCTGAGATTGGAAAAAGCGCCAGACTTAAGGGTACCAATCTGAGACATCTGGTGGGTTAGTCCCTACGAGGGTTCAAATCCCTTCCCCTGCACCCGGTGGCAGGATGACAAAGAAGTTGCGCATTGAGTTCAGATATGTCGATAGGGATACGTGCAGCAGATGCAGGACTACCGATAAGAACGTCGAAATGACGGTGAGGGGGCTGCGAAAAGCGCTCCGAGAGTCTGACATTGCTGTTGATTTCAAGACAACTAAGCTCCCTTTAGACAGGCTCGCGCAATCCAATTCAGTCCTGATAAATGGCAAGGATGTTGAAGAGCTGGTCAATAACAAGAGAAAGGTCCGCTCGAGCGCCTGTCGTGGATGTGGTGAAATACTAGAGAGCCCATGCGAATGCCGGGCATATACATATCGCGGAAAAAAGCACTCTTATATCCCACGGGCGATGATTCGCGAGGCAATACACAACTCACTCAAGTGATATTATGAAAAACAGAACCGTAGGAATGCTCATAGTTGGGATAGCGATAGTGATAGGCTTCATAATATACATGTTCAACCAGGCACTCAATACCATAGTGGCTACTGAATGCACCCACGGCCTATCATGTCCTATGTGGGGGAGTATAGATTTCCAGACAAATGTGGCTATGGGGCTGATGGCCGTTGTCATTGGGATAGGCCTGTACTTAATCTTCTTTTCAAAGGAAGAAATCATAGTCAGACGCATCACTGAGAGGGTGGACATCAAAAGACCGACCAAA
>Ga0315282_10012496_pt1 | contig 12985 bp, 13 predicted proteins | sample YL17G07_20_MG_FD_203693 | JGI IMG/M metagenome (GOLD analysis project Ga0315282, IMG submission 203693) | Sediment microbial communities from Yellowstone Lake, YNP, Wyoming, USA - YL17G07_20 | ecosystem: Environmental > Aquatic > Freshwater > Lake > Sediment | place: USA: Wyoming | collected...
TTTACTGTTTCTAATGACGTTCTGTGCCGTGTCTGCTAACGCGGGCTATGGGCTAGCTTGGTTTAGGCTATGAGCGCGCTGGCAGGGTGTTGCTGGTCTAGTAGAACAAGGGTCCAAGTTGGCAACCTACAATCTTTTTCTCTTGAGTGGTCAAACCGAAGCCGTGGTTAGACCGTTGGGATGTGAAAAATAGGGGGTGCCAGGGTTTATTTCATGTTTTCGAGTCGTTTGTTTATTTCGTTCCAGTTGACTATGTTCCAGAATGCTTCGACGAATTTGGCTCTGTCGTTCTTGTAGTCGATGTAGTATGCATGCTCGAACACGTCTATGATCATCAGGATGCGGAACGTTGGATAGACGTTGGTGTTGTGTTTTTCTATCTGCATTACTATTGGTCTCTTGGTCTGCATGCAATAAGCGAGTGCTGCCCAGCCGCTGCCTTCTACGCTGGTGGCGGCTTGTGTGAATTCCTTCTTAAACCGGTCAAAGCCGCTGAATTCCTTTTCAATGACGTCACCGAGGGTTCCGCCGGGTCTGCCGCCGCCCTTGCCTGCGGGTGCCATGTTTGCCCAGTATAGGGAGTGGAGGACGTGTCCGCCGATGTTGAATGAAAGTTCTTTCAAGGTTGATTTCACGTCCAAGTCCACGTTTTCTTTGCGTGCTTTGTCGAGTTTCTGGAGGATGTTGTTTGCGCCCGTGACGTATGCTTGGTGATGCTTGTCATGATGTATGGTCAACTGTTCCTTGGACATGTACGGTTCCAAGTCAGCATAGTCATACGGAAGTTTTGGCAAAACGTAAAGCCTGCTTTGTTCCATAACGGGTCATCTCGTTTCCGTAGTCTGATCGCCAGTAGATTTTAGTCTTTCGCAGTTTTCCCATTTTGATTCGGAAAATGCAGGATGAAGGTTGGTGTCCATTGAAGCTTTGTTTTCTGCACGTCGTTCCTAGGCTTGTTGTGTGCCTCTGGCGGTCAGAAGGGTTAATATTCAAACTCTTTCATTTTAGCATGCGGTGGTATAGTTTGCCGATAGACCCTGATTTCCAAAAGAAGCGAAAAGTCGTGGGTGAGCATCAGGGGCACAGCGTCTGGGGACCAGTTGAGCCTCCTAAGAAGCTGGGCATACATGGCACCAACGTTGCTGTCGACTGGGACGTCTGCACGGGCGACGGCATATGCATAGAAGTCTGTCCTGTAACCTTGTTCGACTGGGTAGACTCACCTGGCCATCCGAATTCTGAGAAAAAGTCCGACCCCGCCAGAGAAAAAGACTGCATAAAATGTTTGGCATGCGAAACTCAATGTCCCACTCAAGCGATAAAAATCACCTAGGCTGACAAGTGATTCGCTGAAGAGTCCCATCCATTTTTTTTCTTTGCTTTCACGAATGTCCGACTGAAAAAGAATACGCTTCCAACCCACTTGTGCTTTGCTGGGGCAGTTGATAATCAGGGTCAAGTCATTCTGGCCGAAACTTGGTTCTTGCCTGCGCAGGATTCTTCTACAAGCTTGCCAGTGACTTCTCGTAGTCGACGACTATGCATTTCTTGCCTTTCTGGACGATCTTGTGGCCTTCATTTGCCAAGAGTTTCCTTTGTTCTTCCACCCCGCCAGGGTACTTCTCGTTTATTACGCCGCCTACTTTGAGGGTGCGCCAGTAAGGCGTGGTGTTCTTTTGACCGTTTTGTTTTTGCTCCTCAGCGGCGCGGGCGGCGATTGAGGCGAAAATGCCTGTCGTTATGGGGCAACCAATAGTAGCTTTGTGCCTCTTTGCTAGGGCTGCTCGGACGTCGTTGATCGTCGTGAGTTTTCCCTCAGGCACTTTTCTCATGAACTCGTCAACTTCTATTGGCGCAGGAATGACCACCGTCCCTGTTCCCCACCTTTTGCTCATCTTTTCAGTGATTTTCTCTACTCTAGGCAGGTCTTTACTGTCTTCCAGTTTCTCACACCATGTCTTCTTCTTCCTAGCCATAGCGGTTCTCCATAATTCTCTCTTGAGCTGCGCTTAATAAGTCTTGACGATAGCAGTTGAAGAAGTATAGTGGAAGCTTTTAATGTCGGATGTTTGAATCTCTGTTGTGGTGTGCAAGTTTGGTACTGCCCGTCAAGGTCTTCGAGATCAAAGAGAAAGTTGACCCTGCGCTCGTGCTTTGGAAGCTCAAAGACTTCCGAGAAGAGGAGGTCTACAAGCCCGAAAGCGGCAAGAGTCTAAAGCTGTTGACGGAAATTTTAGACCTAAGGTCACAAGACGGTTTGGTCACAGGGGTCTTCAGCAAGGATTTCATGAGAGAAAACTTCTTCAGACGAGAAGCCGTCGAGACACCTGTTACCGAGGAGACTCCTTTCTGGGTTGTAACCTCTGGCAAGAAAGCATTCTTGATCGTTCTGGCACCGTCTGTCGCTAGGGGTGTGAAGAAACTTCTGACGAACTACGTGGCCAACAAGCTCAGCAAAGCACTTTTCATTAACCCCCAGGCGATTCTTGAAGTCAGGATTTCTCATGAGACCTTGAAACAGCTTCATGAGTCTAACCCTCAGGCGACGAAGTTGATTTGGTTTGACGACGTTGATATACCCGGCGTGGAAAAACTGTGCCTAGCCGGGCCTGACTTGACTGACAGCACATTGTACCATGACTATCTTCAACATGGCAAAATCTGGTACGTAGTCTTTGAAGACCAGAAACGCGGAATAGTTGTAGGGATCACGAGAAACTGTGTTGTAACATTGTTTAGCAAGAGCAGCGTCGACGAGTTCATAAAGTACGTAATTGATGATTTGCTTCAACTATTGGAATAGTGGCGCTGGGCTTGTAAGTGCACGCTAAAGAGTCACTGCGGTCTGACCGTAATAGTTGCCTGTATAATCAAGAAGGCATATTTTTTCCATCATTTTCTCGCAGGCGCAGGTTGATTTGCACACAGAAAGACTGGTCGAGAGTGGATTTAGCATTGCAGGCGGTTTCGATAAGAGGTAGGCATAAAACTGATTCGTTGCAGAATAAGGTTAGGAGGAACTCGAGTGGGCAGGACCGTGGAGATTGACTTCTTTTCTGAATACTACAGCCGCCAGACGGTTCTGAAAGAGTTCGGAAAGAAAGGACAAGAGAAGCTTGCCAAGTCGAAAGTTGCTGTGGTTGGCCTTGGAGGGTTAGGCACTGTTTCTTCGCTCTATCTGACTCTTGCTGGAGTCGGGCATTTGCGGCTGATTGACCAAGACACTGTAGAGCTTGCTAACTTGCACAGGCAAATACTCTACACTCCGAAAGATTTGCACTATCCGAAGGCAGAAGTCTCTGCTAGAAGACTGAGCAGCACAAATCCCCTAGTCAAGGTTGAAGCGGTTCCAGAGAACGTGAATTCACAGAACGTTGAGCGGCTTCTTGCTGGCGTTGACTGTGTGGTTGACGGTCTGGACAACATGCAGAGTCGATACTTGGTCAACCGTGCATGCATGAAGTTCAGGATTCCTTATGTTTTCGGTGCAGCCATCGGAACAGAAGGAAACCTAACAGTGTTTGCTCCGCCAGAGACTCCCTGCTTGGAATGTGTATTTCCCAACGTTCAGGATGATTACATGCAGACGTGTGAGACGCGAGGCGTTCTGGGCGCAACAGCCGGCATAATAGGTACTATCCAAGCTATGGAAACGGTCAAGCTTCTGACAAGGATGGGTACCACACTGAAGGGAAAACTGATGATATGCGATTTCAGTGACATGTACTTCACGACGGTCGATATCTTCAAGCGAAAAGACTGCCCATTATGCCAAGCTAAAATTCGTCTTCCGTATGAGAAAGAGAAGCCTGTGTGGCTCTGCGGACGGAACACTGTCAACATAAACCCTGAAAAACCATGGACGATTGACCTTCGAGAAGCCTACAAACTCATAACCTCACTTTTCAAGGTGCACATAAGATCGCACCTTGCAATAATATTCACTTTCAAGGGTTCTGAAATAACACTCTTCAAGGGCGGACGCATGCTCATACGGAACGTCAAGGACGAAAGGTCGGCTTTGAAGCTTTATAACGAGGTCAAGAAGAAGCTGAATCAAGGCTGACAAGCTATTTATTGAGGCTCCAAAAGATATGTAGATTGCCGGGGTGGCCGAACCGTTCAGGCGGCGGCCTGCAGAGCCGCTATATATGGGTTCAACTCCCATCCCCGGCTTTTAGGATGAACCCAAAATTCGGAAATCGCAATAAGTTGGGCTTTACCGCTTGCTTCAGCTATTCTGATGGAAAGCTTTTATCTCTTTTTTGGATTATGCGCCATTGAGGGAAATAAATGATTAAAACTGTCTGGTGCATCACCTTCTACGTATCAAACTTGAAGAAAGCAGCGAGATTCTACGAAGAGATACTGGGTTTGGAAAGGAAGTATGAATTTTCAAGCTACGTTGGCTTTGAGTGCGGCGGTGTCGAAATAGGTCTGGTGCCAAAACCAAATAGACGAGTAGCACATGATGCGTCACCGACGGTGCAGTTTCTTGTGGACGACATTGACATGGTCTATAGCGAGCTGAAAGCAAAGGGCGTCGACTTCGTCAACAAACTGCACGATGAAACATGGGGTGGAAGGCAAGTAGCCTTTAAGGACCCTGACGGGAATGTCCTTGAAGTTACACAGATAAACTGGAAAAAGTATTTTGATGTGTCAGCAGGAGGAGCCCGAAGTGTAACAGGAACCGAGGTAGAACTGAACCACTACGTGCCCGTAGAAGAACTTGCAGGCTATGATGCTGTACTCGTTGGCGTTGCCACGTATCATCATGACATGCCTGTGACTTTCAAGAGTTACTTTGAAGACGCAGCCGCAAGAAACGTGAGTTTGAAGGGCAAGACTGGCGCAGCTTTCGGTTCATAGGGTGAAGCGGTGAAGCGCCCAAGCTGATTCTTGAGATACTGAAGAACAAGTTTGAAATGATCGTAACAGAGCCTCCTCTCTCGGTCAAGTACACTCTTGGTCAAGCAGGGCTTGAGAAGTGTCTTATGTTAGGCAGGAGAGTCGCCGAAAGCCTTATTCATGAAGCCTGACATGTCCTTAAACGTAGGAGGAAAACACGTGAGCTCCAAAGAGGATTTGGTGAAATTCATTAAAGACCAGATCAAAGTTGAAAATAAGATTGTGGACTCGCTCAACAGGTCATTGCCAGAAATCGGAAACCCAAGCGTGAAAGCCGTTTTGAAAGGAATCTCGCTGGATTCAGTGAAACATGCGGAGATGTACGCGTCCGCAGCGACACTTCTTACAACCGTGTCGAAGGCACTCACACAGGAGAACCTTGACATGCAAAAGGACCTAGTGGAAAAGCACATCCAAATGGAAGCAGAGCTCATAGAAAAAATCGGCAAAATGCTGCCCAACGTAAAAGACAGGAAGGTCAAGCTTCTGCTCACTGCAATACTGTCAGACGAGAAAAGACACCATGAACTCTTGAAACAAGTTCTGGAAATACTGGTCAAGGGCGAAACCATAACAGAAGCAGACTGGTGGGACATGCTCTGGAAGGACGTCCCATTTCATGGCGCACCAGGAGGCTAAACAGCAACCAGGAGCGCCGAGCTGCTCGCACTACACTTGATCCCTCTAACTTTTTTGCCTTTAAAAGAAGGTTGTGTCCTCGGCCCTTTTTGAGCCGCAAACAGAATGGGCCAAAATGCATTTTTGAACGTGCCATTGATTCGGTAATAGCATGTGCTAGTCTGTTTTGATGACTGATACGGGGCAAGAGTCTCTGGCGTTTTCAACACAGGGAACCATGTCTTTTCCGACTTCGCCTCGTCCCAAGTCTCCCTTTCTGTACTTCTCTGTTATGCTTGATTTTCCCTCTTCTGTCAGATGGAACACTTCAGCGCATAGTGCTTCACACACTCCACATCCGATGCATCCTTCTCTATCAATTTGAACCTTCATTGCCAACCACTCTTGATTCGTCAAGTCGTTATTCATAAACAAATCCTTGAAGCAAGATGCTGTATAGTTGCGTTCTTAAACTAAAGATTTTTGCGTTTTCGTGTCCATTGGCGGCGACTGCGGAGAAATGATTATAAGGCAAGTAATGCCTTCAGCTCTTCTGGTCTAAGCACGGAAACCCAGCTTATGAGGTACATGTTCTTGGATGGTGAAGACAATGGTTGCAGCGAATTCAAAAGAGAAAGAAGAAGCAAAGAAATCGACGGGCTGGGCGCAAACAGCAAGCAACGAAGAGCTTCTATGCACGCCAATTGAAGAGCTTCTATGTAAGCTGGAAAGCTCGCCTTCTGGCCTTGCGTCAGACCAAGCTGAGAAACTTCTTGAAGTTTACGGCCACAACGAGGTGGCGAGAAAAAAGAAGAGAGCTGCAATAGTAAAATTTGCTCTTCAGTTCAAGAGTCCTCTGATTTTGATCCTGCTGTTTGCCGGCAGCATCGCTGGCGCACTGGGAAGTCTGGCAGATTCCGCAATAATTTTCATGATAGTCCTGATGAGTGTAGTTCTCGTATACCTGCAGGAATCTAAGGCTGAGAAGGCTGCGGACGAACTGAGGGAAAGAGTCGCGACAACTGCGACGGTGCTGAGAGACAACACCAAGAAAGAGATCAAGATTACAGACCTCGTTCCAGGAGATATTATAAGTCTTTCCGCAGGAGATGTGGTTCCAGCAGATGCAAGGCTCACGGCCGCCAAGGACTTCTTCGTTGACCAGTCGGCTTTGACTGGTGAATCGTTTCCCCTTGAGAAGACTGTGCCACCGTTGACTTCAAAGCGGGTGTGCACCGTGGGCGAATGGAGCAATTACATTTTCATGGGAACTTCCGTAGTAAGCGGTTTAGCCTCAGCAGTGGTTTTGAAAACTGGCAGTTTCACCGAGTACGGGAAGATAGTGAAGAAAATAGTTGAGAGGAGGCCTGAAACCGAGTTTGAGCGAGGACTCCGAAGATTCGGTTACATGATTATGCAGATCACTCTGATACTTGTTTCTTTTGTTTTCTTGACAAACGCCGTACTTCACGGCGGAGCTATTCTGGAATCATTTCTTTTTGCAGTTGCCTTGGCCGTGGGCTTGACACCTGAGCTTCTTCCCATGATACTGTCCATAAATCTTTCAAAGGGAGCCATGGGAATGTCGAAGAAAGGCGTCATAGTGAAGCAGTTGTCTTCGATACAGAACTTCGGCAACATGGATGTGCTGTGTACTGACAAGACTGGAACGCTTACAGAGAACAAGGTCGTGTTGATGCTACACGTGGACGTTCAAGGGAAAGACAGTGACCGAGTCCTACTCTATTCTTTTCTTAACAGTTACTATCAGACAGGACTCAGAAGTCCTCTTGACGACGCGATACTCGCGCACAAGGAAATAAACGTGGAAGGATATCAGAAAATCGATGAGGTTCCGTTTGACTTCACGAGGAGAAGGGTGTCGGTCGTTACAGAGTTCATGCGTGAACGATACTTCATAACCAAGGGGGCTCCTGAAGAAGTACTCAAAGCTTGTTCGTACTATGAGCTATCGGGAAAAATCCTTGACTTATCAAGCGAAGTGAAAAGGAAAGTCGAGCAAAAGTATTACGACTTGAGCGCAGACGGGTTCAGGGTCCTAAGCGTCGCTTACAAGAAGGTCAGAGAAGAAAAATCAGTCTATTCATCAAATGATGAGACCGATATGGTGCTTCTGGGTTTTGTCGCGTTCATGGACCCTCCGAAGCAAACTGCGAAAGAGTCTCTGCAATTACTGACAAGGAACGGAATAGAACTGAAGGTCTTGACTGGCGACAACGAGCTGGTAACCAGAAGAGTCTGTGAGCAGCTTGGGTTTGAGGTGAAAGGTGTAGTTCTCGGTGTAGACATATCTAGGATGCACGATGACGCGCTTGCAAGATTGGTTGAAGAAGCAAATATTTTCGCGAGGGTCTCTCCGTCTCAGAAGGACAGGATTATCAACGCGTTGAAAGCAAACGGGCACGTGGTCGGTTTTCTTGGAGACGGCATGAACGATGCTCCCTCAATGAGGGCTGCGGACGTCAGTATATCAGTTGACAACGCAGTTGACGTGGCAAAAGAGTCAGCTGACATAATCCTTTTGCAGAAGGATTTGAGGGTACTGGAAGAAGGGGTCTTGGAAGGGAGGAAGACTTTCGGCAACACTATGAAGTATATCATGATGGGTATCAGCTCCAACTTCGGTAACATGTTCAGTGCCGCTGGGGCATCTTTGTTCCTAAAGTTTCTGCCGATGCTTCCAACGCAGATACTCTTGAACAACCTGCTCTACGACTTGTCCGAGCTGACCATACCCACAGACAACGTGGACCCAGAATATGTCGAGAAGCCGAAAAGACTTGACATTTCATACATCAGGAACTTCATGATCTATTTTGGACCGATAAGCTCCATCTTTGACTTCTTGACTTTCTACATAATGCTCCACGTTTTCAACGCATGGAATAACGCGCCTCTGTTCCAAACAGCCTGGTTCATCGAATCTCTGTGCACCCAGACTTTGGTCATCTTCGTGATAAGGACAAGAAGGTTACCTTTCTTCAAAAGCAAACCGAGCAAATTGTTGCTGGTCAGCAGCCTCACCGCAGTCGCCATAGCAATTCTTCTGCCTTTCACGCCTCTTGGTGAACTATTCCAGTTTGCACGCCCCTCGTTGCCATTCTTCGCGTTTTTGACTGCATTCGTCGCCGTGTATCTAACGATGGTTGAAACAGTAAAAAGACGGTTCTACAAGCGCTATGCGAACCGTCTTGAACAAATTGCGGTTCCTCTGAAACGTCCTGCCCAACCGACGCCCACTGCAAAGCTGACTCAAAACATGATAGCGATGATGTGCCTTCGCTATGATGACGAAATATCTGTCGAGTCACTACTCAACGACCTTAAGGCAATTCTGGTGTACCCTGTTGATTCAGAGCATATAGTGGACACCTTGCACCAGCTGCAACGTGCAAAACTTGCCGACATTGACTGGCGAACTGGAAAAGTCAACCGGCAACCAGAGTTGAAAAGCTATATTCAGAAACTTGTCAAGAGTGAGCAATGGCCGAAGCTAGTGGCTGACTGGCGCAGGATTGGATCGATGATTCAGGCAAGGTATTATCAAGTAAACCCTGAATATCAGAAACTGATTACACAATCCTAACATAAGTAGGATTCAGACAATCCCCTATCCTGCTTCACCGTGATTCATACATTCCAAGGTCTTTCTTTTTTCCCGCCTAATCGGCAAGACTCCGAACATCAAACCTAGAACAACTGGAAACACGAGCAAGAACGCTCTGAGGATCAAAGGCGAGAAACTCGATACGCTCTTGATGATGACGGTTAAGCTTTCACTATTGCTTAGGCCGGCAGAGTCAGCAACATTCAGCCTGACCTGGCACACGCCTTCCTGCGAGTACGGATGCGATGCTACTGCTCCATCGCCGTTCGCGTCGTCACCGAAGTCCCACAGAGACGAGATAATATGCTCTTGAGCAGTGGACTCGCTGGCGTCGAATATCACGGTGTCACATGGAATCGGCCGTTTGGTTGTAAGGGGCAATGATGTTTGACAGGTCTTCGACCAATTCTGAGTCGGCTAGGTGAAAAGTGTGAGATCTCCCTGAGCAGGTTCTTCAAGCGAGCGTGCTTTGTCGAGCTTTTCTGCGAGACATGCCTGACGATCCGCAGAAAGAAGGTAATGTGTAGCTTGTGCCAGAGGTCAGACTCCGCAATCAATATACAACAGTGCGACTCTTGCTTCAGGTTCGAACTTTGAGGAGGCGGTGGTTCAAAAATGTCATCATATGATGAGAAAACTGTTCTTGACATACTTGAAAAGGTAAGCAAAAGCGTGGTCAACATAAGTACGTTGAAGCTTGTGCGGCACATGTTCTACCAAGCAGTTCCTGTGGGAGGAATGGGCTCAGGAACAATAATCGACCCTAAAGGCTACGTGCTCACCAACAACCACGTTGTCGGGGGCGCTGAGAAGATATCTGTAACACTGTGGAATGGGGAGGCGCTGGAGGGAACGATCGTGGGTGCATGTGCCGTTCACGACACAGCAGTTATGAAGGTTGACAAACAGAATCTTACTGCCGCCAAGCTCGGCGACTCAGATAAATTGAGAGTGGGGCAAAGGGTATACGCAATTGGAAATCCTTTCGGACTTGAAGGCGGTCCCAGCGTGACTTCAGGAGTAATCAGCGCCACTAACAGGACGATCGAATCGCAGAGAGGGCTGATAGAAAACCTTGTGCAGACTGACGCGGCCATAAACCCTGGCAACAGTGGCGGACCTTTGGTGGACCTTGAAGGTCAGGTTATCGCCATTAACACGGCGATTATTCCATACGCGCAAGGAATAGGCTTCGCGATTCCGATAAACTCTGCAAAGAACTGCACGGGTGAAATGATAAAGGACGGGATATCTGTCAGGCCGTGGCTTGGCATTGTAGGTCTAGGCATGACTGAAGACATTGCTAGATACTACGACTTGCCAATAGACCATGGAGTACTCATAACCAAGGTCTCTGATGGAAGTCCTGCTCAGCGTGCAGGAATAACCATGGGAGACATCATACTGAGAATAGGAGACGTGCAGGCTGAAAGCATTGAAGACCTGCTTGGGGAAATCCATAGGAGAAGGGTTGGAGAAAGAGTCCAAATCATTGTTTACCGTCGAGGTTTCGAAGAGCATTTCGATGTGACCTTAAGTAGAGTGCCGCAGGATCTGTCCGCCTAGACCATACTGGAGTCGCAGCTATTATTGAGTGTCTTCCAGGTTAGACCTGACTTTTTCTTTCTTCTTTTTAGCACAAGCTTATGTTGCTGTTTTCTTCTTGTAGACGACTATCCGACCCTGTTAAAACCTTTAGTTCGAAGTTGTCAGAGAATAGTCGAAAAGGAACCTTGTCGTAGAACCTACAATGTTTGATGTTTTCTCTTTCGTGCAGGAAGAGAAGCAGTATTCATCTCAGAAAAACTGCTTTTTACCAGATGCCGGCGACTGCACTCTGCTGTAATAGTCGCGTTGTCCCCACTAATTGCCGCAAGTGCTGCCAACTTGGCTTCTGTTCGTTTTGTCGTCGCAAAACCTTTGGCTGCATAGGAAAAGGACAAAGCGTATAAAACCAGACTTGCTCAAGGAAGTCTAGAACCCTACTTTCAGAGAAGGCTTTTGCCTGACAGTCTAAGAACGGAGCGTGCAAGGGATTTCGGCAGAGAAGTCGGAAATAGAGAGGCGACCCAACCTTTCAGTCCTGATCTTGATCTCCTTCATCGCCTCTTTTGCAGCCGCTAGAACTTTCACAACACTTTATCCAAAAGTAGTTCTGGTGGCAGGCGAGCTGCACATCCACCACTTCTGGTACGGCATGTTAATGATGGCCATAGGAGGATGGCTGGGCATCAGTTATAATGACGTGAGGATCGATAGGTTAGCAGCGGTGATATTTGGCGCTGGTGGGGGTCTTGTGGGAGATGAAGCTGGACTGTTGCTTACGTTCGAGAATTATTGGACGGGGCTTACGTACACTGTAGTCACAGGATTCCTGGCCGTCATGTTCATCTTAATCTTGATTGCACGGTACTCAAAGGCGATAGTGGCAGAATTCGCCGGTTTCACATGTAGCAGTGCAAGCCTTTATTTCGGCGTGTTTCTTGTAACAATCTCAATGGCATTTCTGATAGACACAGACGACCCCGTCGTAATTGCCGCTTCAAGCGTTTCAGCAGCGGTGGCCTTCCTTATGATTTTGGCATATCTGATTCAACGCGTTACGCAAAAAAGGTGAAACGTGACGAGGGAACTGCAGGAACTCAGGCGGAACCTCCGGCGTTTCATCGAAAAACTATAAAACAATCATGTTTCAGAACCATACTCTTGTCGGGCAAAATGCCAAGGGAGTGAAACGCGTGGAGGACGCGAAGGAGGCGAATGCCTTTACTTGGACGGAGGAAGTTGCTAAATCGACAAAACTGGCAGTCGTCTATTTCTGGCATGAACAGTGTCCGTGGTGCCTCAGGCTGAACCCTATATTCAGTGAAGTCGTTGAAGAGTATAAGGGCAGGATAAAATTTGTGAAACTCAGTGTCCTCGAAGACCCGAACAGGAGGCAGATCGCAAACAATTACGGAGTGATGAGTACTACGCTGCTGTTCTTGTGCCAGGGAAAACCCGTGGGACAAATCGTAGGTCTCGTGTCCAAAGAAGACTTGGAGCGAGGTTTAGATGACATACTTGGGAGATATCAGCAGTGTCTGGGTCAGAGTACAGAACTCAGACCTGCATATGTCGTGTAGCGACGACAAACGAGGGGAGTTCACCGTCCTCAGCTACTTGCTTGCGTATGGCGAGAGTGCGTTTGTCTACATTTTGTAGATAAACCCTAGTAGCATTCCTGAATCGGTTCTGTCGGGTCGCTACCTCGAACTTGTCTGATCGTATCCTAACGCACTAGGGTCTTTCTTGAGTACTCTTCTCGGAGTCTCTGGGACAACTTGCCGTCTTCAACAATGAGTGCTCCATAGTACCCACAGTTTCTGTATTCCTAGAGAAACCACAAATACGCTGGAACAGAAGCAAAAGAAACCTCAGTTGAACCACACCTCGGACAGGCCTTCCTTATATTTCATCGTTCGGCCCGTTTGCTTGGCTCTCTCAGTACCGCCTCTGTGACCCTCGGTCACTACTTCACTGTCTTCTTTCCAGTTCTTTTGAGCAGGCGTTTGTCTGGGAGTTTGGGTTTCTTTACACGTTCTGCGTCTGTTATAGCCAAGACCAGATCCTCACGATAGTTTTGTGTCCAGATCCTCTTAAGGTTAACGTATGGAGATGGAGCGCACGTGATATGTGAAGCAGTTAACAAGCAAACGGCATGGTGGGGCTGCCCGGATTTGAACCGGGGTCCTTCCCGCGCAAAGCGCGTCATGGCCCTGCGCTTAGAGAGCCCAAGTCTCCAAGCCTAGACCAAACTAGCCGACAGCCCCGTTTGCTTCATAGAAA
>Ga0315282_10012497_pt1 | contig 12984 bp, 12 predicted proteins | sample YL17G07_20_MG_FD_203693 | JGI IMG/M metagenome (GOLD analysis project Ga0315282, IMG submission 203693) | Sediment microbial communities from Yellowstone Lake, YNP, Wyoming, USA - YL17G07_20 | ecosystem: Environmental > Aquatic > Freshwater > Lake > Sediment | place: USA: Wyoming | collected...
TTACGAGTAACTATGATGCGTACAACATCCTGCACCGAAGACTTCACAGACATACTAAAAGGGGTTTGGAAACCTTACTATTTAAAATTTATGACGAAATGTAGATATCATAACTTTTTTGAACAAACATACCATTAACTCAAAAATCTGTCAGAAATATGACAAAATGACATAATATTTATAAACTAGCTATACCAAGCCAATGACAGTGATAAAAATGACTTGGAGAAGAAGTTCGCTCTTTGATTGGATGTTCCAAGACATCTTCTCAGAGTTTACAGAGTTTGACGACGTTGTTAACCGTATGTTTGATGAAGTTCAAAAAAACCCTGATCAAAATGGAACCTACTACTATGGGCTGCAAGTGAGTGTTGGTCCCGATGGCAGACCTATGATGAGGGAATTTGGAAATGTACGTCCCACAAGGCAAGGACAGCTACAGCTAGGTACCCGAGAACCTCTTGTAGATGTATCAATAGATGACAAGGAGAAAACGTTAAAAATCGTATCGGAGATGCCGGGTGCTTCGAAAGACAGTATTAAACTTAATGCAACTGAGAAACATGTTACACTAGGCTCAAATAGTGATGGGAAGCCTTACAACGCTGAAATACCTTTACCAGCAGATGTAGATCCAAATTCAGCAGATGCAAGCTATAATAACGGTATTTTAGAGGTTGTTTTTAAGCTAAAGAGACATGATGAACCAAAAAGTTCGAATATCAAAATAAAATAGATTAATTTCCTGTTTAAATTATATATAAAAGGTGTTTAAAAATGGAAGATATTAGTTTACGAGTAGCAGAGGCTCCGTCAAATATTGTGGGTCGGGGTATTGCAATCGTTGATCCTGAAATCATCAAGAAACAAAATTGGAAAGCAGGCGAAGTTATAGAGATCTCAGGTAAACAAAGAAGCTATGCTCTTGTTTGGCCAGGTCAAATGGCTGACTATGGTAGAGGGCTAATACGAATTGATGGTATGATTAGAAACAATGCGGGTGTTGGTATAGATGATCGAGTAAATATTAGAAAAGTTGAAGCAAGAAAAGCTGAGAAGATTACACTCTATCCAACGGAGCCCCTCAATATAGAGGGGGGAGAAATATACCTTGCACAGATTCTTGAGGGTCGTGTAGTTAGTCGAGGTATCGCGATTCCTATTAACATCATGGGACGTCGCGTTGACCTTGTTGTGACCTCAACCCAACCTCAAGCTGACGCTGTTGTTATTTACTCCGACACTGAAATAGAGTTCACTGAAAAAGCACCAAAGGTTCAAGGAAACATACCAAAAATCACTTACGAGGATATCGGTGGCTTAAATAAGGAAATAGCAAAAGTTCGTGAAATGATAGAGCTTCCTCTCAAACACCCAGAAATATTTGAAAGATTGGGTGTCGAAGCTCCAAAAGGAGTGCTCTTACATGGTCCACCGGGAACTGGTAAGACTCTTTTAGCGAAGGCTGTAGCTAATGAAACAAACGCCAACTTCTATAGTATAGGTGGGCCTGAAATTATGAGTAAATTCTATGGTGAGTCTGAAGAGAGACTAAGGGAAGTCTTCAAAGAGGCACAGGAGAATGCTCCAAGTATAATCTTCATCGACGAGATTGACAGTATAGCACCAAAAAGAGAGGAAGTTTCAGGTGAGGTTGAAAAACGCGTTGTTTCACAGCTCTTAACTATAATGGATGGTCTGGAGGCTCGTGGTAAAGTAGTAGTCATCGGAGCAACTAATAGGGTCAACGCGATAGACCCTGCTCTACGTCGTCCCGGTCGCTTTGATAGAGAGATAGAGATCGGTTTGCCAGATAGAAATGGCCGTCTTCAAATTTTACAGATACATACACGTGGCATGCCTCTAGCAAAGGATGTGAAACTTGAGAATATTTCAGATAAAGCTCATGGTTTCGTAGGTGCGGATCTTGAAGCAGTAAGCAAAGAAGCTGCAATGAGCGCACTTAGACGTGTCTTACCAGAAATCAACCTAAGTCAGGCAAATATTCCAGCTTCTACTTTAAACAAAATAATTGTCACTATGAGGGACTTCGAGAATGCAATGATGGAGGTTCATCCTTCAATGCTCCGCGAGGTTCTCGTTGAAAGTCCAAACATTCATTGGGATGATGTGGGTGGCTTAGTTGAAGCAAAACAAGAGCTTAAAGAGGCTGTTGAGTGGCCACTCAAATATCGTGAGGTATTTGAATATGCCTCAGCGAGGCCTCCAAAGGGTATACTTTTACATGGGCCACCGGGTACTGGAAAAACGTTACTAGCTAAGGCTGTAGCAACAGAAAGTGGTGTCAACTTTATCAGTGTTAAAGGACCTGAACTCCTTAGTAAGTGGGTTGGAGAGTCTGAAAAGGGATTAAGAGAAATCTTCCGTAAGGCGCGACAATCAGCGCCTTGTATTATCTTCTTTGACGAGATCGACAGCATCGCCCCTGCCAGAGGAAATAGTATGGGTGATAGTGGAGTGACAGAGAGAATGGTGAGTCAGATACTCACCGAATTAGATGGATTGCAAGAACTTCGAGATGTCGTTGTAATTGGAGCGACTAACCGTCCGGATATGGTCGACTCAGCACTCCTTCGACCCGGAAGATTTGATAGGATGCTTTACATTCCTCTTCCTGATCTGGAAGCTAGAAAAGCGATAATACGAATACACAGTAAAGGAATGCCTCTAGGTGAGGATGTTACTATTGATAAACTTGCAGAGCAAACTGAAACATATACAGGTGCTGAGATAGCTGCCCTTTGTAGTGCAGCCAGTATCGTGGCAATAAACGATCATCTCGCAAAATACCCGGATCCGGATGAAGCTAAAAATCATAGAGAGAGCCTTAAGGTCAAATGGGCGGATTTCGAGGTAGCCTTCCAAAAAGTCAAGCCCCTAAGTCTCCAATCTGTTACATTTGGGCGAGGTTCAAATCAATCTCCAATAAACGTAGCATAGCTAATTATTTGTCTCTAGGATGTATATGTGAAAATTATTTTTAATCTTCAGAGGTTAAACTATTTTTAATTAGACCTTATTATTTTAGGTATGGATAGGTTAATACGTTTAGTCGGGTCGCAATTTTACGGGTGCAAATTTTGCCTATCCGTCAACCCATTGTTTGTATGCTAGGACACGTAGATACTGGAAAGACAAGTCTTCTCGATAAAATAAGGGGTACCGCTGTCCAGATACGTGAAGCTGGGGGTATGACCCAACAGATTGGTGCAAGTTATTTTCCTTTAGACACCCTCATCGCCATAACTAGGGGGTTAAACAAGAACTTTAATGTAAATATCAAGATCCCTGGACTACTGGTAGTAGATACACCTGGCCATGAAGCATTTGCTAACCTTCGTAAGCGAGGTGGATCCGTAGCTGACATTGCTATCCTCGTCGTGGATGTAATGCATGGATTTGAAAATCAAACATTTGAATCCCTTCGAATCTTGAAAAGTAGAAAAACTCCATTTTTAATAGCGGCCAATAAGATTGACCGCATTGAGGGTTGGATGAGTACAGAGAATCAACCTTTCCTTCAAAGTTATGATAATCAAAATAAGTTTGTACAGGAAGACCTAGACAACAGACTATACGGAATGATGGGTACCTTAAGTCGTGAGGGACTTAGCTCTGAACGCTTTGACCGTGTCCGTGACTTTACCAAAAACATCGCAATTGTACCTGTCAGTGCAAAGTCAGGCGAAGGAATAGGTGAGCTGCTTGCTGTACTTATTGGGCTCACTCAGCAATATATGAAGGATAAGTTATTAGTTACAGAGGGGCGAGCACTTGGTACAGTTCTAGAAGTTCGAGAAGAAGTAGGTTTAGGAACAACATTAAACGCAATAATCTATGATGGTATTCTTCACTCAGAAGATACAATTGTTATTGGTGGTAAGAATGGCCCAATAGCTACGAAAGCACGAGCCTTGCTGATGCCTCAGCCTCTCGATGAGATACGAGATCCAAGAAAGAAATTTAATAATATAACTGAAGTTCCGGCAGCAGCTGGAATTAAGATCGCTGCTCCAGGTATTGAGGACGCTCTTCCAGGTTCACCATTGATTGTTGCCAGCGGAGATATGACTATCGAAAAGGCAATGGCAGAGATAAAACGTGAGATGGAGAGCGTCAAAGTTCAAACAGATAAAACAGGAATTATTGTTAAAACAGACACTTTAGGAAGTCTAGAAGCAATGGTTGAGAGCTTAAATCAGCGCGATTTCCCCATACGGCTAGCTGATATTGGAGACATTAGTCGTCGCGACGTTATGGAGGCAGCCTCAGTTAGATTTGAGGAACCTCTTTACGGAGCAATTTTAGCTTTCAATGTAAAACTTTTGCCTGATGCTGAGATAGAAGCCGAAGCTCAGCGAATTAAAATATTCCGTGGAGACATTATTTACAATATCATTGATGATTATATTAGATGGGTTGACGAAGAACGAGAAGCAAAAGCAAGGAAGGAGTTTGAGGCTCTTACTAATCCATGTAAACTACAAATCTTAGATGGGTTTATTTTCCGTCGTGCAAAACCTGCGATTTTTGGTGTCCGAATAGAAGCGGGAATACTAGTGCCTAATGTCCCAATTATCAATGTTGAAGGTCAAAACCTCGGTAAACTGACTCAGATTCAAGACCAAGGTCACGCTGTCCCGAAAGCTGAAGAGGGAAAAGAAGTTGCAGTGTCAATGCCTTACCCAATTGTCGGTAGACATATAAAAGAGAGAGATGTTTTGTACGTAGACGTTCCAGAGAAAGACGTTAGAGTGCTCAGAACAAAGTTCTCTGCTCGACTGACGGAGAGCGCAAATACCACGCTCCAGGAACTAATAGATATAAAGAGGAAGAAAGATCCACTCTGGGCAATATAGGTGAAAGATTAAAATGCCATTACTGATAGTCTCAGATCCCTCTACAGGGAAAAGCCAGAAATTCGATTTAGAAGACACCAAGATGAGTCCTTTAATTGGCAAAAAAATAGGGGAAGTAATCGACGGCACTTTTGCAGGACTTAATGGATACAAGCTTAAGATCATGGGAGGAACTGACAAAGACGGTATCCCGATGCGCCCGGATGTTCATGGTGCTGCTAAAAATTTCATAATACTAAGTGGAGGTGTTGGATACCACCCAAAGAGTGAAGGTGCTAGAAAGAGGAAGGTTGTTCGGGGAAACACTATAAGTGTAGATACAAAGTTCCTAAACCTTGTTGTATTTGAGGCTCCAAAAGGAGCTAAGCCAATTGGTAATGAACCAAAAGAATTGAAGACTGAAGAGAATAAGGAATAAAATTTTTCTATAATTTAACATAATGTTAAGGATTGCTGTTTATTGGCTTTCCTTCCATTTGATTAGGCACATTAATCCCCATAAGGGAAAGCACAGTCGGCGCAATATCATATATACGTGCATCCTTAACTTTGCCGTCTCTAGGTTTCTTTGGGTCGTATAGAATATAGATACCATACTTTGAGTGAACGCAGTCATCAGGACCAGTGTCATTCTCAGGAAGATAAAGCGAGGTATGCCCAATACTACCTGCTGACCTCCAGGAAAGGTTATCAAAATACACCATTAGGTCGGGTTTATCCCCTCGTGCTTCTGGATAAATTTCTTCTGGCTTGAATACGATAGTATCCCAGTTTTCACCATTAGGACCTTTAATACTTTTAATTTTGGAAGCAATATAATCCCGAGTTCTCTCATAGTCATCTTGGTTTACAGTTCCCAGTTGTTCTCTTCCTCTGATATTTAGGAAAATACGGGCATAATATCCACCCCAACCCCATGCTATAGTATTCTCCCAGTCAACATTATCCTCGTTAAAAGGCTCAGCGCCTCTAGGGGATTTTTTTAATTTGAGAATTCCTTCTTGAACCAACCAGCTATTGACACAAAAGCAACCCTTCATCCTCTTTGCACCATGATCAGAGGCTACTAGAGCTATTGTGTCATCATTTAATATCTCTAAAACCTCCCCTACTTTTTTGTCGAGAAATATATAATAATCCTCCACCACATTTTCATACTTGTTCCCTGGCACATAGAGATGATGTTCTTTATCAAAATACCTCCAGAATGCATGATGAATCCGATCTAGACCGATCTCGACAAACATTAAGAAGCTCCAGTCCCGTGTTTTTATTAAATGTTTAATGACTTCAAAATGTTTGGTTGTCATATCATAAATACTTTTAAGGGTTCCACCTTTGTCGTCAAGACGAAATTCTACATCGACAAGATAGTCACCAACAACATTCCGAATTTCATCAGCAAGCTCTGATGGATATGTGTATTGCTTGCTTACATCTGGTGTTATGAAACAGCCGATTAGATCACCATTTACTTTGTATGGAGGATAACTTGGTGGAATAGCGATAAGACATACCTTTCCACCAGCATCGGAAACATAATCCCATATCTTTCTTGCATTAACCCGTGTAGTGTTAGCAATCCAGCCATCTTTATAAGAAAAACCTTTTCGATGACGGAAACCATAAAGACCAAGTTCTCCTGGGCTCGTACTAGTTGACATAACCATCCAAGCAGGAATTGTTATAGCAGGATCACTGCTTTCAAGTCTGCCATACTGTCCCTTCTCCATTAATCGACTGAGGTTTGGAAGCTTATTTCTGAACTTGTCAAATAGAAGCTCAGGTGCCATGCAATCCAGTCCGATGAGAATTATTTTCCGCATAATAGTCACTCCACAAAAGGCTTAGCGTGGCTTAGAATTGCTTCTACAACCTCAGGTCTCATCATCTCAGGTGATGGTCTTAAACCTTTTATTAGCAAATCTCGCATTTTTGTTCCACTATACTGAATATGCTCTGACTCAGGATGAGGGCATATTTTTTCATTTACAGGTGCTCCGCATTTTTTGCAGAAAAAGAAGTTGCGGAAAAATATTGGTTGAATTCCAAGGTCAGGGTACTCATTAAATATTTCTTGAGCTTCATATGGTCCATAATAACTACCTACCCCTGCATGGTCGCGTCCCACTAGAAAATGAGTGCATCCAAAGTTTTTTCTGATTATGGCATGGAATATTGCCTCTTTTGGACCTGCATAGCGCATCTCCATTTCTAATGTCACTAATACAGCTGTGTTTTTAACAAAGTATTTCTGAACCATTTTCTCATAGGTGTCAATTATAACTTCATCTGTAAAGTCGCCTGCTTTCTTCTTCCCAATAAGAGGGTTAAGAAAAAGGCCATCAACAAAAGAAAGGGCTGTTTTCTGTACATACTCGTGACCAACATGAGGTGCATTACGAGTCTGGAAGCCAGCAATAGTACGCCACTTTTTCTCTCTGAATAAGATACGTGTTTCCTTGGGTGTTAATCTGTATTTTTGGAATACGCTAGTGGTTTCATTGAAGACTTGTACTGATCCACCAATTAAAATTGGTTTCATTTTATTTATTTTTTCTACGCCGGGGTGTGCAGGATCTGTTGTTTTATAGATTTTTTGTGCAAGGTCCTTTTTATCGAATTCATATTTTTCCTCAATATTAAGTATTGCAAAATTTTCGCTATTGCAGCTTAATGTAACAAAATCCTCAATCTGAAACCTCAAAGCCTGTTCTTTACTAACATCTAGTACTATTGGGACTGTCCAAGGTAGGTCATCGGAAAGACGTCCACGGTTAATTATATTAATGTAGTCCTCACGGTTTACAGGACCTACTAAAGGACTATATACTCCCCAACCAATGTTTTCAATATCTTTACGAAGCTCAAAATCTAATTCAATTTTAGGTAGTTTTTTTGCTTCATCTGCAAGCTGAATCCTTTTTTGAATCGGTACTAGCCGATCAATAAGTTTTCCACCATGGGGTATAGACATTGTTTTCACTCGAGGTATCCAAGTCGTTTGAGGCGTTCCTTGATAATTTTTTCTTCTTCCTCATTAAAAGCGTCTTGAGACGGAAAGCCTTCTAGAAGCTTATTAATTACATATTCATCAACTGACTCATAGCTTGTGCCAATAATTATAGATTGTATCTTTCCATAGAGTGCCTTCGGTATTTTTATATTGATTGTCTCTTCCTTGGGCAAATTTTTACACCTTTTTTAACCTTCTATGATGCTTCCCATTATATATGATGATTCCTTTTCACCCGGGAAACTATTTAAGAGGAGGCTTCATAATGTTAGCGGAGTTCACGGGGGAAAGAACATACAGACTTTACCGAAACAGCCAGAGCTGAACATCGGAACAATTGGCCATGTTGATCATGGAAAGACAACACTCGTCCAAGCGCTTACGGGTGAGTGGGCAAGTAAGCATAGTGAGGAATTAAAACGAGGGATTACTATAAAGCTAGGTTATGCTGACTTCGCCATATATAAATGCCCTAAGTGTTCTGAACCTGAATGTTACAGTAACACTCCAGAATGCTCTGCCTGTGATGGGAACGCTGAGTTTCAACGCGCAATTAGTTTTGTAGATGCCCCGGGTCACGAGATCTTAATGGCTACTATGCTTAGCGGTGCAGCAGTTATGGATGGAGCGATTCTAGTGATCGCTGCAAATGAAAAATGTCCACAACCTCAAACTCGAGAGCATCTTGCCGCCATCGATACTTTAGGTCTAAAGAACATAATTATTGTCCAAAATAAGATTGATCTGGTAAAACGTGAGGATGCAATTAGAAACTATAATGACATTATGAAGTTTGTAGAGGGTACTGTAGCTGAAAATGCTCCTGTTGTTCCTGTATCTGCTCAGCACAAGCTTAACATTGACCTTCTGTTGATGGAGATACAAAATAAATTACCTACCCCTAAAAGAGACCCTACGAAGCCTGCACGGATGCATATTATTCGAAGTTTTGATGTCAACAATCCTGGAACAGGTTATGAGGATCTAGAAGGAGGTGTTCTAGGTGGAAGTATTTACCAGGGTAGCTTCAAAGTTGGGGATGAGGTTGAGATACGACCTGGTCTTCCTATTAAAGTAAAAGATAGGCTCAAAATGCGGGAACTCACAACTGAAATTACCAGTCTTCACATTGGAGATATGGCTGTGGAAGAAGCTATGCCTGGTGGATTAGTTGGAGTTGGAACACTTCTCGACCCAAGTGTTAGTAAAAGTGATGGGCTTGTTGGGAGCCTCCTCGGTAAACCAGGGACACTTCCAGCTGTCCGTGAAGAAATAAGTCTCAATGTTAAACTCTTTGATAGTGTCATAGGAAGTCGGGAACAGGAAGCTGTTGCGAAGATAGCGAAAGGTGAAAAGCTTCTCTTTAATATTGGCACTGCGAAATCAATGGTTGATATCACATCAATTAAGAAGGATCATGTAGAGGCGAAGCTTAGTATACCCATTTGTGGGGAGGAAACTGACCGTGTCGCTATAAGTCGTAAAATTGGTGGACGTTGGCGACTCATCGGTGCAGGGGTCTTGAGTAACTGAATTGACTCCTAGGAAAATCCCGAAAATTCTTCTGGATACAAACTTCTTAATGGTTCCCATTCGTTTTGGGGTAGACATTTTCTCCGAGTTAGACAAACTTCTTGAGGTTGAAATCGAACCTGCGGTCACTCGACCTGTTCTTGAGGAGATTAACCTTCTACAAAGGGAATCGAAGTACTCATTCAATCGTGAACTTGAGTTTGCTTTGAAAATGGTAGAGCGGTGCAATGTGATTGAGGATGAGCTTCGTCCTGGAGAAAAAGTGGACGACTCTTTGATTCGTATAGCGGTGGATAAAGAATATCTAGTCGCGACAAATGATGCAAATCTACGCCATAGATTAAGGACATTAGGAGTTACTGTAATCTATCTCCGCCAAAGTAATAGGCTAAGCATCGATGGAGTAGTCAATTAAAACTTAACTCTTCTGGATGATACTCTTTCTTTTTATATTATACTGTTTAAAAAAAATGAGTTATTTTATATTTCAGAGGTAATAAATGATTGATCTTTGAGAACGAGCGTGAGTCGAAACCCCTATACATTTATTAGACTGAACACTTCTTTTCTAGCTCTGCATAGGAGAGGCTAAGATTGTATAAGCACCTCGAGCAGGCTTGGAAGCGGCCTGATAAAAGCTATATCCAGGACCTGATGCGGGAGCGTGTCATAGTCTGGCGTAGGCAACCCTCTATAGTTAGGGTTGATTACCCTACGAGGCTAGATAGGGCACATAGGTTAGGTTATAAAGCTAAAAACGGGATTGTTGTAGTTCGTGTGCGTGTTCGTCGTGGAGGTGCACATAAGCTCCGACCTGTACTTGGTAGAAGGCATAAGAGAATGGGTGTTACAAAATATACGCCAGCTAAGAGTTTAAAGCTCATCGCTGAGCAACGTGCTTCACGTGATTATCCAAACCTTGAGGTGTTAAACAGCTATTGGGTCTGGCAAGATGGGGTTAATAAATGGTTTGAAGTTATCATGATCGATCCTTCAAGTCCCCAAATAAAGGCTGATAAAGATTTTAATTGGGTGGTTAAGAAGTAATACAATTTTTCTTAAGGGTTGGGAACCAATACCCTTGTGGAGTTGGAGAGGAGAACGTGCAGTGTGCTGGGTTGGGGGCTGGCAATAATTTTTTGATGCAACCTAAAGGTTCTGTCCAGTTCAGTATTGTTATTCCAACCTTGAATGAAGAACATAGTTTGCCTCTCTGCTTAGAATCTTTAAGGAAGCAACAGCGGAATGACTTCGAGGTTCTCATTATTGATGGTGGAAGCATTGATGCTACAACTGAAGTTGCTAATCGCTTCGGGCTTAAAACAATCCTAGTAAAAAAGAGGCGTCCACATGATGTTAGTAGTGCACGTAATGAAGGAATCCGCCGAAGCCGAGGATCCTACATTTTCTTTCTTGACGCTGATATGGTTATCGATCCAAATTGCCTAAATATTTTAGAAGAGGAGTTCAATAATTGTGAAATAATTGGCGTTTGCCTCAGAGTTCAACCTTATAATGGGCATTTGTTCGAGCGAAGTATGTATGAGTTCAACAATGCTCTTTGCTGGCTCAGTACAAAGACCAGGATATACCAACTTAGTTATTTCAGCAGTCATTGCTATCGAAAAGAATATGTGAAAGCTGTAGGTGGTTTTCGAGAGGATCTGAACAGTTGTGAGGATATGGATATGAGCCTACGCATTAGTCGGATGGGGAAGTATGCTTTTAGCTTTAGATCTACACTTTGGGCATCACCAAGACGTGTCCGTCAATGGAGTTACAGCATATATGTTCTCAAGTACCTGAAGTTCCTATTGCAATACTATATCCTGAGTAAGGTTGATGACTTCTATGAGGATTTAGGAGAACATGTAAGTAGTATTGTAGATGAAAAAAGAGTTAGCCAAGAATTTTAATCAACTTCTCAGTAACTATTATGCTGTTCCCAAGCTGCACTTTAATTCTGCACCAATGTCTTAATGTCTGTCCTTATATTCTACCTATTTTCTAGTTTTCGTCGCAACTATCTGGATTACATCCCCATTTTTCAATATTTGGGCTTCACCTAAGCGCTTCTTTGTTCGTGCATCGACTGCAAACAAGAAGCTTTCAGCAAGATCAGTATGAATGACTGCTGCGAATTCTCTAGAGGTAGTTCCTTTGTTAACTAGATAGCAATCTGGAAGTATTCGTCCTTTACTATCAGTGAGTTTGTCAGCATCTTCAACTGGATATACGACAATCATATCAAGAAGATTATAGAATGCATCGTTAATTGCATCCTGAACCCCTGTCCCTCCCCACCTATTAAGGACCCTTTCACGTATTCCTTCTAATGCTTTAATCTGGTTCTGGTTGAGTTTTTCCATATGGATAATTGTAAAATCTTTGTCTCCTGGAGTATATTTAACAAGTCCTGCTTCAGCAGCGCGACGAAGCGCAAGCTCTGCTTCAGCACAGGTGGGCACAACTTTATATCCCGCTTTTCTTATTCTTTCAATATTTTCTGCAGAATGATCCTTGTCAGCTTTGTTAGCTGCAACGATAAGGGGCTTAGATGCTTTTCGTAACTCTCTGCTAAACTGTAAAAGATCTTCCCTCTTCCAGCTTGCAGCTCGGTTTGGGTTTAATACAGCTTTCATGCATGCTGTATGAATATGATCACGAGTTATGCCTAAACCTGTAAGTTTCTCATCAAGATGTTTTGAGATATCTTCTTTTTTCATTTCAGCAGTACGAGCCAATTTATCAAAGTCTTTTTGGACTATTGAATGAAGCCATAGATCGAATTCTTCCTCGAATAAATGGATGCTACCGGTTGCCCCCCCGCATCGGTACTTCCTGCTGCATCGCATACTACGATTAATGCATCCGCCTTCCTTACATCATCAAGAAATTGATTTCCAAGGCCTTTTCCCTCATGGGCGCCTCGAATAAGACCTGGTGTATCAATTAGATCTACCGGGACTAGTCTGATGCCGTCTATGCATGCACTGTTATTAGGATTGTCTTGAACATTAAACTCTCTACAAACACATGGGGTCCGGAGGTAGGCGACTCCTTTATTTGCTTTGATTGTAGTAAAGGGAAAATTAGCTATCTCAACAGATTTTAATGTTGATGCAGCAAAGAAGGTACTTTTACCAACGTTTGCCTTTCCAACTAGTCCCACTATCGGGGTCAAGAAGCACCGATGAGAATGTTAGGCATGGTGCTAAAACGTTTTTCGTATCCAAAAGACTATTTCTCGTAATAGCCAAAGACTTTTGGTGCACCAAAAGCTCTTAGTCCTTGAGTCTTTAGGATCTTTCTCAGTTCATCTGCATCCCCTTTCTTGAGTTCCTCTCTTTTCTCTAGGTATCTTATGATCTCCTCAGCCTGTTCCTTTGTTTTGCATCTTCGGAGAAAGTCAACAGCTGTTGGTTCATAACCTGAATACTTCCGTACTTGCTTCTCATCTTCCACTGTGAACTCTATATCAATCTGAGACTTACCTGTTTCAATCTCCTCGGCAAGATGTGGAAACTTTTCTTTGAACTCCTTCTTCTCCATCTC
>Ga0315282_10012499_pt1 | contig 12984 bp, 9 predicted proteins | sample YL17G07_20_MG_FD_203693 | JGI IMG/M metagenome (GOLD analysis project Ga0315282, IMG submission 203693) | Sediment microbial communities from Yellowstone Lake, YNP, Wyoming, USA - YL17G07_20 | ecosystem: Environmental > Aquatic > Freshwater > Lake > Sediment | place: USA: Wyoming | collected...
CTATTTCTGCTCCGACCGGCAGTGCGCGCGCCGGTTCGTTGAAGAGTATCTGCTGCGCTACCATCGGAGGGCTCAGGATTCATGCCAACAGCAACAACCCAGCACACCCGAATCCGGGGAGAAGTCGAGCGAGTTTTCTTCTCGTCCACCAACTTCTCAGCCGGACGGTTCATAACGGAGCGTGGCGACCGGATACAGTTCGCCGGAAACGTGGTGGTTCAGGAGAACCAGCCGCTCGTGCTTCACGGCAAGTTCGTCCGGCATCCGAAGTACGGCTTCCAGTTCGAAGTCGCGAGCATGGAGTTCGACCGGCAGATGGACGCCCGCGGGCTCACCAACTATCTGGCGAACAATCCCGACATCAAGGGTGTCGGCCCGGCAAAGGCCAGGATTATCGCTGAGCAGTTCGGCTCTGGCTTTGAGCAGCACCTGATCAATGAACCAGAGAAGATCGCGGACACCGCAAAGGTGCCGATCTCGGTCATCGAGTCGCTTCGCGATCACTGGCTCGAAACGACCCACGTGAACCAGGCAATGACGGCGCTTGCCGCATACGGGCTGACACATCACCAGGTAACGAAGCTGGTGAAGAAGCTCGGCAACAACGCGGTCGGAATCATCGAACGCGACCCCTACGTCATCGTTGGCGAGATCGACGGCTTCGGTTTCAAGCGGATCGACAAGATCGCGCGGCAGGTGGGCGTCGCCAAGGACGAGCCAAGCCGCATCCGCGCCGGGATTGTGTTCTGCGTCGAGGTCGCCTTGGATCAGGGGGACTGCTGGGTGGAGTACGAAGACCTGCTCGACCGGGCGAACGAACTGCTGGTGATGGACTGCCTGGACAGCCGCGAGCGGATCGAAAAGCACCTCGATGATCTTATCGACGAGAAGGCTCTGACCTGCTACTCAGCCGACTGCCGGTTTCTTGTGGCCAAGCCGTTCATCCGGCAGATGGAGGAGGATCTGGCACGGGTGTTCGCTGACGGCGCAAAGACAAGTCCGTGCCTCGGTGACAAACCTGACCTGCAGACTGAGATCAAGCGCATTGCGCCGCGCCTCAATCCCAAACAGCTTGACGCGGCCGTTAGTGCCGCCGTGCATTCAATATCGCTCATCTCCGGTGGGGCTGGGTCTGGAAAGACATTCACCATCTCCGCGATCACCCGACTTTGCGACGAGCAGGACTTGCGCGTGGTTCTCTGTGCGCCGACCGGCAAGGCCGCCAAACGAATGGAAGAGGCCACCGGCCGGGAAGCGTCCACCATTCACAGGCTGCTCGGATTCAACGGCAAGACCTATGCGCGGGACTCAGAGAACCCCGTTTCGGCTGACATGCTTATCGTCGATGAGGTCTCGATGGTCGACGTCGTTCTCGCTTGGCATCTATTCCAGGCCATCGATCTTAACCGCACGGCGGTTGTACTCGTTGGTGACCACAATCAGCTTCCGCCAGTCGGCCCGGGCAACATCCTTCGAGACCTGATCGAATCGAAGGCACTGCCGACCACCATCCTTGACGATATCGTTCGGCAGGCCGGGATTCTCAAAGAGAACAGCATGGCGATCCTCAAGGGCGAGGTGCCGAAGACCCCTCAACGCGATACGTCAGTTCGCGGGGCATGGTATGTGGCAGATCAGCACACAGACGCCGAGCGCGTCCAGCGGTTCATATTCGATCTGTTCGAGCACACGCTGAATGAGAAACTGGGCTTTGACATCCTGCGAGACGTGCAGCTCCTGACTCCAACGCATAAGGGTCCGCTCGGTACAGTAGAACTGAACACCAAGCTTCAGCGCCTCATCCAGCGCAAGCTCTGGAACTATGACGTGCTCCCGCCCCAGCCCGGTCGCAGGCCGAAGCTGCTCGTAAACGACAAGGTCATCCAGACCCGGAACAACTACGACCTCGGTGTCATGAATGGCGCGATGGGCATTGTGCGCAGTGTTGGTATCGACGGGTCGCTCAGCATCGAGTTCGAGGACAAGATGGTCCATATCGAGGCGGGGTCGCCGCATCGTGGTGACATCCAACTCGCCTACGCGCTTACGATCCACAAATCCCAGGGGTCGGAGTTTCCCTGCTCGATAGTGATCGCGCACAAGTCGCACAGCTTCATGCACCATCGGAACCTGCTCTACACCGGCGTCACGCGCGCCTCCCAGACCGCCATCATAGTCGGCGACCATTGGGGGATCGCCAACTGCGCCAAACGCGTGCAAGTGGATGCAAGGAAGACGTTTCTAAGTCTTATCCTGCCGACGGGAGGTAGGTGAGTTGGATGCAGTCCATTCCAATATCCCGGATGAGCTGAAAGCGCTTCGGCAGTGGGTCTGCTACCGCGTCGAAGATCGCAACGACATTCCCACCAAGACACCTTACCGAACGGACAAAGCTGGACGCGGCAACGCCAAGACCAACGACCCGGTGACCTGGCACACGTTCGAAGAGGTAGTCGAGGCTCTCGGCAAGCCCAAGAACAGGTTCGACGGTATAGGTTTCGTGCTGTCTCAATCCGACCCTTACGTGTTCGTGGACCTCGACCACGTGGTAAACGACGGTGAGGTAGAGCCCTGGGCCCTGGAGGTGATTGGGCGCATCGGTTCTTACACGGAATTCAGCCGTTCGGGAACGGGAATACACATCATCGCGCGGGCAAAGAAGCCAGGTCCCAGATGCAGGACGCACAGCAAGCCGCAGTTCGAGATATACGAGGATGTGCGACTCGTCGTGTTTACGGGCAGGCTGTGGCCCGGCTCGCCGACCGAGATCAACTGCGCTCAGGAAGCCATAAGCGAAATCTACTTCGAGGCGTTCGGTGAGAACCCCCAGAACGTCCCACCGAGAGAGACCACGAGGAATACCCGGCCCGTCGGAAAGTCCGATCCGGCGCTCATCGAGGAAGCCCTGACCGCGACCAACGGAGAGAAGTTCGGTCGGCTCTGGAACGGGAACATCGGCGAGTATAACGGCGACGCCAGCGCGGCGGACATGGCGCTCTGCTGCATGCTCGCCTACTGGACTGACAAAGACCCGGCCAGAATGGACAGGCTATTCCGCGAATCTGGGCTGATGCGCGACAAGTGGGACGAGCTGCGAGGACCTAAGACCTATGGGCAGATCACGATTGACGCGGCCAATGGCATAGTCAAGGAGACCTATGCCGACCACGTGGGTAGACGCAAGCGCCAGGGGAATCAGGCCGGGAATGCTCGAAGGGCAAGATCGAAAGCGGGCCACGTATTGGACGCAAGCCTGCCTACCATCCGTGCCGACTGCCAGGACCTTCGCAGCGTGACAGGCGAGTGCTGGGAGGCTATCGCTCGTGCCAACAACCCTCCAAGGTACTTCCGGCATATCGGTCTTCCTTCCAGACTCGAAAAGGACGACGATGGGATGCTGGTTCCCAGGGAACTGACTCCCGACAGACTGCGACATGAGCTGGCCCGCGTTGCCAACTGGGTGCATGGCGAGCAGGACGAACCGGCCAAGCCGCCGGTCGATGTGGTCAGAGACGTGCTTGCTACGCCCAACCCTCAACTGCCGGTATTGGCGCGTATCACGGATGTTCCCGTATTCGCCCCTGATGGCTCGCTGCAGACTGCCGAGGGTTATCATGCTGCCGGGCAGACATATCGGATGTCGAGGGCCGGGCTGAAGATTCCCGACATACCGTCTGCCCCATCGTCAGGCGAGGTCGATGCAGCGAAGAGCCTGATCCTCGATATGATCTCAGAGTTCCCGTTCGTGGATGAAGCCGACCGCGCGCATGCCGTCGGACTCCTTCTTCTCCCATTCGTGCGAGACCTTATCGACGGGCCGACGCCCAACCATCTTATCGAGGCTCCGCAGGCGGGCACGGGAAAAGGACTGCTGGCCGATGTCCTGCTGACACCCGCCTGTGGCAAGCAGGTGTCGACCATTTCCGAGGCCAGGGACGATGACGAATGGCGAAAACGGATAACCGCGCAGCTCCGTAGCGCGCGGACTGTGGTTCTCCTGGACAACGTCACGCGGCCGCTCAACTCCGGGGCGCTGGCTTCCGCGCTTACGGCAACGGTCTGGGAGGACCGGATACTGGGCAAGTCCGAGAACCTGCATATCCCCGTGCGCTGCGTCTGGGTGACGACTGCCAACAATCCCACCATGACAACGGAGATCGCCAGGCGATGCATACGCATTCGGCTGGACGCAAAGGTCGACCGTCCGTGGTTTCGTGATGGGTTCAGGCAGAAGAAGCTTCGCGGCTGGGCGCTTGCTAACCGCGGCGAACTGGTGGGCGCTGCTCTTACGCTCATCCAGGCATGGGTGTGCGCCGGTATGCCCGCCTCCGAGACCAAGCCGCTGGGTTCCTATGAACAATGGACCGCGATAGTCGGGGGGATACTGCAGCACGTGGGGGTGCCCAGGTTCCTGTCGAACCTCCTTGAGTTCTACGAGCAGGCGGACATCGAGGGAACGATGTGGCGGCAACTGGTCGAGGCATGGTCGGAGAAGTTCGGTCAGGAGCGCGTGGGAGTGAACGACCTGTTTGACCTGGCTCTGGAACTGGACGTGTTCGACTTCGGCAAAGGCGGCGAGAGGTCGCAAAAGACTGCTTTTGGCCGACGGCTCAGTCGGCAGCGTGATCGTGTGATAGGCGAGAATCGGATAATCGCTGCGGGGAAATCCAAGCGGGCAAGTCAGTGGATGCTGGTCCCGACAAGCGATCTGTTTTCTGGGAGGGTGAACATAGAGAACATCGGTGAACATTCCCCCTCTTCCCCTCATGCGCCCGCGCACACACATGCATGCGCATATGCACATGTAGACGAGGGTGAAAATGTTCACTCAGGTTCACTATGTTCACCCGACGAGTCTGCTCCGGCTTCGTCCATGCCGGGCTATGAGGAGTTCTGATGGCGCACCTCGATTCACTGACAAGATGCGGCCTCAGGACAAGCATTCAGCCGGACGGCAAGATCAGGCTGGAGCCGGACTGGCTTATCACGGATGGCATCCGGCGGATAGTCCACGAGCACCGTGAGGAACTTGTCCGGGAGATCACCGAGAACGCGGCACCTGGCGATTCGTCCGAGGAGACCGTCCCCGACTATCACCTTCTTTGGGTCGCGACGGACCTCGACTCGTTCGAGGAATACGATCCCCGATTCGGTTACGAGCTGAGCTGCGATCCCGTTTACCGGATGCTGGACGCTCCCTACTATGCCTGGTTGCGACACCGGATGGAGAACGCCCGGAAGTCTCACGGAGCGAGACGTCTAGACGACTCGGCGTTCGAGGTTCTGAGAACCCGGTTCAATGCCATTCATTCCTGGGCAGTCCGGCACATCGGCGAGGAGGCTCTTCGACGGGCGATCAGGACGACGAACGTCAAGACCTACGTTCCGCCGTCGGAGCAGACTCTCGCCGCTTACCGCAAGACCTGGGACGATGCTTGGAATGCCTATCAGCGAAATCAGGCTGCATGCAACCGGTCTGCCGAACCATCTGATCAGGCGCGCAGGCTCCAGCATCTGCTCGATGCGCAGGGATACGCTGGCATTCGGTCATCCATCGTCGAGGACATCGTGGTCTTCGTTCGCGACGACTCCGTTGTTGTGCCGTCCAAGTGGACAACCAAGGTCCGGTTCACGCTGGACGAGTTGCGACTGATGGTCGGCTCGACACCGGAAACGGTGAAGCAGATACATGAGGTCAAGCGGGTGTTCGGCGGAAAGGTCGTGCCTGCGGATGATGACCCGTTTGGCATTAGTGGACCAGGGCAGATCGCGACCACCAACCCTGCAGATCAGCAGTCTCTTTTGCAGGCCGGGGCAGCAGCAAGCGCAGGATAAGGCGAGAAATGCCTCCCGCGCCCATCTCCGGTTCGCCGGAACAATATGAGCGATAGGAACACATTGATGACTGAAGACATGCGAACAGAACAGACAGAACCGGAGATCGGAGTCAGGGACCGCGATGGGATGGACCGCTGGCACAGGAACACTGAGACTCGCCGCGCGGGCGCTCCCGAAGGCAACACCAATGCGCTGAAGCACGGCGTCTATGCGGACAGGTTTCTGTCACCAGAGGAGAAGCCGCTCTTCGACGCGATCATCGAGCAGCTTCATCAGGACTTCGTGTTCAACAAGAGCTCGGACTTCATGCAGGTAGAGTTGGTGGCGGTCTACTTCCTCAAGCTTGGACGAGCGCAGGAGGCGGGCGATTGGGATGCAGCGGAGAGGCTCGACCGTATGATCCGTTGCCACCTGAAAGACCTCAAGGCGACCAAGATTGCTCGTGAGGGGGAGGAGCCAAGAGGCCCGGAGACTACTCCCGCAGAGTGGGCAACCGCGCTACTTGAGAAGCTGGCCGAGGCCGAGAAGTCGGCGCGTCCGGAGAAAACACAGGGATGAGTTCGGATAACACCAGTTTGGCTTTGGGGGATCGGCGCGATCCACGCGTGGATTTCGGGCTGAGTAAGAGACTGAGTTCCGATAAGACGTGTTCTCGGAACTCTCTTGCTGCCGGAATCCGCCGCTCGGAACAATGGCTGCGGGAAATGCAGGCTGGGGAAAGGCCAATGAGTGTTCCTTTCCCCAGCATTGAGGATGAGTCAGATCCGTTCGAGCGCATCCTCCAACGCCTCATCAGAGAGGTGTGTGTAGATTTCCGTGGTGGAGATGTCGCTGTGGCCGAGGGCGCGTTTCACCAGAAGCAGGTCGGAGGTTCTGGCGTAGAGGTGAGTCGCAAAGGTGTGCCGGAGTCCGTGAGGCGAGATACGCTTTGCGATGCCGGCCGCATCCAGCCAGCGTTTGAGCCGCTGCGCGATCTGCCTGTCGCAGAGCCGAGTCCCTCTGGAGGAGACGAACAGGGCGCGACATTCGCCGGTGTCGAGTCTGCGGCGTTCCTGGAGATAGCTCCTGAGCAACGTGCGAAGAGACGACTTCAGGAACTTGACCTGCGGGATGCTGCCCTTGCCGGTTGTGCGGATGTGTTTGCCGTCCAGGTCAACGTCGTCGGTGTTCAGGTTCACCAGTTCCGCGAGCCGAATGCCGGTGCCGAGAAACAGCTCGAAGATGACTCGGTCTCTGCGCGCAATCGGATTGGCGCGGTCATGGAGTTCCTTGAGGAGCCTGCGCTTCTCAGCTTCGGACAGGAACTCCGGCGGCGTTCTTGCCAGTCGCTTCGTGGTGACAGACTTCGCCGGGTTGGTCTCGGTGAGGCCACTCTCAGCGGTCCAGGCGAAGAACGAACGGATGACGGCCTTCAGCCGATGCATTGTCGCCGGGGACTTGGGCGCGGAATCCTCGGAGTGCGCGACCACGGGATCGGTGAGTGCCGCATCGATCATCCCAGGCGTGATGCTTCGCATACCGTCACTGGGCAGCGCGCGGGCGAAGCACCGCAAGTCGCGCAGATAGGCGGAGATGGTATGCTCCGAGCGACCCTGCGCCCGGAGCCTTACCGTGAAGTCGTCTATCGCCTGTTCGAGGCTGTCAGTCGGTTGCAGCAGCCGGATCGATGTCGGCATTGCTCACCTCCGGTGTTGCCTTGAGGCTGCGGCCCATGGGTGTGTCTTTGGGGAGTGGGAGCTTGGCGATGTAGCCCTGCTCCTTTGCCCAGACCAGGAAAGTGCGGAAGACGCGGATGGTCTTCTTGACCGTGATCTCCGAGCGGTCCTTGTCGCCGTGCATCTTGAGGAGCGCGTCCGACTTGAGGAACCCGGAGACGTGTGGGATCAGGATCGCCGAGACCTTCTTGTCGGGTCCGAAGAATGCCTCGACCTGTTCGAGGTCTTTCGAGTAAGTGTAGAGCGTGCGCTCGCTCTTGCCGTGGCCCTTGAGATACTCAAGGTGCTCATGGACAGCTTCGTGAAGTGTCTTTTCCGTCATTTCACTACCTCCTGATGGTTGGGTGTTGCATTCACATTCACGCTCAGGTTGCATGTGAAGTCAAGTCATTCTTGCCTTGAATGTGCAGGGAAATGCTGAGGAGAAACGGTTGGGTCGGATAACGTCGGAAGAAGAGAGGCTTGGAATGTCGCTCAGGGACCCTGTCCTGTGGGGCCAGGGATATCTGTGTAACCGGGACGGCTCTGCTCGCACATACTGGTCGCACCAGGTGGAGGACCTGCGGTGCGAGGACCGGAACATCATTCACCTTGACGGCCGCGACTCCGGCAAGTCTATATCCCTGACGACGGACGCTCTGCATTTCGCCTTCACCACTCGCGGTGGCCAGGGACTCGTCGCTGCTCCGCACCAGGGGCATCTGGACACGCTCATCGAGGAGATAGAGTTCCAGATCGACTCCAGCCCCGAGCTGACGAGAAGCATCGCCGTCACAAAGTACGGGAAGCCGAAGATATACCGCAAGCCATACTTCCGGCTGGAGTTCACGAACGGCGCGGTCCTCTATTTCCGGCCTGCCGGTGCCTACGGCGACGCGTTCCGGTCACTACACGTCGAGCGGGTGTGGGTCGACGAGGGCGCGTGGCTCTCGGAGAAAGCGTGGAAGGCGCTTCGGCAATGCCTCAAGGCTGGTGGGACACTGCGCATCTACTCGACTCCCAATGGCCTGAGAGACACCACCTACTACCGGCTCACGAGTTCCTCGCAGTTCAAAGTGTTCCGCTGGCCGTCGTGGCTGAATCCGGACTGGAGCGATGAGCGCGAGCGGGAGCTGCTGGAGTTCTACGGAGGCAGGGACACAGCCGGCTGGCAGCACGAGGTCGCGGGCGAACACGGCAAGCCATCGTACGGCGCGTTCAACGTGGAGTACTTGAGCCTCTGCAGGCAGGAGGTCCTGGAGTATCGCAGGATCGCGATCACCGGCGAGGACTTGAGTTCATGCGAGACAGAGGAGGAATCCTACGACCGGCTTGAGATGCTGCTGAACCTGATGCCGCAGACGGGCGTGTTCTGGATCGGCGGCGACTTGGGATATACCAACGACCCGACGGAGATCGTCGTGTTCCGGGAGACAGATCTGGGAGAGCGCTCGGTGCTTACCCTTGTTGTCCGCATACACATGGAGCACGTTTCGTATCCGCACATCGCTCAGGTCATATCACTCCTGGAGCGCTACTACACACCGGTCGGCATAGGCGTGGACAACGGGGGCAACGGCCTCGCAGTCGTTCAGGATCTCCTGACGCTCGACAAGTATCGGCCTTTGCAGCTTGAGGGACGCTTGCGTGGATATGACTTCGGCGGAATGACGACGCTTTCCGTGCGTGACGGTCGCGAGGTCCGCAAGCGCACCAAGGAACTGATGACCACGCTAATCAACGGCGCGCTCCAGAGGCGGCAGATGATCCTGCCAGCGGACGACTCGGAGATAGAGGACCAGTTCACGACGCACACCTACACGCTCTCGAACGGCAACATCATCTACTCCAAGGGCAACGACCACATCGTGGACGCTGTCCGCTGCGCGATGCTGGCCCACGAGCAGGCGACCCTTGATACGGTGAGCGAGGAGACGGTGTCGGTTATGCCGGTCCTCACGAATCCGGTGTTCATCTAGGAAAGACGATGACGGAATCAGCGGCTCGGGGAATCAATATAGGCTCGAAGGTCGTCGCGGAGCGCGTATCTACGCGAGCGGCGAGATGGGTTGGAAACGACTATCCAGCCTTGGCCGACCCATTCGGACAGGGACACACGTGCCATACGTTCCGACAGACCGAGCGCGACAGCGACATCGGCGGATGTGATCTCTTCCTGCCGAGAGAACAGCGCGAGCACGGTCTTGGCGCGGTAGTCGAGCCTGCGCAGTTCCTCCGGCTCGGGAGCGGCAGTCGAACCGGCGAACTTCATCGCTTCTTGCTTCGCCGCCTCAAACACGGTCGAGAGAGTACTTGTGAAGTATTCGATCCAGGCGGTAAGGTCTGCATCGGCGCGGCCCAAGTAGTAGTTGTGGTGCCCACCAACGTCGAGAGCCTGGTAGTACGCGGCGATGTCCCGAGAATGGTACTCTTCAAGCGAGAATATCCCGCCGAGGCCATAGCCGCCTCTGTGGAGTATGAACGTGGCAAGAAGACGGGCAGTCCTGCCGTTGCCGTCATAGTAGGGATGGATGGTCACGAACTGGTAGTGCGCCAGCGCGGCCACAAGAACGACCGGCGACCTGTCAGCTTCTGCCCGATGAATCCATCCAACCATTTCGGCCATGAGTCGGGGAACATCGGAGGCTTCGGGAGGCATGTACACGATGCGCCCGGTCGCGGAGTCACGGATGACGTTCTGACCATCTCGATAGGCGGCGGGGCCGCTTCGCTTGCCGTTGATGACCATTCCGGCGATGCGCTTGATGAGGTCTTCGCTGACGGGCCGCTTTCTGGCTGCCCATTCCTCAACACGAGTAAGCGCATCCCAGTAGTTGCGGACCTCGGCGACATCACGCTCGCGTCCGTGGAACGCTCTGCGGCGTCCGGCAATGACCTCTTCCGCTTCCTCAAGGGTGAGTCTGTTCCCCTCGATCCGGGTGGAGTAGTGAGTGGCTCGAACCCGCGCCTGGCGGGAAAGCTCGGCAATCGCGGCGGGAGGCAGACCGGCGGTCTCGACCACGACGCGAGCCGCCTCGATTTGGGTCAGGTCGTTTGCCACCTTGTTGGTGATCTCATACTTCGGTTTCCAGATATTCGGGGTTGCCATGTGCTCACCAGAATTGCCGATGACGGCGCGAATAATTGCCGTTGTATTGCCGATAACAGTTTACCACGCCGGGCGCGGGATTTCAAGGCGACTGTGCCCGGTAGGCTCCATCTATCGCGCCTGTGCGCTCTCGCGCCACGTTGCGCGACCTGGCGCGAACAAACGCTAAGGAAGACGGGAGGTCTTGATTGAAGGGCACCAACTCGGAAGCTCAAGAGTCCATAGAACAGAACTCCGCATACGGAATCGTGATCCCAGCGCTGGCGACCGCCGCCGCGCTCGATCCGTCCGCGTTCAGCGCCATCAGTGCTAACGAGGCGATCCCAGCGAACTGGGATGATCGGGCCAGGAAAGCCTGGGAGTACTACGTCGAGGAACCGCTCGTCAAGAACTGCGTAAACTCCTGGCGCACCTTCGCCGTGGGAGACGAGATCAAGATCACGAGCGACGATGACACCGTGAAGCAGGAAGCAAACGATGTTGCGGACAGGCTCGGCATCTCTGAGTTTGTCAAGGACATGATCCTCCAACTCCTGGTCAAAGGGGATGCTGTCGGGTTCAAACGCTACACCAAAGACGGCAAGGACATCGAGGAGGTCACGTGCGTGAATCCGGTCTCGGTCAAGGTGAAGTATGCCCAGGGGCAGCTTGTGGAAGTCCAGCAGTTCCCGGAGGACACGCCGACCGCCGGCCAGGGCTTGGACTTGCCGGTCGAACAGACGCTGCACCTGAAGTGGGACGCGCCGGAGTTCTCGCCGCGCGGCAACTCGCTCGTGCTGCCAGCGTTCCAGTCCATCGAACTCCTGCGGGATTACCGGCGCGCGGAGCAGGCCATAGCCAAGCGCTGGGCCACCCCATTCCGGCTGCTCAAGGTCGGCGGCGCGTTCGGCCAGAAGATGGTGATGCCCGACCAGAAGATGCTTGAGCAGGTTCGTGATATGGTCAACAAGATGGACCTCAAGAGCGGTCTGGTCGTCCCCTTCTACGTCACGGTCGAAACCCACGGCACCGAAGGCCATGTTCTCAACGTCGAGGACAAGGTCAAGGAGGTCAAGGAAGACATCGTCGTTGCCCTGGGGCTGTCGCGCTCGCTGGTTGCCGGTGACGGCCCGAACTTCGCCACGGCGTCGGTCTCGATGCAGAAGATGCTCATCATGATCCGTGAGATCAAGCACGCCGCACGCACTATCCTCGAATGGATATACAACGACTGGCTGGAGCTTGCCGGGCACGCGGGCAAGAGCATCCAGTTCCTCTTCAACGACCTCGACCCGACGGACGCCGTTGACTTCAAGAAGCTCCTCATTGAACTGTACGACCGCAAGCTCATCAGCCGCTCGTCCCTGCAGCTCAAGATGGACCTCGATCCTGACATCGAGACAGCGAACCGACAGAGCGAAGGCAAGTCGGTCGATCTGCTTGACGAGAAGCAGGTCAAGCCCATCGTCGACATGGTCGTGGCTCGGATCATGAGCGTGGAGAGCGCGCAAGAGATGCTCGGACTCGATCCGGCGAAGAACCCCTCAGCGGGATCGCGCTCTGAGGCCACGTGGGCGGGACTCTTCGCGCGCGGCGAACACGCGGGCGAGGTGTGCGATTCCTGCGCTTACTTCGGCGAAGAGAACAACCGGTGCGGCGTCACGCAGGCCGAGGTGACCTTCGACTCCCCAGCGTGCCGGTTTCTGGATCGCAAGAGGACTCCGAACAGTTGAGCAGCGCCCAGGCAGCAATGTGCGCCGTCGCGAACCTCGATTGGCAGGCCAAGGCAATCCGTCAGGCGACGGACAAGAGCCTCATGGCTCGCGACCTCTACGCCGAGCAGGTAGTCTACCAGCTTTCACAATCGCTGAAGTCGGCTGAAAAGCAGGTGCGGACAGCCCTTGCCAACTATAGAAGCCTTGGCTCGCTGCCGGACAACAAGCTCGCCGCTCTGAAAGGTCTGGAGAAGCTGGACGCTGAGATTGCCGACGTGATGAAGGCACTGCGCAGAGACCAGACCCTGATGTTCCGCCAAGGTTCGCGGGCGTCGTTCCGGTCCGGCGTCTACCGGGGCATCGAGGAGTTCTCAGCGGCTCAGATGCCGTTCTACAAGGATCTCACGCCTGAGGGCATCGACAAGCTGACGACCTCCGTCTTCACCCTTATCGACACGGACGCGCTCGACTTCATGACCAACTACAACCTCGTGCTCGCGGGCGACGTGCATCGCGAACTCGCCGACGGCATCAAGCGCACGATCCTCTCAGGCGTCGCCACGGGCAAGAGCGCCAGAGACATAGTCCGAGACATGGGTAGCGTCATTGAAGACAAGGAATCGTTCCGCCGCGCCGGGAGCAAGGTGTT
>Ga0315282_10012500_pt1 | contig 12983 bp, 12 predicted proteins | sample YL17G07_20_MG_FD_203693 | JGI IMG/M metagenome (GOLD analysis project Ga0315282, IMG submission 203693) | Sediment microbial communities from Yellowstone Lake, YNP, Wyoming, USA - YL17G07_20 | ecosystem: Environmental > Aquatic > Freshwater > Lake > Sediment | place: USA: Wyoming | collected...
GTATTAAGTATTATTTTATGAATATGGGAAGCAATGGGTAAGGGTAGCGTTATGCTACCAAATATTTCGTTTTGATTAGCGAGGTCAATTATTGTCGCTTCGATAGTACGACTATATAAGGCTCCACCTATAAAATCACTCAAAGAAACTTGTGGTTCTTGAAGCTTTATTAAATTTAAAACCAGACACATATGCAGCAGCTGCTTCAAACTCGATAGCGATTCCCTAAATGCCATATCATCTATGGAGCTTCTTGCATAACCTGAAGCCTTTATAACCACATAGGTAGTCCCGGCTTCAAGCTCTTTAAAGCCTGTAGGAATTCCCCGTAATCTGTTCACAATTACAAGTGGACTATCACCCTCATTGAACTTTTTAATAAATAATGAGTCCGATAGTTGAATGTTAATAATTTCTGGATCTTTGAAGGATGGTAGAGGAAAATAGATTTCGTAAGTTCTTGGTATGCTTGTAATGAAATCGAGAATTGATGTTTCTAGCTCTAATATCTCGTCTCGATCAATCAGTTCTGTAAGTTTACCTGTGGCATCTTCTATCTGAGTAAATTTCGTTTTCAAATATGAATGTAAATAATCAAGAAAAATTGAATAACAATTGGGAACGGTCAACCATTGCTTTTTATGTTTTATGACTTCTCTTGATAAGGAAGATACGGTGTCGGTATATGATTCAAAAATCGGCCATCTGTCTTTAACCAAGCAGCCTTGAAGAGCTATTTCAATATGATCTTTTATGTTTTTCAGTGCGTTTGGGTGCATTTCATTTTATAAGTATAACATATACCTTCTTTTGAATTTTTGGAAGTGCGAATGGTAAGGAAAGTGGATTATCAGCAGATTCTCAGCATTATTCTCATCAGCAGCCTTGGTGAAATTGAATAACCCGGTGATCACGGTCTCCCCATCTATAACCATGACCTTATTGAAGCGATATCACGGAGATCAGAGTTTATGATACCCGAGAAAGACATCCTTAAGATTAGCGAATGCGTTTAATAACTCTCTCAAGGTGATGATCTCTCGAAATGTTACCTCTTCCTTGAAATGGTCAGGGTCAGAACAATCAAGGGCTAAATTATGTGCCCCTATTTCATTTATTGCTTTCTCCAGATCCGCAGTTGTTTCTAAAATGCCTTTGATTATAGTCAGCGGGTATAAATAGTATTTCTTCCCCTTTTCTTGGTCATTTAGAAGTTTTGAATAAAGATCCTCAAAAATATAAATTAGTGTAGTCAGTGCTCTTTTAATTTTATTCTTGTTCTCAAAATCAATTGTTTTTTGGTCAAAATTAACGTACAGGTTCTTTAGATTTTCTGAAAATTCAAGTAGATCCTTCTCTTGACAAGTTAGCAGTTCCTCTTTTGCTTGATTTTTCGATAAGGTTTTAACGATGTTCCTAAATACCCTATTGCTAATAAAGTACTTTAATAAGAATTCATCATAAATCTTCTCACCATTACCACGACATCTTTTTAATATAAGGATCTGAAATACTCTTTTAGCTATGTCAATATGTCTTTGGCTCAAATAGCTTAATCTTTCATCGGTTACTTTGTCGCCATGGGTATATATAGACCGAACTTCATAAAAATCTATCATCCACTTCTTGATTTCTCCTTTACTTTCCGCTGGCAGATTGAGTTGGCTCACTAATTTATCAGCAATTAGTTCACCAACATTTCTTCTATCTAAAACACCGAGGAGACATTGAAAAGCAGAACAGAAATTCTGGACATCGGCTTCCTCAGGAAAAAGATAAGAATCCCTAAATTGGGTTCTCATGTAATATAACAGGCTTCTAAACAGTGAAAAATTGAACCCTTTGGTGATTTCATTTTTGAAAAATTTGAATTCAAGCGAATTTATATCTAATCTTGGCTTGTTATTCCAATTTACAAACTGGGATGGCAAGATCTTTTCACTGAGCTGGGATGAAGCAATCCTTCTGAAGAATTTATCTACCCTCGTGTAGCCGCCTTTCCCATTGTCAAAAGAATCCCAAAGTTCAAAGTAGAAATTCTCCGAGTAGAGACTGGAATAGCCTAAATTTGTTCCTGTAATTAAGAAGAACAAAATGGAAACGAGAGTTTCCCAGTCATTATAAGAATGGCTTGATTGGCAGCTAACAACCGGGATTCCCTTTATGGGCTTTGTATCCTTATCCACATACATTTCAAGAAAGAGGGTATTGTCTTCACCAAAATGTTTTTTCCAGCCTTCGGGAGTACTTTCCCAAACTGAAAAATCTCCAATAGAAAAATACCTTTCAAATTTTAGATAAGGCAAAACGCAGAATTGTTTTTCAACTACCATGATAGACCTCCAACCTTTTTTGATCTATCCTTGCGCCATTCAAATTGTGAAAAATACTTATTCCAATCATCCCTTTTTGCACTATCATTCCAAATGATGATCAATAGATCCCCATCAGTCCCTTTCATAAGGCCACCATTCCATATAGGTTATTGGGATGAGACTTCAGTTTCAATCGGAGTGTACTAAATCTGAAATGGAGTGTCAATGGGAATTGGTAGATTGTAGCTGCCACGTGGTAATGTCCAGTTTGTTCCACACAAAAATATCGGTTGGTTGTAAAGGCAGAAAGGTCTCCTTTGAGGTAAGAAAGTCTCGAAGGTGAGCGGACCGGTGGATCAATAGAAGGAATAGGAAAAGGAATGCGTCCCCATTCAGAACCCATGCCCACTCTACCCAATGAGAAACATCCTGAGCACATTTATTGATTCTCGGCACCACCACCGCTTTGTTAGGAAGCGTTGTGGGTGTGAGTTTTAGGTTGGAGGACCGGGAGGAGTGGGTAGAAGAGGGTTTGTTGTGGTTGCCCTATTTAAATTCGGTTTACCCCACTGTGACTAAATTGTGACTGAAGTAACTCAAAAAGACTGAAAAAGATAAAATAGACTGAAATAGATTAAAAACCTTCTAACCCAATATTATCAAGGCTTAGCGGGAAACCAGACCAGGAATCAAGGGGTTAGAAAAATACTCATTTTAATTTCAACAAAATTGTGGGACTCTCGCCTGCTTGTGAATTATTTGCCTTCCATCCCCTTTTTCCAAGCCGAGAAGAAGGCCCAGAATTTCTCAGAAGTCCCTGTAGGGAGATTGAGAAAATGAATTCCAGGGGGAATGGCTTCCTCAAAGAGGTGCGGGTTCATCTCTTTGATCTCTTTGTAAAAAAATCCAGTAGCCTTTGCCACCTCCATAATGGGAAGAGGTCGTGTCAGTTCAATTTGAATTCTCTCCACCTGAAGTGGGTTATAAAACTCTTTTTCCTCCAATGTATACCCATATCTCCCTGGATCGGAAAGGATGATCTTGGCCACGGCAATCTTATAGACATACCGTTCTGTCTCCATTGGAAGATCGAGATAAAAATAATTCCTCGTCTTTTGAAGTTCGATCTCCTTTCGAACTCTATTCTCTCCTGCGTTATAGGCGGCCATCGAAAGGGTCCAACTTCTGAATTCTTCATAGAGGCTTTTCAGATAAGAGAGAGCACCTTCAGTGGCTTTAAAAAAATCGAACCTTTCATCGATGCTTCGATTTTTCCTCATCCCATATTTCTCGCCAGTGGACGGAATGAACTGCCAGATCCCGGCTGCACCGGATGAAGAAACGGCCTCAGGTCGAAGGCTGCTTTCTGTGATGGTCACATACTTTAAATCATCGGGAAGTCCCATTTCCTTCAGCCTCCTTTCAATCAATGGAAAATATCGCCGTGCCCGTTTCATCCATAAGAGGACCTGGGCCTCGTTTGACAATGCCAGGAGGAATTCCCGGTCCAAATTTTCCCAAATATTCCTATCTTCTAATGGAAAATACTCTCGGCAGAGGGAAACCTCTTTGGGAAGCTTATAGGTGATGAGAGAAGGACGAGTTTGCATGTTGTTCAAACGGTATCCCAAATTTGTCAACTCTGAGCGTAGGACAGAGATGGATTGTTCCAATGCTTTCAATTTCTCCAACAAAGCATCATATTTCTCAGGGGACTCATTCTGAACAGTTCCCTTCTCGGGTCCTTTTTGCACGGATTGACCTGTGGCACACCCGATAGATAAACAACAAATTAATAAGATGAATCCAATCCTCTTTACCATCTTAATCTCTCTTTAACCTCTCCATTATTCAAATTTCAATTTCCTTCCCCTTCACCCTGTTAGATAAGATACCATATTCAGCCCTGTTATCCAGAAAACTTACCATCTAACAGGGTGAATCCTCTCCCGCCGAGGGAGGGGAAGTTTCTAGAAGTTATTTTCAAGGAGTAATTGAATCGAAATGATTCTCAAATTACCATAATTCCTTTTGAAGATTCAAGTCCTGGTTTTCCCTTTGCCCACCCCCAGTTTTTCCTTCTCTTCGCCGATGGCCTGGGCAAACCCCTTTTCAAGGCTTCATAAGGCCAGGCTCCGGATGGGCGGGGTAACCAGCCTTCCACACCCAGGTGATTCCTGTTTGTCATCGGGAGCAATTTGCTCAACCCAAAAGCGGTATTGGCCGATGAAGCCTCTCCGAGGGATTCGCCCAGGCCGGGTTGTTCCGAAGTCCTGAAATCTCTGAAAACTGTTTTGCCATAGACCAAGACATAGGTAGGCAGGTTGAAGAAGCTTTAGAGCGGCAACCTTTGGGCGGTCAGGTCGTTGAACCCCAAACCCTATTGAGACTTGGATTCCGATGTCGGTGAGGGTTATCCATCACATTCAGTAATGACCGCATTCTAAAGCTTTGGAAACTCGCCTGCCTACCGCAGGCAGGCCTGCCTGTGTCGTTGTGACTATTTCACTCCTCGATGATTGAAAAAACTGGGGGTGGGCAAGCTGGTTTTTCCTTCAATTCCTGAGGATGGAATGTTATACTTCATTTAATGAAAAGTCACTTTATCTGGATGTTCCTCATTCTCGTTTTTGGGATCCTCTTTTCTGGCTGTGTAAAGAAAGCACCTCTCCCTTCCTGGGTCTCAAAAATATCTATGATAAAAGCCCCTATTGGACCGGAGGAGATTCTCAGGCTCCCCGAGGGAGATCAAATCACCTTCGGGCAGCTTTTAGATGATCTCAATAGGACAAGGGTCATCTTTGTAGGAGAATCCCATGACCAAATCGAACATCATCAGATTCAGGTGAAATTCCTCCAAAACCTCGTCACTAAAGGGAAGGATGTCGTAATCGGCATGGAGATGTTTGAGAGGTCTCAACAACCCGTGTTGGATCGGTGGAGTCAAGGGCTCCTGACGGAAGAAGAATTTCTCAAAGAAGTCCAATGGGAATCCACTTGGGGCATGGATTATGAACTTTACAAAGGCATTCTCGATACGGCAAAAAACTACCACCTCAAGGTTCTCGGTCTTAACATTCCAAGGGATTTGGTGAGGAAGGTGGCTGAGAATGGAATTGATGGGCTCCCTCCAGAAGACAGAAAGATGCTCCCGGAAATGGACTTAACGAATCAACCGCATCGAGCTTATATCACCTCTATCTATAGAGATCACGAGAAAGGCTCGGCTAAAGATTTCGAAACCTTTTATGAGGCTCAATGCCTCAGGGATGAGGGCATGGCAGAAACACTTTCTGAATTTCTCAAATCTCCACAAGCGGAAGGAAAAACCTTATTGATATTCGCCGGCAGTGGACATGTGGCTTTTGGTTTTGGAATCCCGAATCGGTTTTATCGAAGAACCTCCATCCCTTATCAAACCATCGTTTTAAAGGCATGGAGCGAAAAAATGAATGGGGATTTCACTTTCACCGTAACCTCTTCGCCCCTTGCCAATTTTCTCTGGATCACCCGGCCCAACCCTCCTGAAAAAAAGCAGCCAAGAATCGGCGTGATCCTAAAACAACAAAAAGAAGATCAAAAAGGACTATGGATTGAAAGGGTGATTCCTGATAGCCCAGCGGAAAAGGCCGGCTTTCTTCCTGGGGACCAGTTTATTGCTGTCGAAGGGAAAGAGATTACCAAGTTAAAAGACATTCATGATGCCCTCGCCCAAAAAGGCTGGGGAAATGACCTCACCTTTACCATACTCCGAGAAGGGGTGAGGAAAGAGATTACGGTAACCCTTCCTCCTCTAAGAGATTAATTCTTATCCTTGACTCATCCACTCCGATTTGACTCCAATTTTTTCTCTCACCTCATCCATCACGTCTTTGGCAATGGCTTTACATCGGGCTGCACCAGACGTTAATACATCAACCATGGTTTGGGGGTTTTGATTGATTTCCTTTACACGGTTCTGGACCGGACCGATCTCCTCCATCATATTCTTAAAAAGGACCTCTTTGCATTCGATGCATCCGAACCCAGCCGTCCGACAATTATGGTCGACAAAGGCAATCTGATCCGGTTTTGAAAAAGCCTCGTGCATGGTAAAGATATTGCAGTGCTCTGGATGTCCCGGATCGCTTCGCCGTTGCCTATGTTCACACGTTGCTGCCGTTCTCAACTTCTCCCAGATGGCTTCCGGAGGTTCAAGGAGTCCGATGGAGTTATTTAACGATTTGGACATTTTTTGATTCCCGTCTGTCCCCAGAATTCGTGGGGCATCCGAAAGAAGGACCTTGGGTTCAGGGAAGGTATTTCCAAAACGGGCATTAAATTTTCGGGCGATCTCCCTCGAGAATTCTACATGCTGAATCTGATCCTCTCCTACCGGAACATATCCCGCTTTATAAATCAGGATATCTGCCGCCTGGAGCACAGGATAGTCCAGGAGTCCCACATTGACATTGTGACGGTGCTGCCTTCCTTTCTCTTTAAACTGGGTCATTCTTTCCAATTCACTCACCGGCGTCACACAGTTGAAGATCCATGCCAGTTCTGTATGCTCAGGGACATGGGATTGGACAAGAAGTTTGCATCGGTCAGGGGTTAAACCGCAGGCAACGAGGACGGTCGCTGTTTCCAAAATCCTCTGCTGCATCAAGGCCGCTTCGTATTCGATGGTAATGGCATGATAGTCCACGACACAATAGACACAGTCATAGCGATTGACCAATTGGGCCCAGTTACGGATAGCGCCCACATAATTACCAATATGAATTTCACCTGAGGGCTGAATCCCGCTGAAAATACGTTCCATCAATCATCCCCTCCGTTTAAGAAATGATCGTTTGAGGATTGAGGTTAGAGGCTGGAGGCTAAATCTTTCGTAACTTCAGGTTGGCAGTTGCCTCAAGCCTATAATCTTAAGCCTCAAACAAAAAAGCCATGGGTTAACATTGCCCATGGCCTCTCGTCCATTCAACTTTGATAAATTATATGGGTAGAGTTCCGGGGCAATATCCACTTCTATTAATTTTGCGCCATATCCAGGCCAATTTCTTTCCCTTCACACCTAAATAATAATGGAATAACTTATCTTAATTTCTAAAAAAAATCAATATCTTCATTTATTTTCATTGAGAAAATCACAGAGCATGTGGGCTGTCTTTTCAACAATGGCTGTGCATTTCTCCATACCCCCTGAAGCCAGCCATTTCTGTAGTTCCTCCTTGTTATCCAAATGGTACTCTATGATGTTGTAACAGATATTGCTTCCAAACTCCTTTTCAAATTGGTTCCAAAACTCCTGGCATTTTCCGTAGATCTTTGAGAGTGCTTCCTTGTCTTTTGGGTCAGTTCTCCCCATCTTCATCCCGATAGCCATTATCGATCCGACAAAGGCTCCGCAGAGCGATCCTTTTCGCCCAATCCCCCCACCAAATCCTGTTGCCAATTTCGGTATAAGGGAATCCTGAATTCCAAGATACTCCTCGAAACTCAAGGAGATTGATTCGGCTCAGTTAAACCCCTGCTTAAAATAACCTTTGGCTTTTTCAGAGACCAATTTCGAGTCATCTTTCTTTCCCATCGGTATCCTCCCTTTCACCCTCATGTTCATTTATTATCTTTTCCTGTCTCACCACCGTGTTCTTTTCGCTTCATTTGATAAGGTGATTTCAAATTTAGCATTTCAGAAATAAAATATCAAACCTCTCCAATTGGAAGTGACCAAAAAGAGAACCTGAACCCTGTATACCCCACAAAGATTGAGAGGTTAATGGGGGGAATAAAAGGGTAACGAAATTGATTGACTATGAAAGATATGTTAAATTTTATTTTAAAGGTTGCTATTCCTCTGGGTGGGGGGAATTTCCCTTAGTTTTAATGATTCCTCTTCACCCTTTTTAATAGGTGAATTTGTGAAACTTCACGGTCATCCCGTTCAGTGTGGGGTAGGGCTTTTCGGAAATATGATATCATTACCTATCAACCTGTTTAGAACAGATTAGGCTCTTTAATGCCCCTTACTCTCTGGAATGCGGAGGCCAAAGGATATGGTCCGGTCAATGATGAGGTTAACGATATTTTCCCGTCTGATGATTGGCTACCTCACCATATTTATTTTAGTGACGGTGGTGAGTGTCTCTGCAATTTTAAAGTTACACCAATTGAATAAGGGGACTCGACAAATTTTAAGGATCGACACCCCTATTTTAGATTACGGGGGAAAACTTACAGATTCTATTCTGTCACAGTTGCGATTTGAGAAGAAATATATCATTACAAAGGATAATCTCCTTTACGATCAGTTTCTCTCAGCGAAGGAGGACTTCAATAAACTGCTCTCTAAAGTCCTCTCCATTGCGGATACCGCCGAAAAAAGAGTTTTATTGAACAAAGTAAAATCATACTATGAACGTTTCCAGTCATTGAGTGACAAAGAGATAGAATATGTTCGGGCGAATCAAAGCTACCCTAAAAGATGGCATGAGCAGGAAATGGAAAAGGCTGCAGATGGAATTTTGGAAGAACTGAAAAAGCTGGAGGTTTATTCCCGGCATGACATCCAGCAAAGAATGAGAATGTTGGGAGAATCTGCGGTCTCTGCTCGGAAATTTGCTATCGTCATGTCTGGCATCGCAATTATCCTGGTCATTACCACCTCTTTTTTTATCACCAGAAGTATTACTAAACCCCTCTCTATTTTGATGGACAAGACCAAAGAAATTTCCAAAGGTGTTTTCGAGGTGGACTTTAACATCACCTCTCCTCCTGAGATATTGGAGTTAACAGGGGCTTTCAATTCGATGTGTACTAAGTTGAAGATGATGGATAAGATGAAATCCGATTTTTTCTCTTCCATGTCCCACGAGTTACGCACGCCACTGACTTCGATTAAAGAGGGGATAAGCCTTTTGCAGGATGGCGTGGGAGGAGCCCTCTCCGATAAGCAAAAGAGGCTTTTAGCCATTCTCTCCGAGGAAAGCAAGCGTTTGATCGACCTGGTCAATTCCTTGTTAGACCTGTCTAAAATGGAAGCGGGGATGATGGCCTATACCTTTGAGCAAACAAGCCTATCTTCACTGATTGAAAGGGCGACGACGGAGATCATTCCTCTTGTCGAAGCTAAAAAAATTACTCTTAAGACAAAAATTGATGAGAAACTGCCGATCATAATAATAGACAGTGAGAGAATTCTCCAAGTGCTACGAAATCTGATCAGTAATGCATTGAAGTTCACTCCTGAAGGGGGACAGGTGAGGGTCTCCGCTCAGCGTTTGAATCGCGAGGTGAAGGTCGTGGTATCCGATACAGGTCCTGGCATACCCAAAGAGAATCTTAGCGCCATCTTTGAGAAGTTTCATCAGGCCCACCTTAAAAATTCGAATCCGATCAAGGGCACAGGATTGGGTTTGGCCATTGTCAAACATATCATCACAGCTCATGGAGGTAGGGTATGGGCAGAAAGCGAAACAGGACAAGGGAGTTCATTCACCTTTGTATTGCCAGTCTGATATTTTTCGCCCTCTTTGGCTGCGCCGCTTTAGAAAATATAAAAGTAAAAATAAGGGGACAGGAAAAGGCCTACCAGCATCTGGATCAAGGCAAAAGACTTCTTGTTCAAGGAGATTATGAGGGTGCCGTCAATGAAAACCTGAAGATTTTATCCCTTGCCCATCAAACCCCTCCAGGAGACGAGGCCCTTTTCAACATGGGACTGATCTATGCTCACTCTGGAAATCCTAAAAAAGATTACGGGAAGTCTCTCAGGTTTTTCAAGAAACTCATCAAGGATTACCCCCAAAGCCCTTGGGTCCAACAGACGAAAATCTGGGTAGGGATGCTTCAAGAAAACGAAAGATTAAACCAGACGATTGAAAAATTATATCAGCCGATTGACAACGCCCGACATATGAATATCAAGAGCGGAGAACATGGAGAGGCTCGTGAAACTTTCCTTCGGGCTCAAACACTTCTTGCCCAAGGAGATTACGAAGGTGCCATCAAGGAAAACCAGAGGGTTCTCTCCCTATCAGGTAATAACCCTCCAGGAGACGAGGCCCTTTTCAACATGGGACTGATCTATGCTCACTCTGGAAATCCTAAAAAAGATTACGGGAAGTCTCTCGGTGTTTTCAAAAAACTCATCAAGGATTACCCCCAAAGCCCTGGGATCGAACAGACAAAAATCTGGGTAGGGATGCTTCAAGAAAACGAGAAATTAAGCCGTTCGATTGAGGAACTAAACCAAGTCATTGAAAAATCAAAACTGGTGGATATCGAGATCGAAGAAAAGAAGAGAGAGAAAGCGAAATGAAAAGCGCCACGACATCAGGAAAGATTTTGGTGGTGGATGATGACAGGAACCTTTTAGAGCTCTTGAGAATAAGGCTTGAATCTGCAAACTATGAGGTCATCACTGCCATTAAGGAAGAGGAGGCCATCGGGGCAGTGAAGAACCAGGTCTTTGACCTGTCCATTGTTGACCTGCAGCTTCTCCGCCAGGATGGGATATCGCTGATGGAGGAGTTTCATCTCATCCTCCCTGAGATGCCGGTTATTATCCTGACCGCTTATGGAAGTATTGAGAGTGCTGTGGAGGCGATGAAAAGAGGAGCTTATAGCTATCTGACCAAACCTTTTGATCCCCAGGATCTCCTTCTCCAAATCGAAAGGGCCCTGGAGAATCGAAGGCTCAATGTTGAGATCAAAAGGCTCAAAGAGCTTCTGGAGGAGAGATACAATTTTGCAAACATTGTGGCCAGAAGTGAAAAGATGAAGAGGGTTCTGGAGATGGTATCCCAGATTGCTAAAACGGAATCTACGGTTTACATCCACGGAGAAAGTGGAACAGGGAAAGAACTCATTGCTAAAGCCATTCATCTTACCAGTGAGAGGAAGAACAAACCCTTCATAGCCATTAACTGTGCTGCCCTTCCTGAAAGTTTAATGGAAAGTGAACTTTTCGGGCATGAAAAAGGAGCTTTTACCGGGGCGGTTCGAAGCACAAAAGGTTTATTCACCCAGGCCCACGAAGGAACCCTCTTCTTAGATGAAATTGGAGATATGCCACTTTCCATTCAGGCCAAGCTTTTGCGGGCCCTCCAGGAGCGACAGTTCTATCCGATCGGCAGTGAAAAACCTGTGGAGGTCGATGTGAGGGTGATTGTAGCCACCCAAAAGGACCTGGAAGGTCATGTCAAGCAAGGCCTATTCCGCGAAGACCTTTTTTATAGGATTCATGTGATTCCTATCCACCTGCCCCCTTTGAGAGAAAGGAGAGAAGATATTCCCCCATTGATAGAACATTTCCTGGAGAAATTCAGTCAACAGATGAAAAAAGAGGTAAAAGGTGTCACGCCTCAGGCGATTCAAAAACTGATGCTCCATGAATGGCCGGGAAATGTCCGGGAATTAGAAAATACTGTAGAATATGCTGTCGTCATGACCCAGCAAGATACGATCACCGAAGATTTTTTACTTCAGACCAAGGGAGGGATATCCAAAGAACCATTAAAACCCCTGAAAGAGGCCAGAGATGCCTACGAGAAGGCCTATCTTATCCACCTTCTCGAAATCTGCGAAGGCAATGTCAGCAAGGCAGCCAAGCTTGCTGGAAAGTATCGGGCCGATTTCTATGATCTCCTCAAAAAACATAACCTGAAAAGCGAAGATTTTAAGAAATCCCGGTAATGTGTAGGGATTAACCTTCCTGCTTACCCTTCTTCTGGAGGAAAATTCCTACAAAAAGGGTTTCCCATAAATATCTCCACACCCAAAAAACCGTTTAATATCAACTCAATAATTCCATCCCCCATATTTGGCACATCCTTTGCTTTTAATAAATTAAACCGACTTCTTTTACAGGGAGAGTGAAGAATAGATGAAGATATTAATTGTAGACGATAACCTGGGTTTGGCTCATATCCTGAAAATTATGTTAGAGGAGGAAAGACACGAGGTAAGGTTAGCTCGGGATGGCAGAGATGGCTACTTGTCCTATCTCTTATTCAAACCCGATCTGATCATTACAGACATCCAGATGCCAGAAAAAAATGGTTTGGAGTTAATGGAGGTAATCCGGAAACACAATCCAGAGGCGAAGGTAATCTATATCAGTGCTGACCTCAGCCAGTTTTGGCCACTCCTTGAAAAGGAGAAGACAAGATATCCGGTAAGTTGCCTGCAAAAACCTTTCTCCAAGAGTGAATTGATGAGGTTGCTTTTTCAATTCTCAAATTAATGGAGAGAGGATGGAGGTGAAAATAGAATTGAAAAGGTTCATTCGACCGATAGCGATTTGGCTGGTCCTCCTTCAAATCATAATCTTCCTTTTAGGTACTACGACTGCCACAAGCGGGGCTGCCAACCCCAATTCCGATGACCAATACGCATCTAACCGTAGGGCCAATGTGCTCAGGATTCTTGCTGTATTAGAAAATAAAATAGAAGATCAACAATTATTAGAAAAGACAAAGGAAAAACTATTTACTTTAAATGATGGGCAAACCCGGTTGATTGCCTCCCTCTCTGACCGAGTGGCCAAGGAGGGAAACACGATGGGGGCAAGCATTTCCTTTCTATTGATGACGGTTTTAATCACCCTACTTTGACGTTCTCAAGATACGTTGCCAAAAATAGAGGACCATGAACGGTTTGAGAAAAGAGGTCATTTTGGTT
>Ga0315282_10012501_pt1 | contig 12982 bp, 7 predicted proteins | sample YL17G07_20_MG_FD_203693 | JGI IMG/M metagenome (GOLD analysis project Ga0315282, IMG submission 203693) | Sediment microbial communities from Yellowstone Lake, YNP, Wyoming, USA - YL17G07_20 | ecosystem: Environmental > Aquatic > Freshwater > Lake > Sediment | place: USA: Wyoming | collected...
ATTAGCACCTTTCGCCAGGCAGTGGGTGATAAGGTTGATATCTGCCTAGACCTGAACTTCAACTTCAAGACCGAAGGCTTTATTCGTATCGCCAAGGCAGTGGAGCCCTACAACTTGATGTGGCTGGAGATAGATACCTACGACCCACAAGCACTATTACAGATAAAACAATCGACGAGTGTCCCCATTTGCTCAGCAGAAACTCTATTTACCAGCAAGGGGTACAAACCGTTCTTCGAGCTTCACGCAATGGATGTGGCTATGGTTGACGTTCCATGGAACGGGTTCACCGAATCGAGGAGAATCGCTGCCCTCGCTGATATATACGAAATTCCGATCTCGCCCCATAACTACTATAGTCACCTGTCGACCCTAATGAGTGCTCACCTATGTGCCTCAGTCCCTAACATCAGAATAATGGAAATAGACGTAGATAGCGTGCCCTGGAAGGACGATATCATCACTGAGCCCTTGGATATAAAAGATGGATACCTTAATATTCCCAATAGACCTGGACTGGGAGCAGACCTTAACGAGAAAGAGATAGCCAAGCACCCGTGGCCCATGGGACGCAAAATAGAGACGGCCTCTCAAAGAGCTAGGTGAAACAATCATTTTGCCATAACATTTACTTGACAAATGGTTGACAAATATTAATAATAGTGGTAATATATAAGTTTGTAATTATGCCTCTTAAGGTTTCACCTTATTATATTTCCTCACTAGCCACGTGTTTTGTTTTGGGTCAGTCCTGAAGTAATGCAAAAAATCCGTATGTTTGTTTGAGGGGTAGAACTAGAGTTGGTTTTTATGTCATCAATAGATACTGAACGGGGAACGCCTCCTACTTCCAGAAAATCTTATGCCAGGTTATCCCAGATATTAGATGTCCCAAATCTGATTGAAGTTCAATTAGACTCATTCCGATGGTTTCAACAAGAGACACTAAAGCAATTGCTGGAGGAGGTATCCCCCATCAAAGACTTTACTGGCAACAAGCTGGAGCTTAGCTTTATCGGCTACGAGTTCCGTACCCCTCAAGACTGGAAAACGGAGCAAGAGTGCCGCCAACGAGACCTGACCTATTCGGCTCCCCTCTATGTCAGGGCAAAGTTGCTGGTTAAAGGAACTGGGGAAATCAAGGAACAAGACCTGTTTTTTGGTGACATCCCCTTGATGACAGCTAAAGGCACCTTTATTATTAGCGGAATCGAACGGGTAGTAGTAAGCCAGTTACTCCGTTCTCCTGGTGTTTATTTCACTATTAAGGAAGATGCAACTAGTGGTCGCAAATTATGCCATACCAAGCTAATCCCTACCCGCGGGGCTTGGCTAGAGTTTGAGACCAGCAACCGGGATGTAATCTCAGCCAAGATAAACGGTAAACGGAAGATTCCTATTACTACACTGCTACGGGCTATTGGTTACGGTAGTGATGAGCAATTGCTCAACCTGTTCCCTAAAGAGGATAGCTCATCGGAGCACCAATTTATCAGGTCAACTATGGAGCGTGAGCCCTTGGTTAGGGATGAGCCGGCAGCTCTAATTGATATCTATAAAAAATTGCGCCCTGGAGACCTACCCAATATTGAAAATGCCAGAAAACTAATGAACAACCTATTCTTTAACTCCTTGCATTATGACCTGGGGAGCGTGGGTCGTTATAAGCTTAATAAGCGGTTAGGGCTTGATATTGACCTGAAAGAGCGGGCTCTAACCAATGAAGACATTATAGAGATAGTCAGGCACATTATTATGGTTAATAATGACGATGATAGCCCCGATGATATTGACCATCTAGGAAATCGGCGGGTGCGCACTGTTGGCGAGCTGATTCAAAACCAGTTTCGTATTGGGTTATTGCGCCTGGAGCGAGTAACCAAGGAGCGTATGAGCATTATCAGCACTGAGGCAGTTACTCCCAGCACTCTGGTCAACATTCGCCCGGTAGTAGCCGCTATCAAGGAGTTCTTCGGTGGCTCGCAGTTATCACAATTTATGGATCAAACCAACCCATTGGCTGAGCTAACTCATAAGCGCCGCCTATCAGCAATGGGACCAGGCGGTCTATCTCGCGAGCGTGCCGGTTTTGATGTTCGCGATGTCCACTTTTCCCACTACGGTAGGATCTGTCCTATTGAAACACCCGAGGGACCTAACATCGGTCTCATTGGCTCTCTAGCCACCTACGGTCAGGTTAACCGGTATGGTTTCATTGAGACACCATACCGCAAGGTTATTAGCCAGGTGAGCAATACCGATGACAGGCTGCTGGGTAAGACAATTCGGGAAGCAGTGCTTGACAACAAGGGCAAAACCATAGCCAAAGCCACTATTACCCCCCAGCTGGTCACTAGGCTCTCCCATCTATCTCCCAGAAGCATAAAGGTAGTGCCCTTTGTCTCTGATGAGGTCGTCTACCTAACTGCCGATGAAGAAGATAAATATATCATTGCTCAGGCTAATGCCCAGCTTGATGAAAATGGTCAATTTATAGATAAAAAGGTTGAAGCCAGGCTGGGTGAGCGCTACCTACGAGAGGCACCTGATAAAATTGATTTGATGGACGTATCGCCCAAGCAGATATTCAGTGTTGCCGCATCACTAATACCCTTCCTAGAGCATGATGATGCCAATCGTGCTCTGATGGGCTGTAATATGCAGAGGCAGGCTGTGCCCCTGCTTTGCCCTGAGGCGCCTTTGGTAGCTACCGGTATGGAAATGGAAGCTGCCAGGTACAGCGGGCAAGCCCTCCTGGCTAAAAATGCTGGAGTAGTAACCTCGGTTACCAGCTCGCAGATTGTAGTTACTAAAGATAATGGCGATAAGGACAGCTACCCGTTAATGAAATTTGTGCGCACTAATCAAGGGACCTGTATTAACCAGCGGTCTATAGTAAATACTGGCGACCGAGTGGAGCCGGGACAGGTTTTAGCCGATAGCTCAGCTACTGAACAGGGGGAGCTAGCTCTAGGTCAGAATGTGCTCTGCGCCTTTATGAGCTGGGAAGGCTATAACTTTGAGGATGCTATTATCATTAGTAATCGCCTGGTTGAGAAGGATAAGTTCACCTCCGTTCACATTGAGAAGTATGAGGTAGAAGCACGGGATACCAAGTTAGGACCCGAAGAAATTACTAGAGATATACCTAATGTGGGTGAAGAAAGTCTGCGTGAGCTTGATGAAACTGGCATCATTCGGATTGGTGCTACGGTGGGTCCAGACGATATACTAGTAGGTAAAATTACCCCAAAGGGGGAGACTGAGCTATCGGCTGAAGAGAAACTGTTACGGGCTATCTTTGGCGAAAAAGCTAGAGAGGTCAAGGATACCTCCCTACGAGTGCCTCACGGTGAGTGGGGCAAGGTGATTAATGTGAGGGTCTTCTCCCGTGACGATGGCGATGACCTATTGGCTGGGGTTAGAAAGTGGGTGCAGGTCTGGGTTGCCCAAACCCGAAGGGTTTCCGTAGGGGATAAGCTCTCCGGGCGACATGGCAACAAAGGGGTCATTTCCATCATCGCGCCCGCTGAGGATATGCCTTTCCTCCCCGATGGCACACCGGTAGATATTATTCTCAATCCCATAGGCGTTCCATCACGGATGAATATTGGTCAGGTTTTGGAAACCCATTTAGGCTGGGCTGCCCAGATACTGGGCTTCAAGGCGCTTACCCCTGTCTTTGAGGGTGCCGATGACACTGCTATTGAGGATGCCCTAGCTAGGGCTTGGCTAGCTCAAAAAGCTGGGGCAGTTAACCTTGACCCCAGTAATGAGAACCTCACTGTGCAACTGGAGCTAGCAAAGGCATGGGTTACTAGTCATAGCTACGATGGAGACAAGGTGTTCAGTGACGACTACCCGGGAGAGGCAAAGGAGGTTTGCCTGCGCCTATGGCTCGAAGACCTGGGTATAGCTAGCCGAGACCTTGACCCGCTGGAGCTGGAGCAAGCCGTGGACAAGGTAAGTATTGAAAGGGGTCTCCCCCCACCTATCATCGGCAAGGTTATACTCCGCGATGGACGCAGTGGTGAGCCATTTGACCAGCCGATAACAGTGGGTAACATCTATATGATGAAGCTAAACCACTTGGTTGAAGATAAAGTTCACGCCCGCTCTACCGGACCCTACTCCTTGATTAGCCAACAGCCTCTGGGTGGCAAGGCTCAGTTCGGCGGTCAACGCTTCGGTGAAATGGAGGTATGGGCACTAGAAGCTTATGGTGCCGCCCACAACCTCCAGGAAATTCTAACTATTAAGTCAGACGATGTGACCGGTCGAGCCAAAACCTATGAGGCTATAGTTAAGAATGAGGACGTCCTTCAACCCGGCGTGCCAGAATCATTTAAGGTTCTGGTTAAGGAATTACAAAGCTTAGGGCTTGCTATTGAAGTGATTACCGAAGGAGAAGAAAAGGCAACCCTTGTCGAGGAAATCGAGGAAGCCCCTGAACTGGAGACAGAGCTTGAAGTTGAGGTAAAAGAAGAAAATGCTTGAAGTCAACGATTTTGATGCTGTTCGTATCTCTCTAGCTTCACCGGAGCAGATTAAGAGCTGGTCCTATGGCGAGGTAACTAAGCCAGAGACTATCAACTACCGCACCCTGAAGCCAGAAAGGGATGGGCTTTTCTGTGAGAGAATCTTTGGCCCGATTAAAGACTTCGAATGTGCTTGTGGTAAGTATAAAAAGATACGCTATAAGGGAGTTATTTGCGATAAGTGTGGCGTTGAAGTAGCCCGGGCTAAGGTGCGTCGGGAACGGATGGGACACATTGGACTAGCCTGCCCGGTGAGTCATATTTGGTTTGCCAAGGGAATACCTAGCCGATTAGGACTACTGCTTGACCTATCAGCGCGGAATCTGGAGCGTGTTCTATACTTCTCCCATTATATCATCACCTCTATAGACAAGGAAGCACACCAGGAAGCAATTAAACAACTCGAGGAGAGAAGTTCACAGGAAATAGCTGGGTGTCAAAGCGCCCTTGAGGCTAAAATCACAGAGATGGAGCAGAAACAGACAACAGTAGAAGAAGTGAACCAACTTCGGCGCCATTTCGTTGAGGAAAAGACACAGCTTGAAGAACAGCTTGCCCTTGATGTTGAACAGCTAAAGGACCTCAGAAGATGTGCACTGCTCACCGAGGACCAGTATCGCGAGCTCAAGCAGGAATATGGTCAAGTTTTTGAGGCTGGGATGGGAGCCGAGGCTATTCTCCAATTGCTTAAGGATGTTAACCTTGATGAAATGCGTAACGAGCTACTCCAAGAAACCCATTCTACTTCGGGTCAACGCCGCAAGAGGGCAAGCAAGCAACTACAACTAGTGGAAGCCCTCCGCCGCAGTGGCAATAAACCAGAGTGGCTGATTATAACTGTGTTACCTGTCTTACCCCCTGACCTTCGACCCATGGTTCAGCTAGATGGAGGTCGATTTGCTACTAGTGACCTTAATGACCTATATCGACGAGTCATTAACCGTAATAACCGATTGCGCCACTTATTGGAAATAGGGGCACCTGAAATTATCATCCGCAATGAGAAACGGATGCTCCAGGAAGCAGTCGACTCCCTTATCGATAATGGGAGAAGGGGACGAGTCGTCTCGGTTAGTGGTAATCATAAATTGAAGTCACTCTCAGACATGCTCCGGGGTAAAGAAGGACGCTTTCGCCAGAATCTGCTAGGCAAGCGAGTTGACTACAGTGGGCGCTCGGTCATCATTATTGGTCCAGAGCTCAAGCTTCACCAATGTGGTTTACCCAGACGGATGGCCTTGGAGCTATTTAAGCCCTTCATTATGCGCCGATTGATAGAGCAAGGGCTTGCCCACAACATTAAGAGTGCCCGACGGCTGGTAGAGAAGGCTAAGCCAGAGGTATATGACATACTGGAGGAGGTTGTCAAGGAGCGACCGGTGTTGCTTAACCGGGCTCCCACCCTACACCGACTTAGCCTCCAAGCCTTCGAGCCGGTGCTTATTGATGGTAGCGCCATCCAGCTTCACCCCCTGGTATGTACTGCTTTCAATGCTGATTTTGATGGTGACCAGATGGCAGTTCACATCCCCCTGTCTAAAGCTGCAGTCAAAGAGGCTAGAGAGATGATGCTCAGCATCCACAATATGCTGCTGCCAAGCTGCGGTGAGCCAATAGTAACCCCAACCTTGGATATGGTTTTTGGTTGCTACTACCTGACTACCATCAGGCCCGGGGCTAAGGGGGAAGGCAAAATCTTCGGCAGTTTCGGAGAGGCAAAGCTTGCCTATGAACTTGGCGTTATTAACCTCAGAGCTGAGATTGAGGTCAGGGATGAGCAAAGAGGCGGGCAAAGGGTTAAAACTAGCATTGGTCGCATTCTGTTTAATGAGGTTTTGCCCCCGGAGCTAGGCTTCTACAACAAAATAATTGATAAGTCAGGCGTAAAGCAAATAGTAACCGATTGCTATAAGCTACTGAGTAATGAAGCTATGGCGGTGATACTGGATAACCTGAAACAATTAGGTTTCTACTATGCTACTAAGTCAGGGACTACCATTGCTATGAGCGATATTAAGGTTCCTCAGAACAAGCCAAAGCTACTAGAAGAGGCAGAGGAAAGGACTGCCATTATTGAAACCCAGTATCATCGTGGCTTAATCACTGAGGATGAAAGGTATAATGGCATCATAGAAGTATGGACAGAAACTACCGACAGGATTACTGATACTATCTCCAAGACCCTTGACCGCTACGGTAGCATTTACATGATGTCAACCTCAGGGGCAAAGGGGAATATCTCCCAGATTAGACAGATGGCAGGCATGAGAGGTTTGATGACTAACCCCTCAGGCAGAATAATTGATTTTCCCATCAAGTCTGGGCTTCGTGAAGGACACAGTGTTCTGGAATACTTTATCTCTACCCATGGTGCCCGCAAGGGATTAGCCGATACTGCCCTGAGGACATCAGGTAGTGGTTACCTTACCCGACGTCTTGTTGATGTCGCTCAAGATGTTATAACCCTCCAGGAGGACTGCGGTACTACAGATGGTATATGGATATCTGAGCCACAAGAAAGGGGACTACTACCATCGCTTGTTGAGCGAATAATAGGTCGGATGGCTGCCAGTAAACTGGTTAACCCCAGCACTGGAGAGACCATTGTTGATCGGAATGAGGAAATTGACGAGCAGAAGGTAAATAAAATTATTGCCGCCGCGATAACCAAGGTTCATGTCAGGTCTCCCCTTAGCTGTCAGTCCAGGCAGGGTGCCTGCCAGCGGTGCTATGGTCGAGACCTCGCCCGCGGACATCTGGTTGACCTCGACACAGCCATAGGCATAATCGCCGCCCAGAGCATCGGTGAGCCGGGTACCCAGCTAACCCTACGCACCTTCCACACCGGTGGCGTGGTCGGGCTTGATATCACTACCGGTCTGCCCAGGGTGGAAGAACTCTTTGAGGCAAGACCACCTAAAGCCCAAGCCATTATCTCAGAAATAGACGGAGTGGCTAAGGTAGTTGATAATGAGGAGGGGAAAAAGATTAAGGTTACTAGCTCTGAGGTATTCCGTGATGAATATTCACTGCCTCCTGGCTGGCAAGTCATGGTGGACAATGGTCAATGGGTAGATATAGGCACTGTGTTGGCTTATCAAGCCCCTGAGGCTGAAGCTCCACCACAATCAGCAGCTCTAATTACTAAAGCTGAGCCTGTCCTAGCTCGTGTCGCCGGTGAGGTAGCTATTGAAGATAGCCAGTTGTTCATCAAATATGAGGAGAAAGAGGAGCGAGAGTATGTTGTTCCGGCTGCCACCCGTATTCTTATTCAAACTGGAGACCAGATAAAGGCGGGGCAACGACTTACTGATGGTTCCATCAACCCACAGGATATACTCCACATTTTGGGCAGAGAGGCAGTTCAGCAATACCTGGTAGATGAGGTGCAAAAGGTATACCGCTCCCAGGGGGTGAGCATAAACGATAAGCACATTGAAGTTATCGTCCATCAGATGCTAGCCAAGGTTCGTATTGATTCCTCAGGCGATACCGAACTAGTGCCCGGAGAGCTGATAGGCAAGTTCCGTTATGAGGACATTAATGCTGAGGTACTGGCTGAAGGGGGTGAGCCAGCCACTGCCCACACTGTATTAATGGGTATAACCAGAGCCTCGCTGAGCACTGATAGCTGGCTGGCAGCAGCCTCCTTCCAAGAGACTACCAGAGTGCTTACCGAAGCGGCAACTTATGGCAAAGTAGATAAATTGATTGGGCTCAAGGAAAATGTAATTATTGGTAAGCTAATCCCAGCCCGCTACCCGGCTTCTGAGGAGGTGCCAAAGCTGGAAGCCGGCGAAGAAGATACAATGAAGCTAACTATCTAGGGTCTCCTGCCTCACTATTTAATTGCTTTATTAATGGGGAGTCGCCCTATCTTAAGAAGGGCGGCTCCATTTTATTGTCGGTTTACCTAGGCTTGGTAGGAATGTGATATAATGAGGTAGTTTGTTGAGGGGGTCTTTTAAAAAATAACCAAGGGGTGAAGTTAAAATAGAGCGCATTACATCGGGTAAGCCCAGCGTTGAGGATATATCACTTGATACCAGTCTTCGACCCCGGCGTCTTGATGACTTTATCGGGCAGACCAAGATTAAGGACAATTTGAGCATAGCTATCACCGCTGCCAAAGGCAGGGGCGAAGCACTGGACCACATACTACTCTATAGCCCACCTGGTTTAGGCAAGACCACCCTGGCTTATATCATAGCTGTTGAGACGGGGGTTAATATCAGGATTACCTCAGGTCCAGCAATAGAGCGCACCGGAGACCTGGCGGCTATCTTAACCAACCTCCGCAGTCAGGATATACTCTTTATCGATGAAATCCACCGCCTCAATCGGACGGTAGAAGAGGTGTTATACCCAGCTATGGAAGACTTCGCTCTGGATATTATCATAGGTAAGGGACCAGGTGCCAAAAGCCTGAGACTAAACCTACCTGCCTTTACCTTGATTGGTGCCACTACCCGCTTTGCCCTGCTCAGCCCACCCCTCCGAGACCGATTTGGCGCTGTCTACCGCCTTGATTTCTATGACCAAACATCTATAGAAACAATCCTTAAACGCTCAGCCCGCATTCTCCAGGTAAAAGTCGAAGCCGGAGGGCTAGAGGAAATAGCTCGCCGGGCTAGGGGCACACCTCGCGTGGCTAACCGATTACTCAAGCGAGTCAGGGACTATGCTCAGGTGATGGCAGATGGGGTAGCCACCCACTCGGTAGCAGTTGAGGCACTATCTAAGCTCGAAGTCGACCATATAGGTCTGGATGAGATAGACCATAAGGTGCTACATACTATCATTGACAAGTTTAATGGTGGTCCGGTGGGACTGGATACCATTGCTGCCTCCATCAGTGAGGAGGCAGATACTATTATGGATGTCTATGAGCCTTATCTTCTGCAACTGGGCTTCCTGGAGCGAACCTCTCGCGGTCGATTAGCCACTCGGCTGGCCTATGAGCACCTCGGCTTGCCCTATAATAAGCAAAAGCCGCCTCAACCAACCATGTGGTAGAGCCATATACTGGACAAAATAATGGGAACCTCCCACCGAGGCTCCCTCTTTGGTATTTGCGCTGTCTACCAGCCCGGGAAGAAGCGTCCCATACCCCCCTTCATACCACCACGAAAACCGCGGGCACCAAAGCCCTCAGATAGTGAAATATCAGGCCTAGCCCCTTGCCACTCCTTCAGCTCGGGCGGAATGCCCGGCTTTGACTGCTGCCACTCTTTTAGCTGCTGCTGGTACTGGCTCATGTCTGGCCTTGACTCCCACCAAGCCTTGTACTGGTCAGCTTGCTCCTGGGTTATCTTACCCTGGTCAACGAGGTTCTTAAGGTAGCTATCTAGAGCTTCCTCCTGCATCTCACTCCGGGCCTGGGTAAAGGCATTTTCCACTTCTTGCTGGTCAATGCCCAGGATAGCAGCAACCCTAGCTAATAGGGTCTTACCTGCGGTCGTGTTGTCGGTACTCCCCGTTTGAGCAAGGGCTACACCACCTATACTCCCAACCAACACTACAGTAGCTGCCAGTATAGCGACAATGATCAACTTCTTTTTTCGCCACATTTCTGGTTCACCTCCTCCTACTAATATAGAACGAAAAAATTCTCAATTGGTTAGCAGTAACTTGAGGTCATTTTGAAAAATTGCCTTGTGTGAGACTAATCATCCTTCTTTTAATTAGCTTTTCCCGCGCCTTGTTCCATACATCATAACGCTAATAAGAATGTTTTGCTCTCACCCTCTGTTTAGATTTGTCTCCCTTATTTCAGGATAGCATAGGCTACCTGAACGGTAAGGCTAATCTCCATCTCGCCGGGACTGATTGGAGTCTCGGCTGGCGCTGCCGCTTCCACTTCAGCCATTCTTACCATGGGAGGCAGGGACTGGGTGCTTTCAGAGATATATGTCGGCTTGCCCAAGGTGACACCCGCTAGGTCAGCCAGTTGCTCTGCCTTGGCTCTGGCATCAGCCATCGCCTTGTCTCTAGCTTCTCCATAGTAGGCTTCTGGCTTATCTACAGAAAAGTCTATATTATCTATTCGGGTGAGGTCGCCCCCAGCCTCAGCTACAGCGTCAATGATGGAGCCAGCCTCATCCATATCCCTTATCTTAGCCGTTACCATATTGGTTACCCTGTAGCCGATGACAACCTCTTCTTCCTTTTCCGTATCCCATTTCGTTACTCGCTGAATACTGAAGTGCTGGGTTTGAATATCCTTCTCAGCCACCCCGTTCTCAGTCAGGGCTGTCATCACTCTATACATGGCTTCAGACGCCCGGGTCTGAGCCTCGGCTACGCTTGCCTCCTGAGCTTCAATGCCTAATCTCAGGGTAACAATATCAGGAACCACAATCACCTTACCTTCGCCGCTAACCCAAATTCCTTCCTGTTGGTTCGAGAACAGCCCGCTCACGACTGTGCTGCCTGGGCCACAGCCACATAGCCCGACCATGGTTAGCACTAGTGCCAGACTCATAGCCACTAGCCAATTCCTTTTCACCTTTGACCTCCCGCTTAAAAATTTTCTTTCCACTAATATATAACGAAAAAATTCTCAATTGGTTAGGGGCAACTTGAGGCAATTTTCAGAAAGTTAGGCTAATCTAAAGCCTTAAGAGCTCTCTCATAGCCAGCTACTGAGACAGCAATTGCCCGGCGCAGGGCAGGCTTCGCCGACTCTGGTGCTTTGTCTAGGGCAGCGCGAAGACCAGCCGGGTGATTGATAGCGTAATATGCCAGAGTTGTCCTGAGCTTAGCTTGGTTGTTTGCCCTGACACGGACATCCCTATCACCTACGGTCTCCTCAGCTGGCGCCAGTGCTTTCGGGGCACCACCCACCGTGGCTGAGGCTAATCTGGCTAGCATTGTCAGACGCTCATCCAAACGCTGGGTGATGACCTCTACCTGCCGAACATCACCTTGGTTCGCCATATAGATTATTTCTACTACCCTCCTATCTGCCAGCTTAGCATATAGTTCTGCCTTATTCATATCAGAGGGGGTTAGGGCTAACTGCGCCTGCTCTGTAGCCAGCTTCACCGGATAGAGGGGGTTATCAGGCATACTGTTACCAGCCGCCGCCACTACGCCACCTCCAGCCAGCAGCAGGACAAGAACTATAATCACTGCTGTCGCCCATCGTGGCACCCAGCCAAACAAGGGGCGTCTTCTCCGGAAGGCTACTTCTTGGAGTGCCGAGCGAAATTGGTACCTGGCTTTGGCCTTAAACTCAGGGCGAGGTTGCATAATCAATGCCCCCTTAGTAGCTAAAGCTGTCTGGAGTAGTGGCTCAAGCTCAGCTACCTGCTCAGGATAGCTCTGAAGACACTGCTCTATAGTCTCGCCTTTAACCAGCAATCGTTCCAGACATTCATCCAGGATATTATTAAATTCCTTAGTCTTTTTCATTACCCTCTGCCATCAATAGTGCTTTGCGCAGGGCTACTATAGCGCTACGCTGTAAAGCCTTCACTGCCCCCTGGCTTCTACCCATAACCTTTGCCACCTGAGCAATAGGCAGCTCACCGGCAAAACGCAGAGAAATTACCTCGCGCTGTGCCCTGGTCAACCGTTTGGTGGCTGATACTAGCTGTTCAATATCCAGCTTGTGCTCAGCCATTAGCTGTGGATTACTATCATTGCTAACCAGTGATTCGCCGAGAGGAGCAGTAGCCTGTTTGGTTTTCTTTCTCAAATAGTCGACCACCTGGTTGTGAGCAATGCGAAATAGCCAAGCTGAGAAGAGTATACCCCTCCACTTGAAGGAAGAGATGGACTGGAGTGCATTGAGAAAGACCTGCTGGGTCATATCCTCTGCCTCCGTCTTATTTCCTATTTTAAAAGCCACATAACGATAAATCTTATCGAAATGCGCCTCATATAGCTGGGCAAAAGCCTCCTCGTCCCGCTGTTGCGCTCGGCGGACAAGGCTCTCCTCATCTTGCACCTGACAACTCCTCTAATGGCGTTATCCTGTGCATATAGTATAACGAAAGAAAAGGCAAAAAGGTAGTTGTAATCTAGGCAGGGTATGCCATTAGCAAATGGAATGTGTTACAATAATTTTAAAATTGAAACTTTCTTCAAGGGGATAAGAATTTGCCTGGCTATGTGCGTTTGATGCGCAGAGAAGACATTGCTCAGGTCACTGAGATTGACCGTGAAGCCTTCCCTACCCAGTGGCTACCAGTTAACTATAAGCGTGAGCTACAAAATCGGTTAGCTCATTATATCGTAGCCTACGATGAAGGCAAGACGGTTGAAGAACCTAAGGTGGAAGCTTCCTCAGAGAAAGGGCTCTCCGGACTAGCCTCCAAGGTAAGGCAGTTATTTAACCACAACCGTTTCTCCAGCCATGGGCTGCCTCCACCAGCTAGACGATACATTATTGGTTTTGCTGGTTTATGGATTATGGCTGAGGAAGCTCACATAACCAA
>Ga0315282_10012502_pt1 | contig 12982 bp, 12 predicted proteins | sample YL17G07_20_MG_FD_203693 | JGI IMG/M metagenome (GOLD analysis project Ga0315282, IMG submission 203693) | Sediment microbial communities from Yellowstone Lake, YNP, Wyoming, USA - YL17G07_20 | ecosystem: Environmental > Aquatic > Freshwater > Lake > Sediment | place: USA: Wyoming | collected...
AAACCGCTTACCGTTTAGGTTATGCTTATACGGAATTAAGGCAAACAGAGAGTCGAAAAAAACGATTGCGCGTTGTCATAGGCCAAGATATGCGTTTATCGTCAACTAAACTAAAAAGATCTTTAGTAAAAGGTTTAACTGAGGCGGGCTCGGAAGTTATCGATATTGGTTTGGCCTCAACTCCGACATTTTATTTTGCGATTGCTTTTTTTAATTATGACGGCGGCATTATGGTTTCTGCTTCCCACAACCCTAAAGAGTGGAACGGCTTTAAATTAACTAGAGCCAAAGCTAAACCGATTAGCGCTGACAGCGGCATTAATATTTTAAAAGAAAAGGTATTAGCCAATAAATTTAGGCCGGCAAAAATCAAAGGCAAAATAATTAAACGGGCTGATACTCTTGAAAAACAGCTAGAACATGATTTAAAATTCGTGGAGATAAATAAAATCAAACCGCTTAAAATAGTTGTTGATCCGGCAAACGGTATGGGTGCGCAATACATTGGGGCTTTATTTAAACATCTGCCCTGCCAACTAATTAAGATGAATTTCACTCTTAATGGCAGCTTTCCGGCTCACGAAGCCGATCCGCTCAAAGAAGAAAACTTGCATGATTTACAAAAAAGGGTTAAAGCAGAAAAGGCGGATTTAGGCATAGCCATTGACGGCGATGGCGATAGAATATTTTTTATAGACGATAAAGGTAAGACCATTGATCAATCGATAATCAGGGGTCTATTGGCAGCGATATTTTTACGAGAAAAACCTGGTTCAAAAATTTGTTATGATATCAGACCAGGTAAGATCACCCGGGATTTAATTGAAAAAAATGGTGGCATACCGATAGTAACTAAAGTTGGCCATTCATTAATTAAAGAACGGATGCTTAAAGAAAACGCTTATTTCGCCGGAGAATCCTCCGGACATTTCTTTCTGAATTTAACCTTTGGCTGCTTTGAAATGCCTAATATCATGATCTTAAAACTCTTACAAGAATTCTCACAAATAGATGCACCTGTTTCAGAATTTATTAAACCATATCAAAAATACTACCATTCCGGAGAAATCAATTTTACAGTACGTGACAAAGAGGCGATTTTTAAAAAAATTGAAGCGAAATATAAAGATGGCAATATTAACAAGTTAGACGGCATTACAGTGGAATATCCGAGTTTTTGGTTTAATCTGCGAGGTTCTAATACTGAATCGAAAATCAGACTAAATTTAGAAGCTCTAACAAAAAAAATAATGATAGAAAAAACTAATGAATTAAGACTTCTAATTAAACAAACTAAGGAGGTAAAACGTGGAAAAATTAGATGAAATTTTCACCAATGACATTCTCTTTATTACAACCCAGGCTTTGCCTGGAGAAACAGCACGATCGATTTTAGAAAACTTTGATCGGCCTAATGACTTAGTCATCCTCCAACTTTCCAAATCCTTTTACATGATTTATCTGAAATCGAAAGAAGAGGAGGTAAAACAATTAGAAAGCAAAGCTCTAGAGGAGGTTAAAAAAGAAGAAACGGCCGTCTTTAAAAAAAATAAAGAATGTTTTCCGTCCTCAGTTTATGATCCGAAAAAAACCGTTCATTAATTTAAAAAAGCTAAACAAATAAACCCACAAAACTTTGTGGGATTTTTATTACTAAAATGTATAATTAAATTATTTCTTAAACAAATTCAAGATCTCTTTTATGTCCGCCAGATCATTCTCAGTCAGGTTCAACTTCAATCTATTTTCATACAACTTATACGTTTCTTGTCTAATCACATAATCCGAGATGCCTATACCGTTATGAATATCGCTCAAATGCTTTTTTATTAAATTCAAAACTATCTTTTTATTGTCCGCGCTTAAATTCTTAAATTCGGATTTATACCTTAAAAAATCATTTAATCTCAGCTCGAACCTTTCAAACGGCTCATTTTTAGCAATAGCCAATAACTCTTCTAATTCCATAATAAATATTTTAGAAAAATCTTTCCGCCAGAGGCGGATCCGCCTTAGGCGGAAAATCGAAAATCTTAAATCTAAAATTTCTAAATGCCTCTAATCTTCAACGCTTTAACCAATTTTTCTATCGCCACTATATAAGCGGCTGTTCTTAAACCAACCTTATACTTTTCCGCTGTCTGCCAGACTTGGTTTAGGGCCGTAATCATTTTGTTTTTTAAGTTGGCTTCAACTTTGGCTGACTCCCAATAAAAATGTCTGATGTTTTGCACCCATTCAAAATAGGAAACAACAACTCCGCCAGCATTGGCTAAGACGTCAGGTATCACCACCACACCTTTTTTAAATAATCTTTTCTCCGCCTGCGGAGTTAACGGTCCATTAGCTAACTCCAAGATAATCTTAACATTAATTTTGCGAACATTATATTCAGTAATGCAGTTCTCTAAAGCTGCTGGTACTAAAACATTGGCCGGTAAACTTAATAATTTATCATTAATAATGTTTTTAGTACCTTTAAAATTTATCACTGAACCGGTATTTCGTTTATGAGCCAAAACTTCTCTTATCTTAAGACCGGCCGACTGGTAAATACTACCGCGGGAATCCGACACTGCCACTACTTTATAGCCAGCCTGACTAGCAATTAAAGCAAAATTCGCACCAACATTGCCAAACCCCAAGACAGTAATTGCAACTTTATTTTTCGGCAATTTTATCTTTTTCACTAGTTGTTCAAAAATATAAAAACCGCCTTGGCCGGTAGCCGTATCACGGCCAAGCGATCCGCCAACTTCTACGGGTTTGCCAGTGACCACAGCGTAAACATTTTGCCCCTTAATATGACTATATTCATCCATCATCCAAGCCATAATCTGGGGATTGGTATAGACATCAGGTGCAGGGATATCAATATCCGGACCAATAAAGTCGGCAAAACCACGTATATAAGCCCGGCTTAATCTCTCTAGTTCTTTTTGACTTATTTTTTTTACATCAACGGTTACGCCCCCCTTAGCTCCACCATAAGGTATATCAACCACTGCGCACTTAATCATCATCCAAAAGGCCAAGGCTTTAATCTCGTCTAGGTTAACTTTGGGATGAAAACGAATACCGCCTTTATATGGTCCGCGAATATTATTATATTGCACCCTATACCCAGTAAAAACCTTTAAACTGCCGTCATCCATCTCCACCGGTAAAGACGCCTCTATTACTCGATCTGGTTTACGCAACATCTCTAATTCGTCATGTCCGATCTTCATTAACTCAGCAGTTTGATTTAGCTGAATTAAGGCTTGTTTAAATTGACTTGGCATATAAACAGACTAATTTATAAAAATTTCTTTCTGCGTAATATCTGCGTTCTTATCTGCGTTTAATCTGCGGTTTCTACGCAGATTGGTCGCGGATTTATACGCGGATTTAACGCTAAAAAACAATTTCGCAAATATAATATTAATTAATTCCTAATTTCTCTTTTGCTCGTTTAAGTGTGGCTTCTGCTCTGGGTCGAACTTTAGCCGCTCCCTCATGTAAAATCTTTTTAATTTCTCCATTGGTAAAACTATCAAACTTGTTTTGTAGCTTAATTAAAAATTGACTAACTACTTTGGCTAAATCATTTTTAAATTCACTGTAGCCTTTGCCTTGATAGCTAGTTTCTAATTCTTTTATGGTTACACTACTCAATAATGAATAAATGGTCAATAAATTGGAAATCGCTGTCTTTTTTTCTTTGTCATATTTTATTTCTTTACCAGAATCAGTTACGGCTCGCTTAATTTTTTGAGCCGCTATTTCTGCCGGGTCGGTTAAAGCGATATAATTAGCCGAACTAGTCGCGCTTTTACTCATTTTTTTGGTTGGATCATCCAACCCCATAATTCGTGCGCCTTGTTTTCTAATAATTACTTCTGGAATTTTAAAAACCTGACCGTATTCACGATTGAATCTCTGCGCCAAGGTTCTGGCAAGTTCAACGTGTTGCGCCTGATCTTCGCCTACCGGCACAGCGTCCGTATCATAAAGTAAAATATCCGCAGCCATTAAAATGGGGTAATCATACAAACCAACGCTGACCGATTCTTTATGATTGCCGGCTTTCTCTTTAAATTGGGTCATTTTATTTAAATCTGCCTTTCTCGCCAGGCAATTTAATATCCAAGCTAATTCTGTGTGTGCGGAAATATCCGATTGCTGGAAAATTACCGACTTGTCCGGATCAATACCGCTGGCTAAATAAATTTTTACCAAATCTAAAATTTGCTGACCTAATTTCTTAGGGTCTTGCTTCACCGTAATGGCATGATAATCAACCACGCAAAAAATACAGTGATACTGCTCTTGCAATTCCAACCATTGAGTAATCGCGCCCAAATAATTGCCTAGGTGCAACAAACCGCTGGGTTGAATGCCGGAAAAAATTGTCTTTTTCGTTTCATTTTCCCGATTTTTCATATTTTTATCTTATCTCTAAATTTATTAATTGTAAAGTTAAAAAAGGGAGTGAATTAATTTTCACTCCCAATGTAAGTCACCAAAGAAAATCTGCGCATTTAACTTCGGGACTGGCAGTCTGCCAAAGATAATCACTCGCTCTTAATTCTGCCAGTAATTCATCGGCCTGTTTTTGGTTTAAAAATCCTTCTCCTAAAATAGTCGCTACATCCTTCTTGTCTAAAACAGCGATATTTAAACCATACTCCTGACAAAATTGCACTAATTTCATCTTTCCCTCCTTTTAATTAATTGCTTCCCCAACCTTTAGTTTTTGATTTAATTTCTTTGCCGCATTTTGGGCAAATATATTTGCCATTATCATCTCTAAAAACTTTTACCTTACACGGCACGCAAGTTTTGTAGCTTCCCATAATTTTCCCCTCCTTTTTTTATTTCCTCCTTATTATTTTGTCATTCCCAAGGCCTTTAGCACCCGCGAATGCAGGTGGGGAATCCAGAAATTCTTCTGCATTAACACTTTCGTCGGACTGACTTTATAAAAAACTATAAATTCTGATGACAATTTTCACTTAGACACTCGGTGTCCAATTGGACACCGAGTGTCCTTCGTCAAATAAATTCGTAGCATTTGTAGTACAAAAAAGGCTTCTCGACCTTGGACATAGCTAAAACTATGTTCAGGGGCGAAAAGCCTTATAACTTTACGCGGTACCACCCTTGTTATCTTAAATACGTTTGACGGACTAAAAAAATCCGTCAGTAAACGGATTCCAAGATCTTTTACTGACTCCTGCCCCTTCGACAATGCTCAGGGAGACATCAGTTATCCTTTGGTTACGGAGGAAACCGGGTCATCACTAATGCAATGACCACCCTTGTCCTGACTGAAATGCTAGGACTTAATGTTCAGGCCCAACCCCGACAGAATCGTCGGGACCCAAACGGGTTTTATGATTGTTTAAGTACTTAACCATAGATTAACACAATAAAAAATTTTGTCAAATAAAAAAGGTGGCTATTAATAACCACCCTGTCCTTGACCTTTAAATTTCTTTTTTTATACACCTATTATGCCTATCAACGATAACACTGTTTCTAGGTCTTGTTGATAAAAATTTTTATAGTAACTTTCAATAAAAGAATCTGATAAGCATTTTTTAAAAAGCTCCTTCTCCTGTTCCGTTAAATCCGGAATATCAATCTCATGGGAATAGTTTCTTATTCCATTTACTGCTTCAATTTGTGCCATATGTACTAAAACCGGATCTAAAACTTCTAAATTTCCAATAACCAAATTATTTGGCAAAGTAAAATTAAACTGCCGACCTTGTTGTAATGTCATTTTCTTAACAAAAGTGAAAGCTGAGATGACAATTTCATCTCCTCTAATACCCATGCCTAATAACTGAAGGCTAAACTGACTGTCTCCTTGACAGTCCTGCAGCTTCTCCTTTACTTTACTGTAAATTTGATTATCCAGTTCATCATTCTGTCCATTAAAAAGCCAGAGACCAGCCAGGCAAACCATTACTAAAGCTATGGTTACTTTCCCGTCCATTTTTCACCTCCTAATATAAAATGAACAACCAAACTTATTTTTTCCCTCCTTTAATTTTATTTTAATTCTAAATTAGCCTTAACTTTTAATTTCTGCCAAGCAATATATTCTTTTCTTTTGGCTTTAAAATAACCGGTAGCCGCCACCATAGCAGCGTTGTCAGTACAGTAGTTTGAATCCGGCATAATAAAATTTACTCCGGACAAAGCCGTTTTAATATTATAAGCAAGTTGTTGTCTTAATTCAATATTAGCCGCCACACCACCAGTCAACATTACGGTCTTAACCTGATATTTTATTGCCGCCTTAATGGTTTTATTAACTAAAACATCAATCACTGCTTGCTGGAACTCAGCCGCATATACAGGAATTTTATTTCTCCAGTTTTTATCTTGCTTTAATTGATATGACAAAGCAGTTTTTAATCCAGAAAAAGAAAAATCAAAACTATTATCTTTTATCATCGGCCGAGGCAGTGTAATTTTAGATTTTCGATTTTCGATTTTCGATTTATTAAATTTATCTGCATAAGCAGAAATAACTGGGCCGCCTGGGTAGCCTAATCCTAAAAGCTGCGCCGCTTTATCAAACGACTCTCCAGCCGCATCATCTCGCGTTTCCCCTATAGTTTTATATTTCCCATGACCTTTCATCAACACTAACATCGTATGTCCACCGCTAACCGTTAGAATAACTGCCGGAAAAATTTTTGAATTATTTTTGAAAATTGAAAATTGCCTTCGTCCCGAGCTCAGGCCGAGGGTAAAATTGAAAATTTCGCTAATTGGCGGTAGCCAATTAGCGTAGATATGTCCCTCAATATGATTAACCGCTATAACCGGTAATTTCCAGACATAAGCCAAAATTTTAGCCGTTTCCACGCCCACTAACAGCGAAGTAATCAATCCCGGCCCAACTGTAACGGCAATCGCATCGATTGCCCCCTTGATAAAGGCCCGCTTCGCCCGCAAAGCGAGGCGAGGGGTTCGGGGGATTATATTTCCCCTTCTCCTTACTAAGGAGAGGGCTGGGGTGAGGTTAGCCTTAACCAAAGCTTCATTAATCACCGGTAAAATATTTAAAACATGCTCCCTGGCCGCCACTTCCGGCACCACGCCGCCATATTTCTTATGAATTTCTATTTGCGAAGCTACTATATTTGATAATACTTTAACTTTATTGCCACGACCTTCTATCATTGCCGCGGTAGTTTCATCGCAAGATGTCTCAATACCTAAAATTATCATAAACTTTAAAAATTGATAATTGAAAATTGAAAATTATTATCTATCTTACCCTAAAATTACTAAAAAAACAAGTCCGCTTGACAAATAGAAAATAGCTGCTAAGATGTTTAATATACCTCCACCCTAGGTATAGGTAGCAAGGGGTAGAATTAATTAAAAAATTTATTTTAATATATGCATTTTATTGACCCGGTTTGCCAGAAAAAATTAAGGAAAAAACAGGAATATGCCATTATAAAAAATCAAGGCAAAGTCTACCATCTTTGTTGCTTGGCCTGTAAAACCCTTTTTGAAAAATATCCCAATGATTATTTAAAAAGAAAGATATAATTATTAATAATAAGAAATATTATGACACCACAAAAAGCCAAAGCTTTAATCAATTTTAAAAAAACCAAGAGCTTATTGGAAAAAATCATTGAAATGATTGAAGCAGACCAATATTGTATTAATGTGATGCAGCAAAACTTAGCCGCTATCGGTTTATTACGTTCGGCGCATGAAATGTTAATGGAAGGCCATCTTAATAGTTGTTTTAAATTAGCTATGAATACCAAAAATGGAAAGAAAAAACAGGAAATGACCGAAGAAATTTTAAGAGTGACCAAATTATTTAATAAATAACTTTATAAATATATGATGTACTACGACTTTCCAATGATGAGCTGGTTTGGCGGATTTTATATGATATTATTTTGGCTGGTGATTATAATCGGAATAATTGCTTTAATCAATTATTCGATAAAGCCGACTAAAGATAATTCTGCCAAGCCGACTGCTTTAGATATTCTAAAAGAACGTTATGCTAAGGGCGAGATAAATAAACAGGAATTTGAGGAAAAAAAGAGAGATTTAAGTTAAAAACCTAAACTAATTATTTGCAATATTCGCCTGCCTACTTCAGGCAGGCATATCATTCGTAGATTCGAATTATATATTAATATACACTTTTAAAAATACATTATGAAAAACAACAATAAATTACGTGAACAGTGTTACAAAGTTTCGGGTATGCATTGCGCTTCCTGCGAACTCTTGATCGAAAGAAAATTGTTGGAAATGAATAATATAAAATCGGTTGAAGCCAAAGCCGGGAAGGGAGAGGTTACTATTGAATATTCGGAAAATAAACCCTCAACGGAAAAGCTTAACCGCTTATTCGAAAAAGAAAATTACATTTTTTCCGACCAGCCGATAGTCGAGAGAAAAGAAAAAAATAACAACGAATCGTTAATTATATTCGGCATTGCTATATTGCTTATTATTTTATTTCTTTCCCTAAATAAGTTGGGCATAGCCGGACTGGTAAGCGTCAACGCCGCCTCCTCTTTGTTCGCTTTTTTCATTTTCGGCATTTTAGCCGGCATTTCTAGCTGTGCCGCTTTAGTGGGTGGCATAGTCCTTTCTATGTCTAAACAATGGCTGGATTTATATTCAGACCGAGAGTCAACCTGGCAAAAGTTACAACCTCATCTCATGTTTAATAGCGGCCGGCTTCTTTCTTATACTTTTTTCGGCTTCATTTTAGGCCTGATTGGCAGTAAATTAAACATCTCCCTGAGATTCACCGCTTTGTTAATTATCGCCGTCTCGATTATGATGGTTTTTTTGGCCTTGCAGATGCTGGGCTTTAAGGCTTTTCGCAAATTCCAATTTACTCTGCCTAAATTCATTACCCGCTATATCGCCGATGAAACTAATTTTAAAGGCGAATACATGCCCGCTATTTTAGGTGCGATGACTTTCTTTTTGCCCTGCGGTTTTACCATTACCGCCCAAGGCTTGGCTCTTATTTCCGGTAATCCTTTTCAGGGCGGCTTGATAATGCTTCTTTTTGCTCTGGGAACGCTCCCGACTTTACTGGTAATCGGCTTATCCAGCGTAAAATTTTCCAGCCGGCCTCATCTGGCTTTACGTTTTTCTAAAATTGCCGGGATTTTAGTTCTGTTTTTCGCTTTGTTTAATTTTAATAATCAGCTTAATGTTTTGGGATTTGCCAGTTTTAACGATTTGTTAGTTGCCAAAGCCGACTCTAAGACAGTGTCCGATATTAAGGATTTACCGCCGCTGGTTGATGGCAAACAAGTCATAAAAATGAACGCGTCGTCCAGCGGCTATAGTCCTAATTATTTTAAAGTTAGGGCCGGTTTGCCTGTCAGATGGGAAATTACCGATACCGGCACCAGCGGTTGCACCAATGCAGTAATATCCAACACCCTATTTTCTGGCCAAATCGATTTAACTCCCGGGCAGACCAGCATTAAAGAATTTACCGCGCCTAACCAGCCGGGCAAATATAAATTTAGTTGCTGGATGGGTATGATCACCGGCACTATGGAAGTTGTCGATAGCTCAACTTCGGCTAATTCAAATGTCCTAAACATTAATTCGGCCAACGCGGCCGCTACTAATATCGAACAACCACAATCTAATACCTCGCCTTCACTGGGCAGCTGCGGCGGTTCGAGCGGTGGCTGCGGTTGCGGCGGCGGTAAACGACCGGTTATTAACCAACAAACTACGCAAATTAATCAAAACGAAAATAATGTGCAACTGATTAAAGCTACTTATACTCAAGCTGATGACATCCAGCCAAATAATATTACGGTTAAAGCCGGTATACCGGTACGTTTAGAAGTCGGCCCCAAAGAAGACGCTACTGGCTGCATGAGTACCATCATGATACCAGGATTTTATGACACACCGCAAACTATCCGTGCCAATCAACCCATCGTCATGGAATTTACGCCCACCAAAGCGGGAGATTACCTGATCACCTGCGCTATGGGCGTGCCGCATGCTTATCTAAAAGTCACAAATTAATGAACTTGGATAATTTATAAACAATTGTATAACTATTGTTTAACTATTGTATTATCATGTGTAAATAGTAGTAAAACAATGGTAATACAATAGTTATTATCAAATTTTTGTCACATTGAATCGCAATTATGATTAAAACCATTAAATTAAATATTTCCAAAATGCATTGCGCTTCCTGCTCGGCCAACATTGAATATGCCCTGCGCAAACAGCTGGGTATAAAACAAGCTAACGTGAATTTAGCCACGGAAAAAGCTTACATAGAATATAATGACGAGATAACTAATTTAGATAAAATAAAATCAATCATTGATAAATTAGGTTATGGTGCCGAGGAAGAAGTGGTAGGTAGTATGGACCAAATGGCGGGACACGACCACTCGAAAATGCTAGCGGAGAAAGAGCTTAACAGGTTAAAAAATCGGTTTATCTTCTCCTTAATCTTTAGCTTGCCTTTAGCTTATTTAGCCATGGGTCAAATACTCGGTCTGCCGGTTCCGCCTAATCTGGTTAATACCTTAATCCAATTCGTTTTGGCTAGCCTGGTCATATTTATTTGCCGCGATATCTGGCAGTCCGGTATTAAAGGTTTTTTGAATTTAAGCCCCAACATGGATTCCTTAATATTTTTAGGCACGGCTGCAGCTTATTTTTACTCTTTAATTAATGCGGTTAGGCTGTTACTGGATCCGGCGGTTATGGCGGTTTCTTATTTTGAAAGCTCGGCCTTAATTTTAACTTTTATTTCTCTGGGCAAATATCTAGAAGCTATTACCAAGGGTAAAACCGGCCAAGCCATTAAAAAATTAATAGGGCTTCAGGTTAAAACCGCCCGAGTTATAAAAAACGGGCAGGAAGAAAATATTCCTATCGACCAGGTTAAAGTAAATGATATTGTGCTGATTAAACCGGGAGAAAAAATTCCGCTTGACGGCGTTATAACAGAAGGCTATTCAGGCGTGGATGAAAAAATGATTACGGGCGAAAGCATACCGGTGGAAAAAAAAGTCGGCGATCAAGTCATTGGCTCAACGCTTAATCAAACCGGTGCACTTAAAGTTAAAGTTACGCGAGTGGGCCAAGATACTATGCTGGCACAAATTATCAAAGTAGTGGAAAACGCTTTGGGCTCAAAAGCGCCGATACAGGCTTTAGCCGATAAAATTTCTTTTTACTTCGTTATCATTATTTTACTAATCGCCATATTTACTTTATCCATCTGGCTGCTTCTAGGCTTTTCCTTTACTTTTGCCCTGACTGCGGCCATCGCCGTCTTAATTATCGCCTGCCCCTGCGCTTTAGGCCTGGCCACGCCCACGGCCGTGATGATGGGAACCGGCATGGCGGCCGAACAAGGCATTTTAATAAAAACCAGTAAAGCTTTGGAGATGGCGAAAAAAGTTAACACCATAGTTTTTGATAAAACCGGCACTTTAACTAAAGGTGAACCGGAAGTAACCGACATTGTTCCATTCGCCAACAGCCAATTACTAATTACTAATGAAGAAGTTTTAAAATTGGCCGCTTCTTTAGAAAAAAACTCCGAACATCCTTTAGCTCAAGCCGTGGTAAAAAAAGCTAACGAACAAAATTTAAAGTTACTTGAGATTAATAAATTCGCAGCCTTACCGGGCAAAGGCATTATGGCTGAAATAAATCAGGATAAATATTTTTTAGGCACGAAAAAATTAATGGCAGAAAATAATATCATAATTGACGTTTTAAAAAAACAAATTGAGATTCTGGAAAAACAGGGTAAAACCGTGATTATTTTAGCGAGGAACACTACGGCTATCGGGATTTTAGCCTTATTTGATCAGCTAAAAAATAGCGCTAAAGAGTCAATTGAAGAACTTAAGAAGATGGGTAAAAAAATAGCCATACTTACCGGAGACAACCAACGAGTAGCCGAAGAGATTGCCAAAGAATTAAATATTGATTATGTCATCGCCGAAGTTTTGCCCAGCGGAAAGGCTGATATTATTAAAAAACTACAATTAGGAGATATCGAAAATCGAAAATCGCCTTCGTCCCGAGCTCAGGACGAGGGGAAAATCGAAAATCATTATGTTGCCATGGTCGGTGACGGTATTAACGATGCGCCGGCTTTAGCCCAGGCCGATTTAGGCATTGCCCTTGGCTCGGGCACGGATATTGCTATGGAAACCGGTGAAATAATTTTAATAAAAAATGACTTAAGCCAGGTGGCTAAAGCCATAAAATTCAGCGGTTATACTTTAAGAAAAATCAAACAAGGCTTATTCTGGGCATTTTTCTACAATCTAGCGGGCGTGCCCATCGCGGCCGGAGTATTATATCCCCTAACCGGCTGGCTGTTACGCCCGGAAATCGCGGCCGCAGCCATGGCTTTTTCTTCGGTCAGCGTAGTCTTGAATGCTTTGTCCATGAAATGGTATAAAATTGACTAAATTTTCTATAACAAAACATTCCGCCAATATACGGAATGTTTTTATTTGTACCGCTACGGGGAATCGGACCCCGATTGCCAGGATGAAAACCTGATGTCCTAACCATTAGACGATAGCGGCATGATTATTCTGTTTTTAAATGAAGGATTTATCTTAGCAGCGGATAAAAATAAGCATTAGACCTGCCCCGTCGAATGACTGGGGCGAAAGCGGCAGAAATAATAAATAGTCCTTTAGGGACTAAAAATAAACTTTATATTAAAATATTACAAAAGTCAATCAAACTTATAACAAATCCTACTTAAAATAATATTTACTTCTTCTCCTCTTTCTTTCCCCACCACCAGCCGCAGCAACCGCTTCTTTTACTCATAATATACAAGCCGGCAAAAATTAATAAAAGTGGCCAGATGATCGACCAATCTAAGGCCGGGATCAAATGCAAATTCTCTAAAAGTATTATCGAGCCTAAAATAATTAAAACCCAACCTGCCATC
>Ga0315282_10012503_pt1 | contig 12981 bp, 12 predicted proteins | sample YL17G07_20_MG_FD_203693 | JGI IMG/M metagenome (GOLD analysis project Ga0315282, IMG submission 203693) | Sediment microbial communities from Yellowstone Lake, YNP, Wyoming, USA - YL17G07_20 | ecosystem: Environmental > Aquatic > Freshwater > Lake > Sediment | place: USA: Wyoming | collected...
CTTTGCTGGTGCTCCTGGTGGTCTTTTATTTCCTGAAGCGACTGGCGATTTCTCCCTATGGAATCCTGGTCCGCTCCATTAAAGAAGATGAAAATCGAGTCCGGTTTTTGGGGTATAATACCTATTTTTACAAGTGGTTAACGTTTGTTACCGCTTCGCTGATTGCCGGACTTGCGGGGACCCTGACCGCCTTGAATTACAGATTCGTCAACCCCAATGTGATGGATGTTCACCAGAACGTAGGGGTGGTCTTCGCCTGCTTGATCGGCGGAGCGGGGAATCTCTACGGCGCAATCATCGGTGGGGTCGCCTACATGATGATCAGCAACTACCTCGCCATATATATCCACCGGTGGGAAATGTTCCTGGGTATATCCCTGCTCATCATCGTGTTCAAATTCCGCAAGGGGATCTGGGGAAATATTCAGAACATGGGTGAATATTTCCAAAGGCCAAAAGAAGCCCGCCCGGCAGAAGAGAAGAGGGCCTAGGCATGCTCTTGACGATTTTCTATGGATTTTCCATAGGCGCCATCCTCTATTTTATTTCCATCGGACTCTCCCTGACGTTTGGAACCATGCGCGTCGTCAACTTTGCCCATACGCTAACCTACAGCATCGGCGTTTATGTTTTAATCACCTGCATCCCGTTGATGAAAGGGAATTTCATTCCCGCCGCGATCATTGCCATCCTGGCCGTCATTCCGATCAGCTATGTCATCGAACGCTATGTCATCCGCAGGCTCTATGGCGAGTCCCTGGATTACACTTTCATCGCCACCTTTGCCATCACCTTGATGGGCGTAGATACCATTAAATGGATCTGGGGCGTAAATCCCCTTCCCTTGAGTGCTCCCCTCGGGACCTACATCGACTTCTGGGGTATGACCTTTCCCGTTTATCGGATTATCATCTTTGCGATCGCTATTGTCCTCTTTTTTGCTCTGGAGCTTTTCTTCCGCAAGACGATTCTGGGAAAAATCGTCGTGGCCGCCCTGGAAGACAAGGACGGAGTGCGGTGCCTGGGCGTCCGCGTGGATAAGTATTTTTCCTTGATGTTCATCCTGGGAAGCGCCCTGGCTGGGTTGGGAGGGGTCCTTTATGCCCCCATCAGCGCCGTCCACCCTTACATGGGCCTTTCCGTCCTCTTGCTCGCGTTTGCCGTGGTGATCGTGGGAGGCATGGGAAACCTGCGGGGGACCTTTATCTCCGCCTTTGCCCTGGGAATGGTCATGGCAGTCACCGCCCGCTACTGGTCCCAGGGGGCGGAGACCATGGTGTTCATCGTCATGGCGGTTGTCCTGATCTTCAAGCCCATTGACATATAACATTTTTCTCCTTTCCGCTTGATCCTCCGCCCCTTTTGTCGCCAAGGGCAACGGCTCATGCCGGGATAAACGAGCCATTTGGGACGACGAATTCCTGCAGGATGATCATCCCTGCTTCATGAATTTTCGAAAGAAATTGCGATACTTGGGGGGATGGCTTTAAGTATTTTTCGCTTGACACATTCCCCCTTTTTTTCCTATACTTAGCCTTCAACTGTTCAAAGGAAAGTTTTACATAAATCGATCTATAATGTTTTGAATCATTTTCTGGCCGACCCAAAGGTCTCGACCTTAACTTTTGAGGGGACGGCCACGAAATGGGAATGAATGCCCGGTCGCTTCCATTGGTGGTCTCCAGAGTTAGGAAGACAAGGATAAAGGCTTTTCGCAGTTTTGGGTGCCAAGAAAATCAATGCGATCGTCGCCGAGGGCAAATAATTCCCCTTCGAGATCTTCAATCCGGACCTGCCCAGGGAAGAGAACAACGCGACCTTCAAGGGTACGAAAAGCTTCTGTTTTTTCGAAGGGGGCCCTGGCTCAAATGGAATGGGCAGGTATGTGAGATTGTGAATCGGACAAGAAATGGAGTCGCCGACAATCGCTCGGGGGGCGCGGGAAATAAAATCCTTTCAATAAAAGAAAAGGAGGAAAAGATGAAGAAGAGTTTCCGTAAATTGGGTTGGATAGGCGCAGCGGTGGCCCTGGCCATCTTCGCTATGGGAAGCTCTGCCCTGGCTGCAGATACGATCAAAATCGGTATAATCTATTCCTTAACCGGCGCGGGTTCCTCGCTGGGGCCGATCCAGGCGCAGGGGGCCAAGCTGCCAATCAAAGAGGCCAATAACGCGGGTGGCATAACCATAGGCGGCAAAAAGTACACGATTGAAATCGTTGAACGGGACGACGAGACCAAACCCGATGTAGCGATTCGCAGGGTTACCGAGATGGTCAGGGACAACGACGTCAAAGCCGTGGTAGGAGGAACATTTGCTCACGTTTCCATGGCCATGAATGGTCTGGCCAAGAAACAAGGTTTTTTCCTCATGACGACCAACGGGGTTCCAGACAGTTATTTTACCAAAGCGGAAAAGGGTCCTTATGTACTTTGCAGCCTGGGCGACAACGGAATGGTGGGCCGGGGCGCGGCAGCCTATGTGATTGACGTCATGAAGGCCAAAAACGTGGTCTTCTTCATGCCCGACTACGCCTACGGCAGATTCGCCTTCGGCGGGGCGGAAGCTGTTTTGAAGCAGCGGCCGGGAGTGACTTATAATGTAGTCTGGTCGCCAGTAGGCACGGCGGATATGACGCCCTACCTGATCAAGTGTATGGATTTTAAGCCCGAGGTCCTCTGCATGGGCCATTGGGGAAACGATGCGATCAACGTCCTCAAACAGGCCTACGAGATGGGGCTACGGAAGAAGACGAAACTCTTCTTCAACTGGATCATTGACGTAATGGCAGCCGGCATCCCGGCAGAAGCTTTAGACGGCGTCTGGTGTCAGATGTGGTGGTATCATGACATGAGCGCCTTCAAGGATTCCGAGGTGGTCAAGACCTCCAGGCAATTTACCAACCGCTACAGGGGGGTTTACGGCATTCCACCGGACCCCTATGCCATGAGCGCTTACTACGGCACTGCCGAAACGCTCCGGGCCATGAAGTTAGCCAACAGCTTCGATCCCAAAAAGATGTATGATGCCTTGATGACCAACCCCGATTTCAGCTCGGTCAAAGGACCGGCCAAGTGGCGCGTCGACGGCCGGCCCCGCTACATGTACAACGCCTGGATCGTGGAAGGCAAAGGCCCCAAGGACCGGAAAGATCCCAAGTACGACTACGCCAAGATCGTCGATGTTTACGATGGTGACGCCTTCCTGCCCCCGGTAAAGGAATTGGGGTGGTAGCTGAATGGGGGGATACAAAGTAAAAGTTCGCAGTAATTTAGTTCGGACGGTAGAGTTCGGAGTTAAGAGTGAATATAAAGGAATGTTTTTCCCTCCGAGCTCCTAACTCCCAACTCCGAAGTGAAGTATGGGGTTGGTTCTATGGCTGAAGTTCTTCGGGCCGAGGGGCTGAGCAAAAATTTCGGTGGACTCCTCGCCGTCAACCAGGTTAACTTCCATGTCCAGGAGGGCCAGACAGCCGGGCTCATAGGTCCAAACGGCTCTGGTAAGACAACTCTATTCAACCTCCTCTCCGGTCATCTCCCGCCCAGCAAGGGCAGGGTCCACTTCAAGGGCCGGGATATAACGACCACTTTGCCCCACCTGAGAGTGGTGATGGGCATGGCCCGCACTTTCCAGCTGGTTTCTGTCTTTAATTCGCTGACCATCTGGGAAAACCTGGTTCTGTCCAGCATCCGTTTTAAGCAAGAAGAGCACTCGCTGGGCAACTTCTTCTGTAAGCCGGCCCAAAAGAAGGAGGTTCTGGAGGAATGCCGACGCGCGCTGGGCGAAGTCGGCCTGGAGTCCAAGGCGAAGAAAAAGACATCGGAGCTGAGTTACGGTGAGAAGCGCATGCTTGAATTGGCCATGGCTCTGTCCCTCAAGCCCAACCTGCTCTTGCTGGACGAGCCCCTGTCGGGCTTAAGCGACCACGAGATCGCCGAGGTCGTTACCCTGCTTCATCGGGTAAAGAAAGAATTCTCGGTGGTCATCATCGAGCACAAAATCTCCAAGATCGTCGACTTGGTGGAACGCCTCTCCGTTATGAACGACGGCCAGATTATCTGCGAGGGCCAACCCGGCCGGGTTCTCAGCGATGCCAAAGTCCGGGAGTGCTACTGGGGAAGGGAAGTTTGAACTTGCTGGAAGTGATGGGAATAGACGTTGCTTACGGTTACGCCAAGGTTCTTCACGACGTCTCGCTCAAGCTTCAGCAAGGCGAGATGGTTTTTATTGTGGGCCGCAACGGGGCCGGCAAGACGACGTTACTGCAGGCGATCAGCGGCCTCCTGAAGCCCACCGCCGGCCGGATCATCTACCAGGGACAGGAAATCCAGGGCCTTCCCGCCGAGAAGCTGGCCCGCCAGGGCATCCGGTTTGTTGCCCAGGATAAGAAGGTCTTCAGTGATCTAACGGTTAAGGGCAACATCGAGCTGGCCTCTTACGCCAGCGGGGAAGACCTGGGGCGGGCCATCGACCGGGTAACGAGTCTTTACCCCAAGTTCAGTGAATTTCTCGGACGCCGGGCCGGGGGCCTCTCCGGGGGCCAACGGGAAATTCTGCTCATCGGCCGGGCCCTGGTGGGGGCGCCCAAACTCCTCCTCATCGACGAGCCGACCGAGGGTCTGGCGGCCATCGTGATTGAGGATATCTTTCGCATTTTGAATGAGATGAAAAAGGAGAAGGTTTCGACCTTCATCGTCGAGCAGAATCTATCCATCGTCTCCCGACTGGCCGACCGGATTTACATCATGAAGGAAGGCAAGATCATAAAAGAGATGGCTGACAGGGCGGAAATAGGCGAGACGGCCGGACTGGAAAGTTATCTTTAATGGCCTCGCCCCGACCAAACACCTTCCCCGTCGCTCCATTACGGAAGGGCATTATCGCGCGCGACATGGCCCTCATCGCGGTTTGTTTTGTTCTGATGGCGCTCTTTATCCGGCTGCATTGGGTGATCGACTTCACCATTTTTTGCATTTTGGTTCTTTCCTTCGACCTGCTCTACGGCTTCATGGGCCGGCTTTCCTTCGGTCATGTCCTCTATTACGGCACAGGTGCCTACGTGGCCAGCCTGGTCCTGGCCCATCTCAGCTCCAACCCTTTCCTGGCCATTGCTGCCGGGGTGGCGGTGGGGGCTGCTCTGGCGGCAGTGTTGGGTTTTATCGTCATGCAGACCGACGGCGCTCCTTTTGCGCTGATTAACTTAGCCTTCAACCAGATCGGGTTCTGGCTTGTGGCCTCTGGCTTCCAGCGCTATACTCGGGGAGAGGATGGCCTGAACACCACGGCCGGCGCAGTTGGTTTCATCAATTTTACCAATCATTCGATAGCCTTCGGGTTCTTATTGGTCTGCCTGCTGCTGGTTTTCCTCCTGCTTAAGGTTTTGACGCTTTCGCCTTACGGGGTTACCATCCGCTCCATCAAAGAGAACGACGACCGGGTCAAGTTTCTGGGGTACAATATTTTTTTCTATAAGTGGCTGACTTTCGTTCTGAGCAGCACCGTGGCTGCGCTGCCCGGAACGCTTTTCGCCATTTTTTACGGCTTTGTGGCCCCGACCATCATCTCTCCTTTTGGCAATGTCGAGGTTATCTTTGCCGTTCTGATCGGCGGGGCGGGCAATCTCTTTGGAGCCATCATTGGCGGAGTGGTCTACAAGCTCATGAGCAATTACCTGGCGACCAGCATCACCCGCTGGGAGATGCTGTTGGGGATCCTCTTACTCATCTGGGTCTTCAAGTTCAGGCGCGGCCTGACCGGATACGCTTCCGAACTTATCCTTCGGTTTAAACGAAAACAGGGGGTGGAGGCTTAGACCCATGCTCGAGACCCTCATTTACGGCTTAACCATCGGGGCGATTCTCTATTTTTTCTCCATTGGTCTTTCCATCACCTTTGGCACGATGCAAATTGTCAACTTTGCCCACGGCATGGTCTATTCTGTGGGGGTTTACCTCTTCATCACTTTTCTGCCCTGGCTCGGTAAATTCTTTCCCTTCGCTCTGGCCCTGGCCGTGGTGGCGATGCTGCCGGTGGCTTTTCTGGTCGAGCGCTTCGTCATCCGCCGCCTCTACGGCGAAAGCCTCGATTACGCCATCATCGCCACCTACGCCGTCCTCCTGATCGGGGCTGACCTGATCAAATGGGTCTGGGGGGCCATGCCGCAGCCGGTGAGCGATCCCCTAAGAATTTCCGTACGCTTCTGGGAAATCAACATCCCCCTTTATCGTATCGTAGTGTTCTTAAGCGCCGTGGCCCTTTTCTTAGGGCTGAGGGCCTTTTTCAACCGTAGCATCGTCGGCAAGATTGTCATCGCCGCCCTGGAAGACCGCCCGGGGGTCCGCTGTCTTGGGCTGGACGTGAACAAGTACTTTTCCATTGTTTTTGTCATCGGGTCCGGGCTGGCCGTTCTGGGAGGAGTGCTTTACGCACCCATTGCTACGGCTGAACCCTACATGGGCTTCCACATCCTTCTGGTGGCCTTTGCCGTGGTTATTGTCGGCGGGATGGGAAACCTGACCGGAACCTTTATTTCCGCTTTTGTCCTGGGCTTGGTCATCGCGATCACCGCCCGATTCTGGTCCCAGGCTGCCGATACCATGGTCTTTGCAGTGATGGCCCTGGTGTTACTTAAGAACTCGCTCCTGGCCGCCTGGCGGCGACTAACCGGGATGGCGGCCAGGACAGGATAAGGAGAACCGGGGAGGATCTTTGAGCCGCTATGAACAGACCTGGCGGTCAAGAGTCTGGATGTTGCCCGGAGAGGAGTTTTGGTTCGACAACCGTTTTCCCAAACGGCCAGCGCACGAGGCCCGATTTCCGTCGGGCCGTCAAAATCTTGAAAAGGAGGGGCGATCATGAAAGGGGTATGGAAAAAGGTACTTAAGGTCGACTTGACCAGTGGCACTTGCCAGGCGGAGACGCTGCCGGACAAAGTTTATGAGTACTTTCTGGGTGGGGCAGGTCTGGCCGCCTATTACATGTGGAAAGAATGCCCGGCCGGCACCACTGCCTTTAACCCCGCCAACCGGCTCACCTTTGCCGGTGGCCCCATGACCGGGCTGAAACAGACCGGAGCCGCCAAGTGGACGGCTGGGGCCATCTCGCCTTCGATCAACCTGAATGCGGACACGGCGGCTACGGCCAGCTTCGGCATTGAGGTGAAGGAGACCGGCTACGATGCCATCGTCGTCTACGGCCGGGCTTCCAAGCCAGTTTATCTTGTGGTCGACGACGGGAAAGCCAAGATCAAAGATGCCAAAAAGCTCTGGGGCAAGGATGCTTATGAGACCGAGGACGGTATCAAAGAGGCTGAGGGGAAAGATTTCGAGGTAGTGACCATCGGCCAGGCCGGGGAGAAACTCGTCCGCTACGCCAACATCCAGACCAAGAAGAAATCCTTCCTTGGCCGCAGCGGTCTTGGCGCAGTCATGGGTTCGAAGTTACTCAAGGGCATTGCTGTCCGGGGGACCCAGAGCTGTGAGCTTTATGATCCGAAGGAGGCCGACCGTCTCAACAAGGAGATCAACAAGAGACTGGCTGAACTTGACGCCCTGAAACCCGAGTGGCTGCAGATCAAGCGCGTGGGTACGGCCATGGCCACCGAACTCTTTGCCCCGCAGGGAAATCTGCCCATCAAAAATTACCAGCTGGCCGACTTTCCCAGCGGCGTAAAGACCTTTCACGCCTCTAACTACGCCAAAGAACTCAACGCCAAGCCCTGGCCCTGCAAGTACTGCGTCTTGCAGTGTCATAACCTCTGCGAAGTCAAAAAAGGCCCCTACGCCTACAAAGGAAAAGGTCCGGAGTATGAGTCCTTTGCCATGGTGGGCTTCAACACCATGGTGGATGATGTCAAGGCCGTGGCCTATGCCTGCGAGCTGGCCGATATGTATTCGATGGACACAATCTCGCTGGGTGTCGTGATTGCCTGGGCCATGGAGTGCTACGAAAAAGGGGTCATTACCCAGAAGGACACCTATGGCCTGGACCTGAAGTGGGGTAATGCGGAGGCCATGGTTGAGATGGTGAAGAAAATAGGCCAACGGGCCGACGGCCTCGGCTACCTGCTGGGCGAAGGCTGCAAGATCGCTGCCGAGGGACTCGGCCGGGGTTCTGAAGCCTGGGCGGTCCAGATGAAAGGACAGGAGATCGCGGCTCACAACTGGCGGGCCCAGTATATCTCCGCCCTCAACTATTGCACGGGCGTGGCCGCTGGACCCAACCATGAACGGGGCAACTCCCAGCACATATGGGTCGGCCACATCCGCCTGCCGGAGTGGGGGATCGGCGAGGTGGAAAACGAAGAGCGCTGGTCCTGGGATAAAGCGGGCGACCGCAACGCCAAATTCCATGACTATTGCAATATCATCAACTCGGCCTGCCATTGCAAGTTCATGGAGTTCCGCGGCTATACGTTGACCGATCTTTGCAACAGTATTAATGCGGCCACCGGCTTCGGCTGGAGTCTGGCCGACCTCCGCCGTTGCGGCGAACGGATTACGACCCTCCAGAAGATCCTGAACATCCGTTATGGCTGGAAGAAGGAGCACGACTTCCAGTATCCCAAACGGTTCATGGAACCGGTGGATTCGGGCCCGGCGGCTGGCAAGATCCCGGTCGGCCTGGAAGACGCCATTGTGGATTATTACCGGGTGCGGGGCTGGGATGAAAATGGCCGGCCGACTCGGGAGCTGATCGGGCGTCTAAGCATGGAGGAGTACGTCGAGTGAGGACGATTTATGAAGGTGAAGATCAATTATGAAGAACGGGATTTCGCTCCCGGCTCCAAGTTTACCGAGGCGGTCAAAGTGGTCCGGGAGGCGAAGAAAAAGGAGCCCATGATCAAGAGCCTGGTAGACAAGACAGGCTCGGATCATATTATCTTCGTATTGAACGGCCGGATTGTCCGCGATCCTGAATACGACGCTATCGAGTTAAAGGAAGGCGACGATATCCGGTGGATCCATCCCTTTTTCGGCGGTTGACCCGGATGGGAAACCTTCTTCAGGTGTAACGTAAGCTCTTGGAGGTCCAGAGATAGCGGAAGGAAAGAGGGGCTTTTTATTCCAGTTCCTCTCCGAAAGGGCAAAATGGACACAATAGAAAAAACGATGAGAGAGGCAGAAGGAATTCTCCAGGCCTGGAAACCCACCCGAATCACTTTTGGGGAAGGCTCAGTCCATAAAGTCGGTGAGGTGGTGAAAAAATATTCAGATAGGGTACTGGTCGTTATCGGAAAAGGATCGGTCAAGAATTCGGGGGTTTTAGATAAAATAACAGGGTTATTAGAAAAAAGTTCTATTCAGTATGACGTTTGCGGAGGGGTTGAACCCAACCCCAGCAAGGAGACGGTCTACAGGATTGTCTATCACTTGCTTGCGAAAAGCTTCCCCTGTCTTCTCGCAGTCGGGGGAGGCTCGGTCATGGATGCGGCCAAGGCAGCGGGAATCCTGGCCACCGTGAAAGAAGGCGAGCTGGATGATTATTTTGGCGTGGGGATGGTTTCCAAAAAAATTAAGAAGATAATGAACCTGATCGTGCTTCCCACCACCAGCGGCACGGGAAGCGAATTCACAAAATTTTCCGTGATTACCGATACGGTTTTGCATGTCAAAAAGGTCATTCTGGATATGGCGATCGTCCCCGCAGAGGCCATTGTGGACCCTGAATTGACCTATTCCTGCGGGCCTCACGTTTCCCTCGTTGCGGGCCTGGATACGATGACCCATCTCATCGAAGGATATTTGAACACCGTAGACGAAAACGCCGATCCAGAGGCCAATACGAGGGCCTTAGTCGGGTTGGGGCTACTCTTTGAGGGTTTGCCACGAGTGGTCAAATACGGGAAAGATAAAGAGGCCAGGAGGATGATGTCCCTGGCGAGTACCCTGGGGGGCTCCGTGCTTTTCTTCAAACAGGCCGGGGGTCCCCATCTCAATTCCTTCAGCTGGTGTGACGTGATGGATCATGGGGAGGCCTGCGCGGTCATGCTTCCCTATTATTCCGCTTATTATGCCCCGGTGGTTAAAGAAAAACTGAAAACTCTCGCCCAAATCCTGGGGGTTAGAGACTCCGGTCATATCGCCAGAGATTTTGCCGGGGGGCTACTGGATTTTTATAAAAGCTTGAACTTCCCCTCTACCCTGAAGGCCTATGAGAGGTTCTCCGAAGATTTAATCGACAAAGCCATCCGTGATGCCTCCCAGAACAGGATGAAACTGGAAGCCATGCCCCGGCCGGTTCCCGCGGATAAAAGCCAGGAAGTTCTCAGAACCATTATCGAAGGAGCCTATCAGGGATCGATTGAGGAGATCGTGAAACTTTGAAAAGCTCAGGTTATATGAAAGCTTTGCAAAAAAATCGAAGATGTTTTAAAAATTTTCTTGACAGCCTATCTCGTCTTATGGTAAAGATAACTCATCCTGAAGATGGGGAATGAAATGGATCAGCATTTAAAATTTGAATTTGGCTGCGGGTATTATTTTTGGTTTTATTACGCCGGGGTCTACCCGCCGCCTGGGAGCTGATCGGTAAGCTTCATTAACTGATCAAGGCCGTGGGTAAACAAAGTGCTACCCACGGCCTTTTTATTTTGAGCCGTGGGAAATTCGTTCTCACGGCTTTTTTATTTTTAGGCTTAATTGACCGCAGAGAATAATGAATAGCTCATTTTGGATGTTCTAATCACATTAATCAACGAGGAGGGGGGAAATGGTAGGCAAGAGGATTCGCCTGGAGCGTATCATGGACCGGAACTCGGGCAAGACGGTAATCGTTCCCATGGATCACGGGGTTACCCTGGGCCCGATGGCCGGGACGTGGTGGAGAAGGAGCTCCGGGAAAAGGGGGACGAAGAGGAAATTTTTACCCTGAGTCTTTCCAAGAAAGTTGTCGTCAGGGGATGGGACTGGACAATCATCCCGCTGGAGAACTTATTGAGCAGGACAAAGAACCTCTTTGTTGAGATCGCCGACGTGCAAGGAGGCGAGACCGCGCTGGGCATCCTGGAGAAGAGTTGGGAAAGGGGTCTCCCTGGTGGACCTTCAGGAAGGAAGTGAGGTTCTGGTCTACCGCGGAGGTACGGGAAGACATTTTGGAGTTTCGGTAGATGAAACAATCTCGGAGAGGTGAGCGGGCCAACAGGGTCTGCGCTTCCATCGTGGAAACAACCGAGCGGGATGCTCTCAGGGCCATCGAAGAATCGGGGCCGCTGGCGGATCTCGTCGAGCTTCGGATGGATTATTTGCCAACAGCGGAATTGAGCCTATTATTGAACGCGAGGGAAAGGCCCTTCATCGTCACAAATCGTCGTAAGGAGGATGGGGGCAGGTATGCGGGGGATGAGGGGAGTCGGCTGCGTATTTTGCGAGAGGCCATTGACTTAGGCGCAGAATATGTGGACGTTGAGATGAGTGCTGAAAGGTCGGGGGTACGGGATTTGATCGAAAATAAGCAAAAGGCCCGGGTCGTTCTTTCCTTTCATGACTTTCAGGAAACCCCCTCATCGAAAAAGCTGCAGAATCTCTGTGATCGTATGATTCGGTTGGGTGCGGACGTAGCCAAGATCGTTACCTTCGCCGCCTCCTGGGAAGACAACCTGCGGGTCTTATCGCTCATTCCCTACGCCAGAAAAAAGAAGCAGGAGATCGTGGCTTTCTGCATGGGGGAGAAGGGGAAGATAAGCCGGGTCGTCAGCCCCTTGTTGGGAGCAGCCTGGACGTACGCTTCCCTGAGCAAGGGCCGGGCTGCCGCTCCGGGTCAAATGACCATTCGGGAGATAAGGGATATCTGGGAGAGGCTAAAATGATTGATGCCCGGACACAACTCTTCGGGATCATCGGGAACCCGGTGGGCCACAGCCTGAGCCCGATCATCCACAACGGGGCTTTCCAGAGGATGGGGTTGAATGCTGCCTACTTGGCTTTTGAAGTAAAGAACCTTTCGGAAGCTCTGATGGGAATCAGGGGGCTGGGCATCCGCGGCCTCAGCGTGACCATCCCATTTAAAACCGAAGTTATTCCTTTCCTCGACGAGGTCAGGGGGGTTGCAGGAATGATCAAGGCAGTGAACACCATCGTGAATGATGGGGGAAAGCTGGTCGGTCATAACACGGATTGGTGTGCGGCCCTGGAAGCGCTGGAGGAAAAAATTAATTTGACCGGGAAAAAGGTTGCTCTCCTCGGGGCCGGGGGCGCAGCCCGGGCCATCGCCTTCGGCCTGAAATGCAGGGGTTGCCAGGTGGTCATTTTCAATCGCTCCCGGGAACGGGCCGCATCCCTGGCCGCGGAGTTGGGGTGCGCCTATCGATCTCTGTCATCCAACGGGTCTCTGGAGGCGGACGTAATCATCAACGCCACCTCTGTGGGAATGCACCCCTACAGTATGGAGAGTCCTATCTCCATGGAGACCCTGGAAGAAAAAATGGTTGTGATGGATATCGTTTACTACCCGCTCCGGACGAAACTGCTCAGGGAGGCTGAGGAAAGGGGCTGCCGGACCATTGATGGATTGGAGATGCTTGCCCGCCAGGGAGCAGCCCAGCTGGAGATCTGGACAGGGAAACGGCCGGGGGTGGAACAAATCAAAGAGGACCTCCGGCAGGCGTTGGAGAAATGAGCGCTCCAAGGGGCAGGCCGATGCAAAGGCGTGACAATTTTTTTTGTAGAGACGTTGCCGGCAACCTCTCTGCACTGCGCAATGAAATTATAAATTTTTTTGTCCATTTCCAAGAGCAGAACGATGATCGAAATTAAACCCCTTGAGCATTGCGACGCCGTGGTAACCATTCCCGGGTCGAAGAGTTATACCCACCGGGCCCTGATCGTCTCCAGCCTGGCCGAAGGGGAGTCTGTCTTGATCGATGGACTGCGCAGCGAGGATACCGAGTATACAGCCAACGCCCTGGAGAGATTCGGGGTGTCGATCTTTTGGGAAGGAGCTTCGCTGCGAGTCCTGGGGACAGGGGGAAAACTAAAAGCGGGG
>Ga0315282_10012504_pt1 | contig 12980 bp, 10 predicted proteins | sample YL17G07_20_MG_FD_203693 | JGI IMG/M metagenome (GOLD analysis project Ga0315282, IMG submission 203693) | Sediment microbial communities from Yellowstone Lake, YNP, Wyoming, USA - YL17G07_20 | ecosystem: Environmental > Aquatic > Freshwater > Lake > Sediment | place: USA: Wyoming | collected...
GAAATTGGCAATAACCATATCCCTCACAAATCCCAGGATACGGCTGAGAAGCGTTCCGATCCCGATCGTGGTGGCTGCTTTGGTAATCTTGTGTTGTTCAGTCATAGGCTGGTGAAGCTCCCCGCCCACAGGGCGGGGCTTCCGGGTAATGTAGATATGATTACACGGTCGGCTTCCCTCCCCGCCTACCTGCCTACCGCAGGCAGGCAAGGTGGAGCATCCAGCCGACTTGCCCGCGACTGGAGGTTCTCCTCTTGATTGATCACCTCAACCCCATTATCCATGTAACGGGTAAAGGAAGCAAAACTTGACACAGGCTAAATGAAAATGTTAAAAAAATCAATAAACTTGAAAGAAAGGGGTTAAACGTTGGCAAGTCATCCATCGGCTATCAAGCGGGCCAGACAGAACAAAAAAAGGAGAGTTCGAAACGCTCATGTGAAAACTACGGTGGCGACTCATGTTAAGAAGGTGAGGTTAGCCGTAGAGAAGAAGGATATTGAAGGTGCCCAACAGGCTCTTGCCAAAGCCGTCCCTTTGATTCACAGGGCTCGTTCCAAAGGTGTTTTCCATAAGAACACGTCCGCGAGAAAAATCTCCAGGTTGACCCGAGAGGTCAATGCGCTGAAGGCCTAAACCAACGGCCCAACGGGTCCGCTTGGCGACTCACCTGGAAAAGCTTCCCCTCTCCTTAACTTCGCTCGGACGGCATAGGTCAATGACCAACTTCTCCATCAGGAGTTCCTTCGGGCCGCGGCCTCGCTTTACGGCAAGGTCTGTCCGATGGCACTTCAGGATCCCTTCGCGGAGGGAAGATTCTGAGAAGTTCTTTGATTGATCGATTAGGTTCTTGACCATCCATTGGGGCATTCTCAGCTCTTTCACCATCTCTCCGACCGAGGCTTGCCGACTCCTCAGGACCTTGGCTCTCCAGATCAACCGATACTGACGAGCCATCATGCTCAAGAGAAGCGGAATGGGATCGCCCACCTTGGATGCCTCCTCATCTTTTTTGAACGAAAGAGCCTTCGACCCCAGGGCCTTCTCGAGAACTCCAAGAGCTTTCTCCACATCTTGACGGCTGATCGCGTCGGTCAGATCAAAGACTGTACTCAACTTGATATCGGCAACCATTCCCTCAATATCGGAGAGTTCGACCGTTCGTCTTTCTCCCACCATGAGGTAAGCCTTCTCGAGGGCATTTTCCAAGTGAAGAAGATGGTCCCCAACCACTTCCATTAGATAGTCCGCAGCTGCCTCTGAAAGCGTCTTTCCCCTCTCAGCCATCTTGTTTTTTAGCCAAGACATTAGTGATTTTCCCCGGAGCCGAGAATATTCAGCCACTTTCCCGACTCTCTCGATCTGGGCCTGATGGCTTTTCCAGGGGCCCAGAGTCTGCCCCTGGAGAACGAGGCAGGTGTTGGGAGAAGGATTTTGGATGTACCTCAACAGAATCTTTACCTTATCCTCTTCCAACTGGTCTGCTTCTTTGACCAGAACAAAACGGTACCGAGAGAACATAGGGAGGGTCTGTGCTGTCTGGGCGATCTCTTGAGCACTATGTTCCTCCGCACTGAAGACATGGAGATTCAGCCCTCTCTCCTTCGGCGAAAGGGTTTTCTCGAGAAGTCCCTCGATTTCCTCCTCCATGAGAAAGTCCTCGGGGCCGTAGAACAAATAGACAGGATAGAGGTCTGCGTGTTTCTTCATCTGTCCTCACATTCAGACGGTTGTGTTATGCATCTTTTTGAAGGTCAATTCAAGCTTCCGAGGCCATCCGGACGCGGTCGAAACAACATTGCGAGGGTACCTGAGAGTATCCTATCCGATTCGGTGTGGACACATCCATGGCATAGGTTCAGTAATCGTTGAGAAGGTGTGGAAAAATCAAAACCCGGACAAAAATAAGTCCAGGCCCGCAAGGATGAGTCCGGAAGGAGAGCCATTTTGAAAGGGCTAAGGACAATGGAGACCAATGTTTTCACACCTTGTTCCCGTTTACAGCCCGCAGAACCTCAGGCCCAGAGGGTGGGCTATTCACCCGAAGCGGTTCAGCGGCGAATCCTTTATTTGTCGAACAGCTGCCTGCGGTACTTAAGCTTAAGAATAATTTGTGGAATCCACCACGACGATTCGTTCAATGATGCCAAATAAGATCGCCCTGCTGAAACGCGAGGAAGGAATAGGCCGCCCCCTGGGCCACTGCACCCATACCTCACTGACGCTTTATTTGATTCAGAAAAGTGCTCTTAACAAAACAGCGTATTTGGGTTAAATTGGAACCTACTCCTATCGAGAAGAGGAAGAGGACTCATGTACACATCCGCAGATCTGAAGAAAGGACTGAAAGTGGTAATTGACGGTGAGCCCTACGTCGTCACGGTCTTCGATTTTTCAAAACCCGGAAAGGGGCAAGCCCTTTATCGAACCAAGCTCCGCAATATGATCACGGGAATCGCCATCGAAAGGACCTACCGTCCTGGTGACACGTTTGAGCCGGCCTTGCTCGAAGAGCGAGAGATGCAGTATCTCTACAAAGAGGAACATATCTATCACTTCATGGACAATCAGACCTATGAACAGATCACCATCACGGAAGAGGCCTTGGGAGAGACAAGCCATTATCTCAAGGAGAACCTCAACGTGAAAGTCTTGCTCTTCACGGATAAGGCCATTGGGGTTGATCTGCCCAATTTCGTCAATTTAAGGGTGATCAAGACCGATAACTGGGTCAAAGGGGACACGTCGGGCAGCGATTCGAAGCCAGCCACGGTTGAAACCGGCTATGTCCTTCGGATCCCCCCTTTCGTCCAGGAAGGTGAATTGATCACTATCGACACCCGCACGGGTGAATACTCGACGCGAGTAAAGGAATAAGTCCGTGGCGAAAAACTGGGCTCTGGTAAAACGCCAGGGTGCGCTTCGGGCAAGAGCTAACATCCTTCAGGCCATCCGGCTCTTCTTTATTCATGAGGGATATTTCGAGGTAGAAACCCCCCACCGGATTCCCGCTCCTGCTCCCGAGTCCCATATCGATGCCGTTCCATCCGGTTCTTGGTTCCTTCACACATCGCCTGAACTCTGCATGAAACGCCTCCTGGCCTCTGGATACGAAAAGATCTTTCAGATCTGTCGCTGTTGGCGAGAGGGAGAGCGAGGGAGTCAACATACCCCGGAGTTCACTCTTCTGGAGTGGTATCGAGCAAACAGTGATTATCTCGAACTGATGGAGGAATGCGAGGCACTGATCCAGCGTGTTGCTTCTACCCTCGGTCTGAGCGAAACGCTCCACTATCGTGGCCAAACGATAGAGCTCTCTTCTCCCTGGGAAAGGATCTCTGTGGACGACGCGTTTCAACGGTACGCGCACATCCCCATGAAGAAAGCGTTAGCCGAGCATCGTTTTGATGAGATCATAGTCGAGGAAATCGAACCTCATCTCGGAAGGAGCAAACCAACATTCCTCTACGACTACCCGGGCGAGCGAGCTGCTCTGGCCCGTTTGAAGAAGAAGGATCCCACTCTTGCGGAACGCTTTGAGCTTTACATCGGAGGCCTGGAGCTGGCCAATGCCTTCTCAGAATTGATCGATGCAGAGGAGCAGAGAAGACGGTTCCTTTCCGAACAAGCCTATCGCCGTTCCCTATCCAAACCCTCTTATCCTCTTCCGGAGAAATTTCTCAAGGAACTGGAAACCATGCCTCCGGCGGCAGGAATTGCCCTTGGAGTGGACCGCCTCGTCATGGTTATGCTGGATGCCCACACCATTGACGACGTGGTCGCGTTTACCCCCGAGGAGCTTTAGTTCCTTTCAGGACAGCAGGTAGGAGGGCAAAGAGATGCGTGGGTAGGAAGGGAATGCTCTTTGGATCAAAAGTTGTAGAAGAATCGACTCTTCACCCGTTCCGCCATGAATCTTCCGAGCTCCTGGACCGCACTATTCTTGCTGGCTTCACTAAGGACTCCACCAGTAGAAGTAGCCACCTCACCAAAAGAAGCTCGATACCACCTGACTTCCGTCAGGTTATCATCTTTCCACAAGATCTCGCCGGAAGACTTTATTAGTGTCAAGTCGACGGTTACAACAACCTGGTATTCTTGGACAAGACCGGACTCATTATAAGAGACCGACTGAATCCAAAATGCCTTGACGGTCCCCTCTAGGATCGTGTCTGCCACATTCGGGCTCAGGACCTTGACTCTTCCATCGAACATGAATTCCCTCAAAAAGGATTGGGTCAAAGGCACTTCAATTCCGGGCTCCAAGGTTTGGTTTCTGAACGTGGGAATGGCGAGAGAGGTTACGCCCGCAGGGAGATGGGACGACTTCCCAGTCAGTTGGTAGCCGCACCCACAAAGAACAACAAGAGGAAATAGAAAAATGAATACATTCCAGAGGCGCAGAGAACCCCGATGAAATACTTTCTTCTCTGTGGCCACTGTGTCTCTGTGGTGAAAAAGCATTGTCATTCTCTTAGCACACAATATTGACCAATTTCCTGGGAACAAGAATCACCTTCCTAATTTCTCTGCCTTCAACGAGGCTACGAATCTTCTCTGTCTTGAGTGCTGCCTCTTTCACCTGGGTCTCCCCGTAAGAAGTCGGGACGATCACTCGATCTCTCAGCTTCCCGTTCACTTGGACAACGATGAGTACCTCGTCTTCCAGAACAGCTTGCGGATCATAGTCAGGCCAGGATCGAGTGAGGATCGATTGCTTCTTTCCCAGCGCTTCCCAAAGCTCCTCGGCAAAGTGAGGGACAAAGGGGGATAGCAGTAAAGCAATAGCCTCGATGGACTCCGCCATGATGTTGACGGAAAGTTCCTCATTTTGATCTTTCACCTTGGATCCGTAGATCTCGTTCACCAACTCCATGATCGCGCTGATGGCAGTATTAAAATGGAACCGCTCGATATCTTCCGTCACTTTTCTGATCGTTTTGTGGGCCTTCTGTCGTAAAGAGAGAGTGTCCCCTTCGAGAGGGACTCCAGGAGACACAGGTTTAGCCTTCTGCAAACGATCCTGCTGCTCATAGACGAGACGCCAAACCCGGTTCAAAAAACGGAAGCTTCCTTCCACCCCTTGGTCACTCCAATCCAAATCCTTTTCTGGAGGGGCAGCGAAGAGGCAGAACATCCTGGCTGTGTCTGCCCCATACTTCTCAACCAAGTATTCTGGATCCACGACGTTTTTCTTCGACTTGGACATCTTTTCGAGTCGACCCATGGGAATTTCATTCCCACACTTCCGACATCGAGTAACCTCGCCCTCCACCTCAACCTCATCGGGATAGAGATATCCGTCCTTCGAGCACTCATAGATTTCTTTACACACCATCCCCTGAGTCAGCAGATTTGTGAAAGGTTCTTCCACACTCACCCATCCCATATCTTTTAGGACTCGGGTGAAAAAACGGGAATAGAGCAGGTGAAGAATGGCGTGTTCAATCCCACCGATATACTGATCGACAGACATCCAGTAATCGACCCTCTTCTTGTCCAGAGGGCCTTGATCATAATCGGCGCACGCAAACCGGTCGAAATACCAGGACGATTCAACAAATGTATCCATCGTATCTGTCTCTCGCCGTCCAGGACCACCACACTTCGGGCAGGTCGTCTCGACAAACTCTTCTGATCGTGCCAGGGGCGATTCTCCCATTCCAGTCACCTGCACATTGAGCGGAAGAACGACGGGAAGATCCTTTTCAGGAACTGGGACAATTCCGCACCGGTCACAACCAATGATGGGGATCGGTGCTCCCCAGTAGCGTTGTCGCGAGATCCCCCAATCCTTTAGACGATAACTGATTCTCTTCCCTCCCAGGCCTCGATTCTCAAGGTGTTGGGCAATGGCTTCCCTTGCCTTGACGCTCTCCATTCCGTTGAACTCGCCCGACTTGACCAGGGTCCCCTCCCCTTCATAAGCCCCCATCATGGTCTTCTCCTCCAAGAGTTGACCCTTGGGCTGAATGACCACGATCAAAGGAAGGTCATATTTCTTGGCAAATTCAAAATCTCTCTGGTCGTGGGTAGGCACGGCCATCACCGCACCCGTTCCATACCCCATGAGCACAAAATTGGCGACGAAAATAGGCATCCTCGCACCGGTCATGGGGTTGAGACAGTGGGCTCCAGTGAAAACACCTTCCTTCTCCGCCGTCTCTGCCGTCCTTTTTCTCCAGTCCTGCCGTTTTGTCTTTTCAACAAAACGTCTCACGGCCTCTTCCTGCGGTGTTCCTTTCGATAAACTGAGTGCCAGCGGATGCTCGGGAGCTAAACTCATGAAAGTGGCTCCAAAGACCGTGTCTTGTCGGGTCGTGAAGACTCGGATAACGTCCTTCGATTTCTCCAGAGGGAAATGAATTTCAGCACCCACGGACTTCCCAATCCAGTTCTTCTGCATTGTGAGGACGCGCTCCGGCCAACCGGGAAGTCTGTCGCACCATTCCAGAAGCTCTTCGGCATAGTCTGTGATTTTGAAGAACCACTGTTCCAGTTCCTTCTGCGTCACTCCAGGATCGTCGGCATGCCCTCTCCAGCACGTCCCGTCACTCATGACCTGTTCATTCGCGAGGACCGTCTTGCAAATCTCACACCAGTTCACGGAAGATTTTTTCTTATAGGCGAGCCCCTTCTCGTACATTCTCAGAAAAAAGAGCTGTTCCCATCGGTAATAGGAGACGTCGCAAGTGGCAAACTCACGATCCCAATCATAGCTGAACCCCATCCGTTTGAGTTGACGCTTCATGTACTCGATGTTGTCGTAAGTCCACTTCGCAGGATGGGCACCATGCTCGATCGCCGCATTCTCCGCAGGCATTCCGAAGGCATCCCATCCCATGGGATGAAGGACATTAAACCCCTTCATTCTTTTGTAACGAGCCAACACGTCACCAATGGAATAGTTTCGGACGTGTCCCATGTGAATTCGGCCGGATGGATATGGGAACATCTCCAGCAGATAGTACTTCCTCTCTTTCGAATCTTCCGTTACTTTGAACAGGCGTTGTGCTTCCCAAATTTTCTGCCACTTCTGTTCAATCACGGTCGGAGTGTATCGCTGCTCCATGAAATCTCTCACCTCTGAAGTTACTGCCGCCGTTGGGTCACTGAGTCATGGGGTCATTCAGTCATTCAGTCACTGAGTCATTGGGTTATTGAGTCAGTAAGTCATTGGTCGTTGAGTCGTTAGTCATTGTCCATTGATCATTGATATTTAGTATTTTCAAGGACTTCTTCTAGGGCCTGGACGACCTGATCCACCTCTTCTCCGGTGACGATGAGGGGTGGAAGGAAGCGGAGCACATTCCCCATGGTGCAGTTGATGAGGATTCCCTTCTTCATCATTTCGAGAACGATGGGACCGCCTTCCATCTTTAGCTCCATCCCAAGAATCAGTCCTTTACCACGAACCTCCTGAATGAAGGGGAACTTCTCCTTAAGTCGCACGAGTTTCGAATAAAAATAGGCGCCGACCTTCTGACAATTCTCGAGCATCTTCTCCTCAAGGATGGCCGTTAGCGCCGCAACACCGGCTGCCGTAGCCAGAGGATTTCCTCCGAACGTGGAAGCGTGGTCACCGGGTTTGAACCCCTCATCGACCCCCTTCTTGATCAACAGAGCACCGATCGGAACACCTCCTGCCAAAGATTTCGCAAGGGTAAGAATATCCGGTTCAACGCCATAATGTTCATAAGCAAAGAGTCTTCCGGTCCTTCCCATTCCCACCTGAACCTCATCAAAAATAAGCAACATCTTGTTAGTGTCACAGATGTCCCGTAGAGCCTTGAGATAACCTTCTGACGGACAGTTCACCCCACCCTCCCCCTGAATGGGCTCCACCAGAATCGCGCACGTCTTCGAGTCGATGGCTTTTCTTATGGCTTCCACGTCATTGAAAGGAACATACTTAAACCCGGGAACCAGAGGAGCATACCCCTTATGGAACTTCTCCTGGCCAGTAGCCGTTAACGTGGCCAGCGTTCTCCCATGGAACGACCGCTCCATGGTGATGATCTCGTAACGATCTCCTTCCATCTTGTCCTTGGCATACTTACGGGCCAATTTGATCGCCCCCTCATTTGCCTCGGCCCCACTGTTGCAGAAGAACACTTTGTCGGCAAAGGAATGCTCACAGAGAAGCGCCGAGAGCCTGATCTGCGGTTCGATGTAGTAGAAGTTGGAGACGTGGATCAGTTTCTCTGCTTGCTCCTGGATCGCCTTCACCACTTTGGGGTGGCAGTGGCCCAGATTACAGACGGCAAGGCCGGAAACAAAGTCGAGATATTCGCGGCCTTCTGCGTCCCAAAGGCGAGTTCCTTTCCCACGAACAGGAACGAGGGCGTAACGATTGTACGTGTTCGCCACATACTTCTGAGACAATTCCATGAGCGTCTTTGAATCCATAATCACTCCGTTCAAAGGAGAAGTTTGGGTCACTGGAGTGTTGGAGTAATGGGTTTAGAGCTTGATGACCGGCATCCCATTATTCGGCTATTCCATGATTCCAATACTCCATCAATCCATTACTCCATTGTTCTTACTCCACTACCCATCACTCCATTACTCCAGTTTTCCCTTTCTTAGTCCTTGTGTATCTCTGTCCCGATTCCTACGTCGGTGAAAATTTCAAGCAGGATCGCATGTTCCACTCGGCCGTCGATAATATGCGTATGGGCCGCACCCCCATTCAGGGCATCCAGACAACAATTCACCTTTGGAATCATTCCTGATGAGATTACTCTTTGTGCAATCAGATGTTTCACTTGTTGGGTATCGAGAGTCGGAATCACCTTCCGATTTCCATCCATGACCCCTTCAACATCGGTCAGCAGCATGAACTTCTCAGCCTTCAAGGCAGAAGCAATCTTCCCAGCGACGAGGTCCGCATTGATATTATAAGTCTCCCCTTCTTCTCCCACTCCTACCGGTGCGATGACGGGAATGAAATTCTCTTTTTCGAGCGCTTGGATCACTCCGGGATTGACAGTCTGCACCTCACCCACCATGCCGAGATCGATGATGTCGGGAGCCTCGTCTTTCCCTCGGCTTCGTGTCAGTTTCAATTTTTTACCAACGATGAGCCTCCCATCCTTCCCACTGAGACCTACGGCCTTTCCTCCTTGCTGGTTAATGAGGGTGACGATCTCCTTGTTCACCTTTCCGACAAGGACCATCTCTACGACATCCATGGTCTCTCCATCCGTCACTCTCATTCCTTCGATGAACTGAGATTTCTTTCCGATCTTGGTTAACAAGTTTCCAATCTGCGGTCCGCCTCCATGGACAATGACAGGATGAATTCCGATGTATTTCAGGAGGACCACATCCTGAGCAAAGCTTCGTTTCAATCTGTCTTCTTCCATCGTGCTCCCTCCGTACTTAATCACGATGGTCTTGTCGTACAATCTTCGGATGTACGGAAGAGCCTCAATCAGGACATTGGCTTTGTCAACCGGATTTTTCATGACCATCTCCCGAGGGAAAACGGTTCGAGGGTTCTAAGATTCTAGGGTCCAAGGGTTCAAGGGTTCTAGGGTCCTAGTAATCTCTGCGCCCCTTACATTCATTCTTGCTTATTCTTCTCTCCCTATTAAAATCCACGGCACCTCTCTCTAACTTCAAAATCCTGGCCCCCTGGAACCCTTGACCCCTTGGAGCCTTTTTCACAGTATAAATCTGCTGAGATCTTCATCCTCCACAAACTCTTTCAACTTCTCTCGCACGTAAATTGCATCGATGACCCTGGACTGACCAGTCACCTCGGGTGCATCAAAGGAGATTTCTTCGAGCAACCTTTCCATGATCGTGTAGAGTCTCCTCGCGCCGATGTTCTCGGTTCGTTCGTTGATCAGGGCGGCCGTGGCTGCGATTTCCGCAATCCCGTCCTTCTTGAATTCCAGTTTGACCCGTTCTGTGTCCATGAGGGCGATATATTGTTTGATCAATGCGTTTTCAGGTTCCGTCAGAATCCTGACGAAGTCATCCTTCCCCAAAGAACCGAGCTCGACTCGAATGGGAAACCGACCCTGGAGCTCCGGAATCAGATCCGAAGGCTTCGACACATGAAAGGCACCCGCAGCAATGAAGAGGATGTGATCGGTCTTCACCATTCCGTACTTGGTCATCACGGTCGTCCCTTCCACAATAGGCAGGATATCCCGCTGGACGCCCTCTCTCGACACGTCAGGTCCATAGGTGGACTCGCGACCTGCCACCTTATCGAGCTCATCGATAAAAATGATTCCCGATTGCTCGACGCGCTCGATCGCCTGTTTGACCACCGAGTCCATATCAATCAATCTCTGGGCTTCTTCCTGAACCAAGAGGCCAAGGGCTTCGGGAACTTTGACCTTCTTCTGTTTCTTCTTCTTGGGGAAGAGGCCGCTGAACATCTCTTTCACGTTGATGTCCATTTCTTCCATCCCGGAGGCGGAGAAGATTTCGACGATGGGGATGCCCCGGTCCGTCACCTCGACTTCCACATATCGCTCATCCAGCTTTCCCGACTTCAACAGTCTTCGGAGTCTTTCCCGTGTTGTTTGCTGATCCTCTTCTTCCTTACGCACCCCTCGGCCAGAATGGGGAAGAAGAAGATCGAGAAGTCTCTCTTCCGCTATTTCCTCGGCCTTCGCTTGAACCTTCTTCGACTCCTCTGCCTTCAGCATGTTCACCGCGAGCTCCGCAAGATCCCGAATCATAGACTCCACATCCCGACCCACATAGCCGACTTCAGTATATTTCGACGCCTCCACTTTCAAGAACGGAGCCTGGGCCAGCTTGGCCAACCTTCTCGCAATCTCTGTTTTCCCGACTCCCGTGGGGCCAATCATGATGATGTTCTTGGGTGCAATCTCATCGCGGAGAACCTCAGGGACTTGTTGGCGCCTCCACCGGTTACGCAAGGCAATAGCCACGCAGCGCTTGGCGTCCTTCTGGCCGACAATATACTTGTCTAATTCTGAAACAATCTCACGGGGAGTAAAATTCTCCACTACAGTTCCTCCAGGAAGATCCGCTCATTGGTGTAGATGCAAATGGAGGCAGCAATCTTCATTGCCTCTTCTGCAATGGCTCGTGCATCAAGATTCGAAAAGGAGGTCAGGGCCTTGGCTGCGGCATGCGCATAAGGCCCCCCGCTCCCGATGGCTGTCATCGAATCATCAGGCTCGATGACGTCCCCATTTCCCGAGATGATGAGGGTGTGCTCTGTATCGGCGACAATCAAAAGTGCCTCCAATCGTCGAAGAATTCTGTCCGTCCTCCAGTCCTTGGCTAGTTCGACAGCGCCCCTGAGCAGATTGCCGTTATACTGCTCTAGCTTCTCCTCGAATTTCGAGAACAGGGTGAAGGCATCTGCCGTGGCTCCGGCAAAACCCGCCAGGACTCTGTCCTGGTAAATCCTGCGAACCTTCCTCGCCGTATGCTTCACGATCGTTTGTTCGAGGGTAATCTGGCCATCGCCGGCCATCACGACCTTCCCCTTGTGTCGAACGCAGAGAACCGTTGTGCCATGCATCTTCTTCATGACTTGTCTCCCCACATCGCCCTTATCCACAAATCCTCCAATTATTTTGAGCAGGTTACTGAAAAACGACCATCTGCGGCGTTTCCCTCATCCTTCGTCGTTGCGGCGTACCGCCAAGTACGCCTCTCTCCTCATGATTTCAGGGGCCTTGCATCTAGTCCTTTTTGAGCAACCTGCGAAAAATGACTCTTTCAGCAGATTATTGGGTCATTGGATTAATAGACCACTCGTTATTGGTCATTGAGTTATTGGTTATTAGTCATTGCTTACTGATTACTGACTACTGATGACTGCTCATTGCCCACTGCCTTCTATCCCTTCTTTTCCTTGTTATACTCGGCGGCTCCAAAGCTGCGAGGATGGGCCTTATCGTAAACCTCCATCAACTTCCCAAGGGTGAGGTGAGTATACCTTTGGGTTGTTGAGAGGCTGGCATGCCCAAGCATCTCCTGAATTTCGCGGATATCCGCTCCCGAATCGAGGAGGTGAGTGGCAAAGGTGTGACGGAGGGTGTGAGGACTGATGTTTCTGAAGATACCTGCCCGCTTCGTGTATTTCTTGACCAGTCGTCCCACGCTTCGACTCGTCAACCTCCCTCCTCGACTATTAACAAACAACGGTTCTTCCTCCTCCATCTCTCCCCTCTCCTTCAAATAAGCACGGAGAGATTCCATCGCTTTCGAGCCGACAGGAGCAATCCGTTCTTTCTTACGCTTTCCCATCACCCTGACGAGCCCTAAGTCGAGATCGAGCCCCTTCAGGTTCAAACCCACCAGCTCACTCACCCGAATGCCACTCGAATAGAGAAGTTCCAGAATGGCCTGGTCTCTGAGGCTCGGGTGATTGTGTTCCTTCACAGGAGATTCTACCAACCGAAAGGCTTCATCCACCGTGAGTGTCGTCGGAAGAACCTTCTCCAGCTTGGGAGAAGAAACACTCTTGGCCGGATTGGCTGATGCGAGTTCTTCGCGGACGAGGTACTTGAAGAAAGATCGCAACGTGGAGACCTTTCTTGCGATCGAACTCTTTTTGTTTTTCTTGTGAAGGAAACTCAAATACCTTCGAAGAACCAGACGATCTACTTTGCCAACATCCATCTCGCCAGACGGGTTCAAACACGTCCCTGAATTCTTCAAGAAACTTTCAAACTGCTCCAGGTCCCGCTGATAGTTTCGACAGGTGTGGGGTGAGGCATTCTTCTCTCCCGACAGGTAGGATATGAACTGTCGAATCCATGGATGAGTCTGGCGCGGTTGCGCACTCTGCATCGGCTCTAACTCCTGTCCGTCTGAACCCGCATAATCCATCAAAATATAATCGAAAAGAACATATAACACAATTGGCAAATTAATCAACCTGAATCCTGCGTGAAAACTATGGGTTAGATTTTTAGGTTCTCTATCTTTTTTACGGCATATTCAAATGCATCTTTATACAAGAAATTTGCCGG
>Ga0315282_10012505_pt1 | contig 12980 bp, 25 predicted proteins | sample YL17G07_20_MG_FD_203693 | JGI IMG/M metagenome (GOLD analysis project Ga0315282, IMG submission 203693) | Sediment microbial communities from Yellowstone Lake, YNP, Wyoming, USA - YL17G07_20 | ecosystem: Environmental > Aquatic > Freshwater > Lake > Sediment | place: USA: Wyoming | collected...
CGAAGCTTTGTTTTTCTTCTATGGTTATGCCTTCCTCAAATATGATGGCTGGTTTATTGTAGCCGCGAATTTCTTCAATGTTTAATCTGCCGAATTTTCGGTCTCCTATCTGCCACTTAAGTTCGCTGACTTGCTGTTGCTTGTTTGGAAACGCTAAGCCGATCCAAGCGATGTAGAAGTCTTCTGGAATTACGTGTCCTGAGCCTCTTCCGTGAAGCAAGACCATGTGCCCATTAGTCGTTATATGTTGACGAAAAGTGCCAACGGGACTTCCGCCCAACCCCGTTGTGTCCAAAGGTACGCTGGCAGCAGCTGCCTTCACTGTTCCATCAAACCAATCGCTGAACAAAGCAGGAAGAATGCTTGTTCGTCCAAACTGTTCTCCAGACTTAGGTGACAGATAACCGCAGGCTTCTACCGGAGTTTTCTTTGGAAACCATTTGTTAGTGCACTTTACAATAGCGTCAGCCTCTAACCTTCTAAAAGCATCTCGAAACAATGGAACTTCTTTTTCAACACTATCCCATTCGCAAAAGATATAACCGCCTTGTCCCATGTGTTTGTCCTCCTTATTTATCCTCCAAGCAAAAACATAAAAGCAGTTACACATATATTCATAATCGGAACATTTGGGAAAAGTGGATAAAATGGCGGAGATTGGAAAATACTCAGTACCTCCTAACATTAAAGGCAAAATTCTAGGAGTAAGAACAGTCCAAGACAGAGGCCGCGTCCAAATCCCCAAATCCGCCAGAACCAAACTACACATACAGGATGGAGACGATGTTTACTGGGTCGAAGGCTCAGATGGAAAAATCTACATAGCTAAAAGTGTAGCCATCGAATAACATAAAGTTTTTTACGGTAAAAAGTGAGAGAAAAAAAAAAGGAAAGTTAAGTTACTTATACTTGCCTACTGAAGCTGATGTCACGACTCTGTTTCCTGTTGAAGTAATTACCCTAACCCCAGCGGCGGGAGCACCCAACCCAAGAAGAACCGTTATTGCGTCTGCGATGCCAACTGCGAATGCGCCAAACGAGAACAGTCTAATCCACTGGCTAAAGTCCCCTGCAATCCATCCGCCCAGCATGAACAAGAGTAAACCAATGATCAGCTCTGATGCTGGATTAAGCCACGCTGCGGGAACAAATTGACTTATCCAACCAGCAATAGTGTCTCCCATGTAGCCCGTAATGACTACACCAAGACCCAAAGCTACCGGAACATCCCAAGTTTCTGGGAACCAGCCTCCTCTAAGTATTGCCATCGCCATTTTAAGTCACCTTTAGAGGCGTCTAACGAATGGACGCCTTCAGTCCGTCTAATGAGGCTCTTGCTGCCGCATGTCTTTCGTTTGCTCTTTCATCTCTGGACTTTCCGCCGTGAGCTTTCTCTCCCTTTGGAACAGACGTAGCAACTTTGACTGCCACCGATGGCATGTTGACACCCTTATACTGAGTCTTGCCTCTGGTTCCGAAAGCAGCAAATGCAGCGTCACCAAGAGCCGCACATGCTTTCTTCTGTGGATTACTCAATGCGTTTCTGTTGCCTACCCATGGGGGTGGCGTCTTCAAAATCAGCCTGTGCCTACTCCAAGCGGGAGCGTGGGCGACGATAAGTCCAAACATCGGTTCACGTGCCAAATTTTTATCCTCCTTCCATTGTCTAAGATAAATTTAATAGCGATTCTACTTATAAAACTTTATGTGGTTGAAATGGAAAATTTTGCTGAAAGGCTTGAAAAATTAGAACAAGACATGGAAAACGTTAAAAAGCAAATGCGAAAGAAAGCTGAAAAGCAGAAATTAACATTACAAGAAAAATTCGACATTCATGACCGTTCTCGAAGGCTTCTCTCAGAGTTTGAAGATATGGGATTAGATAAAGAAGAGCTAAAAACAATAGTGAAATGCTTTGTAGAATTAGTTGACTCTGCCTTAGGCGTAGAATTTCCCTAAACTACTATTGCCTCTTCTCTTCTTCTAATTCTCTCAACCATTTTTTGCCATTCAGGAATCTTCTTCTCTTTAAACTTCTTTCCCTTTATTTCCTTCTGTATGTTAGAAGCAACAACAGGCACACCTTTACCATCGAAACCCTTCTTCCCAAAATTAGCATAAGCAATCTTACCCAAAGCAAGCTGAGCTTTCAACAAAGCTGTCGACCTCGCAGCTCGGTCAAGCTTATGCTTTGCCTTAACACGCCAATGTGCCTGATACCTCGAAGTTTTTGGAACACGTTCAAAAAGAGGACGCAGCTCAGGACGATGCTTCATTAACTCTTGAAAATCCTCATCAAGCATTGCTATCTCTCAACTTGAATCTTAGACGTGTCGAACCCTTCATACGCTAGAAGCTCAAGCATATAATCAGGGTTGTCTATGTCTTTGAGGCTAATCTCTGGACCATCTGGAAAGTAAAAGTTATGCCGTCCTAAGAACTCTCTCGCCTTATCTCGCTCAGCTGTCGTTTCAAAATAGAATGTTACTCCTTTGAACGTTTCTAATGTTCTAACCTTTGCCGCTTCCACATACCCCTCTAACGTTCTCCCCGTAAACAAATCCTTCAATTTATCTGGATTATGCTTTTCTATAAGGTTGGCTAGAAATAGCTCATGTGGACGAGAAACACCTCTTAATCCCACAAGCACTCCCTTATCTGTAGGCTCAATTAACCACTCCCAAAAGGTTTCAGGCTGCTTCGTTCTCCAAACTCTCTTTACCGCAGCTATAAGCCACTCCGCAAAAGTAGGAAGCTCTTTCTCTTCAACAATAGCTTCAGGCTCAGGATTAGGCCAGGGTAGCTTAGTTTCAAATCCTTTCTTCTCCATCCACTCTTTCGATGGGGCTGGTCCTCGTAGTATATCGTATGGGTCTTTTCCAGCTTTCACATACTCCTCAACTTTCTTGCGTAGTTCAGCCCACGTCATAGGCGGAGTAATCTTCATCTTATCCCATTTACGCCAAATCTCATTTGTTACTGCTAATTCGTCAACCATGATAATCCCAAAATAATAATGAGCATCTTAATTTATTTAAGTTTCTGCCCAGTATTCATTCCACATCTCTATTTTCTCTTCGTTAGATAACTTGGTAAGGTCATCCATCGTCATATTATGCTTCACCTTAAGAAAAGTCTCCATGTCAGGATACTTAAATGGAGGCATATACGCTCTATACTGTGCAATAAGAGTTTCCTGCTCTTCCTTTGGCAACGCGTAAAACGCCCTTTCCACATCCTTTAAACTTCTAAATCCCTTAACATGCTTGCCTTCTCGCTCATCCCAAAACTCTACCTCGCCAATCTTAAAAGTGTCGTAAAGCCAACGCCACAAATTAGCAGCAGGAGGCTTCAACTTAGGCTCTGGAATTACTTCAGCCCTTTCAATTTCCTCTCTTTCTCTTCCAAAAGGAAGGAATCTACCATTAGGCAGAAGCCATCCAGCTTCAGTTTTTTTCCATTCAGGCGGTATCTCCTTAACTGTTGGAGGTGCCGTTGGAACAACTTCGCGAATTCTTCTAGCGACTTCCACTTTAGCCTTATACTCGTTCACAATCTCCATCGCTAACTGCTCCGTTAACCTCAACTGCTCTTCCAACGTGGCTGCCTGTAAAATAGTTGGCAACTCATCACGAAGCCTAGCCCTATATTCAGGGCGAATAGTTATTTGATTCCTACTTAACACGCTGATAAATCTGTCAGTAAGAACCCGAATACGATCTTCTCGGACTTTTGGGGCCTCAACCCTAGCAGGGACTTCAGGCAAGACCTTAACAGGAACTTCAACACCTACACGTTCCGCTAATTTCTGATCAATCTTCGCAAGTGCCCAGTCAATATTATGTGTCTCCAAAACGTCGCCTTTACGAAAATACTGAATTCCTTCCTTAAAGTTTTGAAGGATTCTAATTTTCAATGCTGGCTTCTTTTTAGCCTCTTCCCGAGTAGTTTCTAACTGTTTTTCTAACTCTTTGATTTTTTCTTCTGCTTGCCCACGTTTCTCTTTCTCCTTTCGCTTAGCTTCCTTCAACAAGTTCTCAGTAAGCTCTAAATCTCTAGAAGCCTCAAGCAACTTCTTCATTGTATCAGCTGAAACAACAACTTCCTCTAACACTGAAGCCTGCCTTTCTAAATCTTCAACTTCCTCTTGCCACCCACGAATTTCAGGGCTTGCCATCAGTTCTAAACGAGCGCGTTCAAAATAGTTTTCCTCTTTTAATTCCTCTTCCTCGGGAGTGGGCACATCCTCCATTCCAGATTTATACATGTCCTGCATGTATAACGCAAGAGCCTTAGCGAGTATCTCTTCCTTCGAAGGTGTCACCACGCATATTCAACTCCTTTATTCTATTAAAAAGTTGATAATCCTCTTCTGTATATGGAGTTCTTCCTGAAAGTAATCTGTTTAAACAAAATTTAATGAGAAGCTCTGCTTGTCTTCTTTTTATCTTCAAGTATGGTAAAACCTTTATGAGTGCCTTAGCAATTTTTTCTTGTTTCGAGATGACAATCCGATATTTGCGTTTCCACTGAACCTTTCTACCCCACTTATCTTCACGATATTTTGTCTCAAGAACAGATGCGCACCACTCCAACAGTGTTGTGCTAGTGCTTGAAATTTCTATACGAGGAACAAGCACACATTCCTTCCGTTTAAAACTCAGCTCTACTGAGCCTTCTCCGTCTATAATACCCCCCAGATACGCATAGACTTCGTTTGGAGTAATTGTTTTTTCAAGTCGAGAAGTTAAAGCTAATTCCATCTTGAGCGAGTTTACCTTGAACTCACGTTTTAAGAGGGTTTTCTCTCTAAGATTCTGAAGTATCGTCTCTCTATGTTTCACATAGTATAGCTTACCACGAGTAATCATGCTTATTCGCCCTTCATTTCTTTAATTTCTTTCTTAACCTGCCTTACACGCTCTTGAACTAACTCACGCATCTCTTCAACACTCAGCGGCTTCTCTAACATAGACTTCAAAACTTTCTTTGCATCTTCATAAGTCATTGACGGATCCAGCAGCAAATCTATGTGTAAAGCGTCAAAGTCTCTGTCGCCAGCCTCCCGCATAAGCCACTCGTAAACAGCCCTCAAATTAGAAATGTCTCTAACTTTTTCAGCGCCATACAACTTAACCCATTTGCTGTGAAGGTCTTCCCACTGTCGCCAATCTTTCCACGTCAAACTTTCCACCAGTCCTTTCTCTTTATCCGTTCTAAACCTATCTTAGGTTCCACATAATAGATTTTCTCTGACGGCACAGGAGGAACATACGCAGGCGGTCTGCCAGGACGCACCAAAGGAGTTACAGGCTGCCAACCCACAATGTTTTCAGCGTGAATGACAAAGCGATGTCCCGGCGGAAAAGTGCAAATGGCTCTCTCTCCAATAGCTTTTCCATACGCTTCAAACTCGTCTTTAGCTTCAACCACGTGAAAGCCAATGCTCTTCGGATGTAAAGGACAAATCACAATAACTTCATACTTAGCCAAGAATCAACCCCTCATCACGCAATCTCGAAAGAGCCTCCCCTACAGTATCCGCAAACTCATCAACGCTTTCAAAAGGCTTCACCACTCGCCTAATCTTTACTTCCTCCCTCTCCGGACCAATCAAAGGCTTAACCCTCACAACTTCTCTGACTTCCTCATGTCCTTTCACTCGAAACTCTGGATAATCATCACTCATAGCCCAAAGAAAACCTGCAATCGTAGACTTTCTACCGTAACCCCAAACAAGAACATAAGCCAAAACAGCATTTTTAACCGTAATCTCTAAACCAGCAGCCTTCTTCGCATCAATCAAATCCTTAAACTTCTGCACGTCAATATGGAGGTGGTCTTTCGACCATTTGTCTTGCCATTCAATCTTACGGTCATCCTTCCAACGTTCACGCTTCTCAGCAATCTCCACAATCACAGCCTCTTCAGTTACATCGGGAACAGCTTCAAAACGCCTGCGAAAAACACGTTGCATCCTAGCACGTTCACTATCCACGGGCAACTTCTTCTTAAAATGCTCAGCTCTAACGACCTTACTCTCAGGCAAACCCTAACCCCAGTATAAATAAGCAAAAGCCAGATTTATTAGTTTAGAGGTAAAAAGACTTGTCAGACAAAGATTTAGAAAACATGAAAGGAATTCTCTACGAGTGTGTCAGATGTGGCTTAGTCTTTGATGGTGAGAAAATAGCTGAGAGAGGCATCATCAAATGTCCCGATTGTGGCTACAGAATCATCAAAAAAGTCAAACCACCCATAGTTAAGAAAGTAAAAGCAGTATAGTAAATCTTAAAAGCAGAATATATTTCATATACACGTTATAGGTGTTCTAATGAAAACCACAACCATAAGAGTATCCGCCCAAACCCATCAAAGAATAACCAAACAGGCAAAATGGGGAGAACCCCTCGAAGACGTTATAATCGAACTCCTAAACTATCAAAAAAACACAAAAGAAAACATCAAAAAATTCTACGAATACCTCGTAAACTTTCAGGATACTCCCCCAAACTATCAGGAAATAGCCAAAAAATTCGCGGAGATGTTCCTATGAAATTGCGTCTTAGCCCAGACTTCTTAATAGACTCTAACCTGAGCCCTTGGAACATTGAAGGAATACGCCTAGCAATATTCGGTGGACCTGGTTCAGGAAAAAGCTGGACTGCTGCCCTTCTTGCCGAACAATGGTTAGATCAAGGCGGCACAGCAGTCATCTTTGAGCCTAGAGCGGAGTATCAAACATTAAAAGAACGCTACGATATTGTCGTGTTCGGCGGGCCATACGGCAAAGACATGGACTTTCTACCAGTTACCCCTAAAACCTACGCTAAAGCAGTAGTCGAAGACGGCGTTTCAATGGTCTTCTACACGAGCGACGTGGACGAAGAAGATAAACTCATCAACTTCGTCTCCGCCTTCTTCAAACACCTGCTTAAACTACAAGAAATCCACAAACGCCCAATCCTACTAATCATAGAAGAAAGCCAAGAATATGCGCCAAGAACAACAAAAGGCAGAACAGTTCCACCCTGGATATTCAGCAAAATGATAAAAGCCTTCCGCGACTGTTTCCTACAAGGCAGAAAACTAAACGTCTCCACAATAGCAGTTTCTCCACGCCCCCAAGACATAGACTTCGGCATTCGCCAACTAGCAAATCTCACACTCTACGGCAAATTCTCACGCCAAGACATAGGCTACATAGACCGAGAATGCTTCCTACCTTACAGGCAAAAAGGCGAATTCACTCAAGCGCAAATTTACAAAGCCCACGACCTAATAGATCTGCCAACAGCCAAATGGCTAATGATAAGCGGAAAAGAAGCCAAATACATAGAAGTAACCGAACCCCGCAAAACACATCATGGAGCCGAAACACCTAAACTCACTTACATAGCTCCTAGAAAACAGAAAACACAAAAAAGCATAGAAACACTCTCACAAACCCTAAAATTCGCCGTCCAAGAAGAACAACGAGAACAGTCAGAACTAGAAAAAGCCAAAACCGAAGTTAAAAAATTAGAAAAGGAGCTGAACGAAAAAGCTAAAGAAGTTGACCGTCTAAACACAGCTCTCTCAATTGCCAGCCAAATCAGAATAATTCAACCAGGAGCCTCAGAAGAGGAAATCCAAAAAAGAACACGAGAAATTGCCCAGACACTTTCAGAAACCGAAGCCCACTGGGGCAAACAGCTAACCAACTTAAAAGCTGACATCATCGAAGTTATGAGCAAGTATCCTCCCAAAACCCCTACCGCTGACTTAGAAGCACCTGATTTATACAAGATTTGGGAACCGAAAATGCCAAGCCTCTGCACCAAACGAATCTTCAAATATTTGCTAGTCAATAAAGGCGCCAAATACACTAAAGCACAGCTTGGAACATACTTAGGCTATAAATCTAGTTCCGGCACATTCAATGGCGCCATTTCCTTCCTCAAACAAAACAACCTCATAACATACGATGGAAAATTCTTGTGGGTGGAATAATTGTTTATCAATTATAGCCTAAAGTCTTGGTGTGCGTTCTGCGGACGCAAAGTTAAGCCTAACGAAGAATCCCATGACAAAAATGGAAGACCCCGCTGCCCAAAATGTGGCAAACCATTACGCCGTGTTCCACATAATAAAAACATTAAGAGAAGACCCAAAAATGGACAACGCTAACGCATGGAAGATTGATAAGACCTTTAAGGGCACAGGCGTTCACATCGACATCAAGAACAAAACCATCAGAATGAATCCTAAGAACAGCTGGGTACGCTTCGAGACTCAAGACTTAATCCACGTCTACACCTTTGAGCCTAAGGAGAAAACTTCATGACCGAAGACATCTGGACTACTGAAGAAGACATCCGCGCAGAAAGAGAGCAAATCCAAAGATGGCGCCAAGACGAAGACACATTCTGGACTTACCTACGAAGATACGCAGCTAACCGCCGAAGAAACGAGCAATCCGCAAGACGATACCAATACGAATTTGAAATGCTCCACACAATAGGATGGGCTAGACTCTCTGGAACTGAAAGAGAAAGATACCTACGCCTAAGAGACAAACTCATTCCCAACTCACAAATGCGACAAGCATCTTGGGCTATGGAAGCAGACCGCGTAGTCAAAGACATCTACGCCATCAGAGACAAAATAGCCATAGAAGAAGAACGCCTACATCGAAAGAAAGTCAAACCAGTAGAGGAACAATGGATAGCAGACGAAGAATGCTCAGGATACGACATTTACTACCGCTTCGCAGACAAAAAATACATAATTAGAGACGAAAAGAAAGCTCTTGTTAGAGTTGAAACCAAAATCTGCTTAGAGCTGACAGCGAGCATAGAAACCCACGAAGGACATGACGCACCGTTAATTGTAGAAATTACAGCCACGACCTACGTCAAAGAAAAAGACCTCTCAGATCTGATTCAAACAGAAAAAAATGTTGAAAGAGGCTTAGTCGAATGGCTACGTGACCAAAACTGGGGCGTACTCATGAAAGGCTTCACAAAAGAAGGAGTAGCCTACAACGGCGAAACCCACATAGACCAAAGAGGCTGGTATACCTGGAGCATTCCAGACCTGCCCAAAGTCCACGTGTTTGTAGAAAAGAAAGAACCACGAAAAAGAAGCTACGAAGGAGAGTATAAAATTGAAGAGTGAACCACCCTTTGAATATGTGTTGCATCTGGATTGGGATTACCCTTGGCCAAAACACTGGATTCCCTTCTGGAAAAACACAATAACAAAAATGCTTACCGACCTAAACCTCAAAGTAGAAACCATAATAACCAAACCAAGCCCCAGCAGAGAAGGAGGCAGCCATATCTGGATTCACATAGCAAGCACTATAGAACTCACTGACGACATGATTAACATGCTTCAATGGATGTGCCTTGACCATCACACTCGAACTTGGATAAATATTCTACGAATAGACCGGGGAATGAAAAAGTGCTGGAATAAATTATTTTGCAGGCACTTGTGGAAGAAGCCTCTTCCTAAACGTTGCCAACGATGTAAACTTCGAGAAATACTCAACGAAATGAGGGAGCAATATGTCAAGCAAAAATAAGATTGACAAAGTTGTTACAGGCATCCTTCAAAACAAAGACAAAAGCCTTCGTATTACTATAGGTGTATTGAGTAAAGCACCAGACGAAGCGTATACTCATGACATGACATTTCTCAAACTAGAAATAAAAAACGAAACTCGATATGCCGTAATGACTCCTGTTGAAGCCGTAATCGTTGGGACTTCCCTTATTCGCGCAAGTGCCCTTGCAGATTTGTTAGTTTACGCCAAAAAAGAAGTAGGTTCAGATTGGGCTACCGATTGGGAGCAAAGATTGAGGGAGATGAGGAAAAAAAGATGATGTACTGCAAACTTAGAGCCTGCAAACACAATGAAAAAGAAGTTTGCGGAAAATACGAAACACTAGAAGAAATGATGGAAGATTTCAAGAAAGGCGGAGGCTGCGCTTTCACATGGTTCTTTTCCGAACAAATACCTGAGACGCTGAAAGAATTACATAGGAGGCGCATTATTTGACTTGGACTGTTAGGCTTCACACAATTCCAGAGGATAAGCTAAAAGCTCTCGCAGAATATTGCATGGAAGCTGCTCTGAAGGACCCAACATTCCAATACCATGTTGAACGAGATAAAGAACAGATAATCCCTACTTTAGGAGTTGGCAAAGTCAAATGCATCATCATCGAATGTGAAAATAAAGACCAAGCTTACCGTAGAGGAATGCTTTTTCATGGAAGATTCGGCTGCTATTTCGAAGTCGAGTGGAGGGCAAACTGATGAGTGGTGGAGTCAATGAGCCAGACGTTAAAACTGAATTAGTTTCGCATGTAATGAGTGAATTCAATGTTGACGAAAAGACTGCGATAAAGATAATTGCATTCGCAAATAACTTTGCATTAGAAAAAATGAAAAAATGGAAAAAAAACTACAGAAGGAGAGCAGAGAGAGATGAGTAAAAGTAGTGAAAGTGAACCTAAAGTCAAAACAGTATGGGTATGCCCTCAATGTGGTTGGCAGCGCCCTGAAGGCTTCTCTAGTCACAACTGTGGAAAATGCAACGCTACCTTAGTGCCTAAAATCGTCAAAGAAGACTGCGAGCTAGACCCTGCTCGTTACATCGTAGAATACACGAAAGAGTATAAAAATAGAAATTGGGTTAAGTGCCGATACGGAAAAGACCTTCGAGACTGCCCGGGCTACCACAGCAAAAACGTAAATGGCGAATTCGTAATCTTCTGCAAAGCTGACAATCAACCATGTAGCGCCAAATGGATGGGCGACAAAGATGCCTAAGAATAAGCAAAACCTAGAACTATGAGGATAGAGGTTTGAAATATGAACTATGCTGAAATCGTAAAGGCAGTAAATGAAGTTTTAGCTCAATACACCATGCCCTTAACACTCAGGCAAATATACTATCGTCTTGTAGCTAAACTGCTGATCCCAAACACCGTCACCTGTTACAAACAACTATCCCACATGCTTGTCAAGGCAAGAGAAAGAGGCGAAATAGACGACTCCCGCATAGAAGACAGAAGCAGAAACGTTCTAGGCACAGGCGACTTTGGATATGAAGACTTCGACAACTTCCTCAAGGAAAGGGTTGAAAGGTTCATGGACTCATGGGAATATTGGACAAGGACTCTCTGGAACAACCAGCAATACGATGTAATAATCGCCATAGAGAAAGATGCGTTAAGCCGACTCTTCGTAGATATAGCTGACAGATTTCGAGTTAAAGTGTTTCCAACAAGAGGCTATGGTTCATACACCTACGTCAAAAACATGGCGGAGAACATGAACAAAACACGTTCAACCATCGTTTTATATTACGGCGACTTTGACCCTTCAGGCAGAGATATTGAAAGAGACTTAGGCAAACGTCTAGGTCGTTATGGCGTTGCAGACTTCAATATAATCCGCATAGCCCTAACCAAAGAACAAATAGCCCTCTACAATCTTCCGCCCAAACCTGAAGACGCAGCCACGTTAGCAAAACTAGAAAGAGACCCACGCACCAAAACTTACGGAATGGAATACGCCTGCGAACTTGACGCTTTAGAACCAACAATCCTGCAGACTCTAATTGAAACTAACATTCGAGACCGCATAGACATTGACAAATGGAACGAAGTCCTAAACAAGATACGGGAAGAAAGAGAAACCCTGAAAAAAAAGCTGGAGAAAGTCAAAATCACATTTGAGGAGTAAGTAGGAGAAGGGGGAAGCTGTTGTTTCTGCGAACCTTGTTCCATGTGCGAAGTCCTCCTTCCAGATGGAAGTTTTCAGAGCAACAGCCCCACACTTCAAACAAGATAAGAGCTTAGAAAAATAAGCAAAACTTCCCTCCTTTCTTATTGAGGAATCAAAATGAACGCAGAAAAACACTTCAGGATATATCTTGAGGGTTTCGGTTTCATCACAGTCAGGGTAGTAGTGAAAGGTCGCTTGAAACCTGAAATTTTCATGTTGCCCGAATGTATTGATGTGCGAGTCTTTGATGTTGAAACAGGAAAGATAACAGATTCAACTGACCTTAAAGAATATGTGGAAAAAGGAATCTTGGAGGAATGAAGAATGAAAACCGTGAAAGTTCATCTAAAATGTGGACATACACTTGTTTATCCTAAAGTCCAAATTGGCTATCACACATCTAAACTGTTCTATTGTCCAAAATGCAAGAAAATGGTTGAACGGAAAGACGAAGATTTCTGGAAAAGCTTAGGAAAATAAGCAAAACCTATCCCTCTTTCTTTTGAGGAATGGTTTATGAGTGAAGTAAAGGTTTATCCACCCATCATTCTGAAGCCTGAAGATAGCTTTGGCAAACTTTTAGAGAAACTTTACGCTGAAGGCTGGGGCATAAACTCGGCTGAATATATGCAGGCAGACACTCCCGAAGAAGCAGTAAAGCTACAAGCAAAATCTTTTCCATGCCTCGAATTTCAACCTGTCCAACTATCCAAACCAGACAATCAATACCCCTATCACCACGAAGGAAAATGGGTAGCCTTCTCCAGAACACCCAAACCTACAACACCTGACAGTTATGGAGATTGGACAGTTTACTTCGACGCATCAAACAAGAAATGGTTCTTACACAACGAAAAAACAGCTACCGACTCTAAACTCTTCGACCACAAGCCAACACTTGAAGAAATCAAAGAAGCCGTAGGCGAGAAAAGAGAGAAGAATAGACTTGACTGCAACAGCCCTGACCCACATACTTGCGAAGGATGCACTCATTGGAGTCTAACTGAAAAGAAATGTTTAGAGGTGAATCCTAACCATGAACTTGCCACGCTTCAAAAGCCTGACGAGCAAGAAGGCGAAGTGCCTGAAGAGATATGCAAAAAAAACTGTCCAGACCCATGCACGAACAAATGCCCTTATGGTCTAAGTCAAGACGAGGCTTGTGAGGATGACATCTGCCAACAATGTGAGGAACG
>Ga0315282_10012508_pt1 | contig 12979 bp, 10 predicted proteins | sample YL17G07_20_MG_FD_203693 | JGI IMG/M metagenome (GOLD analysis project Ga0315282, IMG submission 203693) | Sediment microbial communities from Yellowstone Lake, YNP, Wyoming, USA - YL17G07_20 | ecosystem: Environmental > Aquatic > Freshwater > Lake > Sediment | place: USA: Wyoming | collected...
CAAAGCCACTTTACACCCCCATAATAGCTGTCAATGATATTTGAGCAGCGGTTTTCGACAACATCTTCACCGATATGTTGTCGAAGCCAATCCACCTGTGGTTGCGCCCGCCGGTCTACCCAAAGGATTGCTGGACGGATAGGATTACATTTACGATCGATGGCAACACATGCAGGAGCTTACCCGCTAACCGAAATGCAGTTAATCTCTTCTGCTCTCGTCTCTTGCAGGATTTTCTGGCAAAGGTGCTGTGTAGCAGTCCACCAATCCTGTAGGTTTTGCTCAGCCCAACCCAGCCGGGGATAATTTACATCATAAGTCGTATTAAAACTCATCCTTTTTCTGCCATCCTCCTGGTAAATTGCAGCCTTGGCTGAGGAAGTACCAATATCAATCACAAGAAACAGGCTCATGCGTCAAATCCCTTACCGGATCAGGCTTCTAAGAAAAAATCATTCCATGGAATATTCACGACCTTACCATGATTGATAATCTGATCAAGATGCAGCAGGAGAGGAAAATCTTCCAGGCGAGTAATACCTCTGGCTGCCAGTTTTGGCAGGGCGCGTGCTACACGTGTGATGATCTCAACACTTTCCAGGGTTTCACCTGCAAGTCGTTGGCGAGCCTCATAAAAGGAAAGACCCTGGCCCAACAAACGACCCAGGCGCATGGTACGCCCGCCAAAAACCGTAACAAAAAGGTCGCCTGCTCCAGGCAGCCAGGATACATTTTCCACTCCACCATCCGTTATATGCAGCAACCTGCGCATTTCAAGGCAACTCTGGGCAAACAGAGCTGCCTGAGGGTTGTACATGTTAGCCAGACCATCTGGCCCTTGTTGGTCCATCATCCCCATTGCCAGACCAACGCCCAAGGCGTAAGCATTTTTAAGCGCGGCACAAACTTCAACACCGGTCACATCGATTGATAACCTGATGTGGTAGTAATTAGTGGCGAAAATATTCTGAAGTTTCTGCAGCTCTTGAAGTTCTTTACCGCAGAAAATGACGCCTGTGTGACGGCGTGCAGCCAGCTCATGGGATATGCAGGGACCACCAATGGCATTCAGGCTGATCTGGTCCTTTAAATCCTCGGGCAGGCGATCGTTGGTAACAACTGGCAATATATGCAGGTCCCCATTTGGCTGATCTTCCAGGCCCTTGGTAACAGCGATTACAGGAACGGCCGGTTTTAAAAATGGGCCAACGGTCCTGGCGAACCAATCTACGCCAAAACTGCTGACCCCACTGACGATAACTTCTGCTCCCCGGAGAGCTTCTGGCATTTGCTGGTATGAAAAAGGAATCACTCCTTGTGGGAGCCGCCGTTGAAGTTTCGGATGGATGCCAGTTGACTGGCAAGCGCTGATAATCTCTTCGTCTAGAAAAGTGCCTACCAGTCGAACGGCATGGTGGTTATCACTCAAGGGCCAGCAAAGTGCGCTGCCCATCATTCCTGCCCCAATAATGGTAATTTCGCCCATAAATTTCTCCTGGTAATTTTTCACTGAACAAGCCTCAACCCAGTTACAGCAAAATTATTGTAACGGAATTAAGCCAAAATGGTAATTAAAAATTTGGAAATTTTTTTAATAAATTCGTCCAGGATAAAAAAAGTTATAATTCTCCTTGCGAACCGACCCGTTTCAGTGTAACATGTATCATAAGTATATAAAGAAATGAAAGCGCTCATTTAAAGACTTCACAGTTACAACGAATACTTCAATAAGGGCCAGGGATGAGTAGAATTATTGATGGAAGATCTTATGACCTTATTACCAAAGAGTTAGCTCAATGCCGGCTAGAGCTTCATGATAGTAAAGAATTATTCCGGTTGTTGACAGAGAATATTCACGATTTAATTTTTGTCAAAGATACCCTCCAAAACAGGTTTATTTTTGTCAGCCCAACCTACAACCGTATTTATGGGCGTCCGGTTGAAGAAGCCTACCAAAACGTTGATCTTTTCCTTGAGACTGTTCATCCAGATGACCAGCGGATGGTGGCTCAGGCAGTCGAGAACCAGCTATTGGGACAACCGACAAATCTGGAATACCGGGTCCTGTTCCCGGATGGGCATATACAATGGGTCCATTCGAGAGCTGTTCCCGTACAGGATCATGACGGGGAAATCAGGCGGGTTATTGGAATTGTACAAGAGATTACGGACCGAAAAAATGCTGAAGAAGGATTGAAGCAGGTTAATGCTTCTTTATTATTGGCTCAGCAGGCGCTGAAAGAATATTCTGAAAGACTTGAAGAAATGGTGTCGGAGCGCACGCTCGCGCTCGAAAAGGCTCAAGAACAACTGGTAAACCAGGAAAAGCTGGCGGTACTCGGTAAATTGGCGGGAAGCGTAGGTCACGAACTACGCAATCCGTTAGGGGTGATTGTTAATGCGGTATATATCCTTGAAAAACTTTTACCAGCGAACGATGAAAAAGTTAAAGAATACCTGGGTGTCATTTCAGCGGAAGTAGACAATGCAAATCTAATAATCGCGGACCTTTTAGGTTTTGCACGAATTCCGACTCCTGAAAAAAAGGCGGAACCTGTTGCTGAGCTGGTTTCCCAAACCTTATCGAGGTATATTCCACCCAATAACATTGATGTATCCGATAATTTCGAAGCTGAAAAATTGCTTGTTAATGTTGACGCTCGACAGATTAAACAAGTTTTGGCAAACTTGATATCCAATGCATATCAAGCGATGCCAGAAGGTGGAAAACTAAGCTTCGCAGCCCACAAAATGGATGAAATGGTAGAGCTGGCAATCGTAGATTCGGGTTGTGGCATTTCTCCAGAAAACATGAAAAGACTTTTTGAACCGCTTTTTACCACAAAAGCGCGGGGAATTGGGTTGGGATTGACTGTCTCTAAAACACTGGTAGAAGCAAATAATGGATGTATTTTAGTAGCCAGTGAAGTCGGAAAAGGCAGTACATTCAAGCTGCTTTTATCAGCCGCTCAACCAGAATGAAGCGGCTAATCTTAACGAGATTGCTTTTTCCGGCCGGGTGACAAATATACTGGAATCTTTAATATTAAATCTCTTGCGAAGTTGTGAATGTCGCGATATTATGGTTAAGAATTAGGGACGGGATAATTCAATATTCAAAGTCAATCTAAAAGAGGAGAGAAGAAAGATGAAACATTCAATTCGTTTTCCACATTTGATGTTGGTCGTTCTGACTGTGTTGGCGCTGATCATGAGCGCATGCGCCGCCGCCACCTCAACGCCTGCGCCTACGGCTGTACCGCCTACAGCCACTGCTGGGCCAACTGCGACAGCTGTCCCACCGACCCCTATTCCACCTGTCTGCGATAAGATAGCAAATCCACCCACTGTTGCTGCGGGTGCAATTGGCACTGCTGATAACCCGATTGTGCTGGCGTTTGTCCCCTCTGGCGATACCGGCAAAATCACCAAGGGTGGCAATCAGATTGCGGACTGCCTCGGCCAGATGACCGGGCTCAGCTTTAAGGTTGTGGTCGGTACTTCCTACGCCGCAACGATTGAAGCCATGGGCGCCAACAAGGCTCAGGTAGGCTTCTTGAATACCTTCTCAGTGATGATGGGTGAAGCGAAGTACGGCATTGTACCTGTCCTGGCTGTGCTCCGCAAATACAATACCAATGCCATCGATCCTGACAAAGCCATGGGCGGACAGTTGCAGCCGTTCTATAAAGGCCAGTTCATTGCCAAGAAAGATTCTGGCATCAAATCATTTGCGGACCTGAAAGGCAAGACTTTCTGCTTCGTCGATCCCGCCTCGACTTCAGGTTATATCGTCCCTCGCATCATCTTGAAGGCCAATGGCATCGATCCTGATGTGGACTTCAAGGCCACCCAGAATGCAGGTTCTCACAACAATGTTGGCATCGCCGTTTACAAGGGTGATTGCGACGCAGGCGTGACCTTCATTGACGTTCTGACGGATGCAGCCGCTAACTTGAAGGCAAAATATCCAGATATCGCCGATCAAGTTGTTGCTTTTGCTGACACCGACCGCATCCCGAATGACGGAGTCCAGTTCGTGAAGGACCTGGATCCCAAGATCGGTGCTGCCATCGTTGATGGTTTGACCTTCATGGCAAAAGACAAAGGTGGCAATGCCGTTTTAGCGAGCATCTACACCATTAATGATTTCCAGAAGATCGATGCTTCGTTCTACCAACCCTTTGCCGAAATTTTGAAAAAAGCTGGGGTTGATCCCGCAACATACTACAAATAGTCTTTCGGATGGGCTGGCAGATCGAAAGGTCTGCCAGCCCTTTCTTTTTTCATAAGCCCCCATATACGAACTGAAAAGCTATGTTAAAAATCGAAAACTTGGCGAAAGTTTATCCGAATGGCACAGTCGCATTAAAAAATGTCAGCTTCGAGGTTGAAGAAGGAGAATTCCTGGCGGTGATAGGCCTCAGCGGGTCGGGTAAATCAACTCTGCTGCGCTGTATCAATCGCCTGATTGAGCCTACCTCGGGCAAAATCACCTGGGATGGGATGGAAATTACAGGCATTTCCGGCTCTGAGATGCGTAAAGTGCGCCGCCAGATTGGTATGGTTTTCCAGCAATTTAACCTGGTGAAGCGCTCCTCAGTTCTTACCAACGTGCTGTGCGGGCGGCTGGGGTATGTTGACACATTCCGCAGCCTCTTTGGCTGGTTCTCTGGTGACGACCAGGCGCGCGCCATGACGAACCTGGAACAGATGGGGTTGAGTGAAAAAGCACACGTGCGCGCCGATTCTCTTTCGGGGGGGCAGCAGCAGCGGGTAGGAATCACACGCGCTCTTATGCAAGAACCCAAACTGGTGCTGGCTGACGAACCAGTAGCTTCGTTGGACCCGGTTCTGGCGCATTCGATCCTTAAATACCTTGAACAATTAAACAAGGAAAGAGGTATTACGGTATTATGCAGTCTGCATTTCCTGGACCTGGTGCACCGTTATGCCACGCGGGCCATTGCGCTAAAAGATGGTGAGCTTGTTTTCCAGGGTTTGCCCAAAGAAATTGACGATGCCCAATTCAAAGCAATTTATGGGCAAGAAGCAGAACGCGTTTCAATCATATAACGAATACCTGAACATGAGCAATACGCCCTCGTCTCCTTTACCGGTTGTTAATCATCCCCTTGCTACAGTCATATCGATCTTCATCCCAGGTTCCGGGCAATTCTATATCCGGCACCGGTGGCGTGGTTTTCTTATCTTTATAAGTATGCTTATTCTGGCCTTCCTGGTTAATTGGTCCTTCTCAAGAATGAATATTGGCAAGGTCATGATAGGATCACAGGCGACCAGTTGGCTTTGGTTTTTCTTTGTTTTATTTTGGGCCTGGAATGTATGGGATATATACAGCCTGACCCATAACAAACATCCGAGTCCATTACCTTTAGTGCTGATTGCTGCCATCATTATATATGTGATCGCCTGGGAAGTGACGGATGTCAAACTAGACCGGCTGATCACCCGCTTGAATGATGCTCGCCTGGTGGCAACGGACCTGGTCAACCCCGACTATATTTCCATCAACATTAATGGTGAAAAGCAAGTGTGTGGTTGGGTGTGCCTGATAAATTATTTTAAAGATCAACGTGCTGGACGACCCACCCAGGGACCACTTTCACTGAGCGATAATGTCGGTGATATTTTTGGCCTGACCATCGAGAAACCAGCCCCGACATGGATGGTAAGTTTAGGGCTGGCGACCCAGGGCAGTCAGATTAAAAGCTTTGTAGCCGGTAAGCTGGTCGAAACGATTGCCATTGGTTTGATGGCGACACTTTTTTCAACAATTCTTGCCATCCCGATTTGCTTTTTAGCCGCCCACAATATCATGTCGCGAGTCCCAGGGGGCACAGTCATTTATTATGCAATGCGTACCATTCTGAACGTGGTGCGCGCGATCGATACGGTGATCTGGGGGTTGATTGTAATTGTTTGGGTTGGCATGGGCTCATTTGCCGGGGTGATTGCATTAACCATCCACTCGGTGGCTGCCCTGGGTAAACTTTATTCCGAGGAAATCGAGCACATTGATACTGGGCCGGTTGAGGCCATCCAGGCAACCGGGGCTGACCTGTTTCAGATCGTCCGTTATGCAGTTATGCCGCAGATCGTCCCGCCTTTTCTGGCTTATACCTTATTGCGCTGGGATATTAACATGCGCATGGCGACCATCATCGGGTTTGTGGCCGGGGGCGGCATCGGCTTTTTTATGATTGAGACCATCCGCATGGGTTCTTACCAACAATATGCGGCCGCGCTTTGGGCGGTGGCAGTTGTGATCATTGTGGTCGATTTTATCAGTGGGAAATGGCGCCAGCAAATAATGGAAGAAAAACCAGAGTCGGTTGGCAAACCTGAGCATCCAACTTTTAAAAAAATAAAGTTATCTTTTTATATTGTTTTGGGGTTAGCTGCGTTCATCTATTGTTGGAATATCTCCGGGATGAGCCTGAAAGACTTATTCCAATCAGCCCCTACCTTAGTGAGACTGGTTACCGATTTTGTCTCGATTGATCTTTCACCCGGGGTGGTCAATCCAGTGGTAAAAGATTTGCTGGTTACCATTTTCCAGGCATTACTCGCCACTACTTTTGGCGCATTGGTTGCGATTCCATTCAGTTTCCTGGCCGCCAGGAACCTGACCGGGCGCAGCCGCCTTCTGGCGTGGCTTTATTACCTGACACGTGGTACATTCAATATCCTGCGGTCGATCGAAGCCCTGATGTATGTAGCCATCTTCATCTTTTGGGTCGGCATCGGTCCTTTTGCCGGGACGTTGGCTTTGGCGATTACGACATTCGCACTGGTTGGCAAATTATTCTCTGAGGCGATTGAGAATATTGAATATGGCCCCATGGAAGCACTTCTATCTACGGGCGCAAATCGCTTGCAGGTGATCATATATGCCATCTTGCCCCAAATAATACCGCCGTTTGTATCCTACCTTATATATCAATGGGATATCAATATCCGCATGGCAACCATTATTGGATTCGCTGGTGGCGGTGGGATTGGCCTGACCCTTTCTACTTTCTTTGGGCTGCTCCAATACCGCAAAGCAGGAACGGTAATTGCCTTTATCGTAATCGTGGTGGCCCTAATGGATTTTGCAAGTGCTAAACTGAGAGAGAAGTTGGTTTAACTCAAAATCCAGAATTTAGATTACACTTAAACTCACGATTGATTTTCTGGCCTGGCTAATGTATATTAATAGCAAGGTAAAATGAATCGGCCAACTGCCAGGTTGGAATCTTGCGTTGTTCCCTGAAATTGCCTGAATATGGAAACAGGTCTTCCGATCACGCAAACTAAGATCCTTGTGCCCAGGCGGCGCAATGACATTTTAACTCGCCAGAGACTGCTGGATGCAATGTATGAACTGTTGGATCATAAGCTCATTATTATAGTGGCGCCAGCAGGATATGGAAAAACTTCGCTTTTAATTGATTTTGCCCACCACACAGAATGGCCGTTCTGTTGGTATTCGTTGGATAACCTCGATCGAGAACCTCAGCAGTTTTTGACCTATTTTATAGCCGCGATTGCCTTACAATTTCCAAATTTTGGGAAACGGTCCCAGGCCGTCCTGCAAAATATGACCAGTGGTGAATTGAATCTGGATTCGATGGTTTCAGTGATCGTCAATGATATATATGAAAATATAACCGAACATTTTGTCATTGTTTTAGATGATTATCACTTAATCGATGGCAGCAAACCGGTTGCCTATTTTGTCAGTCGTTTAATCCAGGATACGGATGAGAACTGTCATGTATTTCTATCTAGTCGGACGTTAATCTCGATGCCTGAGCTTCCGCTGATGGTGGCGCACTCTCTGGTGGGAGGGTTGAGTTTCGAGGACCTGGCATTTGTTTCGAATGGAATCCAGAGCCTGCTGCTTCAAAATTATAACCAAACCATCTCCGAATCGACAGCCAGGGAATTGGTGCGTCAGTCCGAAGGTTGGATCACTGGACTGTTGTTATCCTCTCAGATGATCCAACAAGGCATGGTCGATCGCCTGAGCCTGGGAAAAGCATCAGGGGTTGGGTTATATGATTACCTGGCAGAACAGGTACTTGAACAACTGCCTTCGCATGTCAAGGATTTCATCTTACGCACATCATTACTTGAAGAATTTGATGCTGATTTTTGCCAGGAAGTTATTGGGAATGCTTTATCGATCCAGCAGAATTGGAGCGAGCTGATCGATATCCTTTTCCAAAGCAATTTATTTGTTTTACCTATTGGAGAAGAACGCATCTGGCTCAGATATCATCACCTGTTCCAGGAATTTTTGAGAAACCGAATTCTTAAAGATCGCCCGCAGGAAGCTGAGAAAATATTAGCCAGATTAGCTGATGTATACCAGCAGCGCGGAGAATGGGAGCATACTTATGAACTCTATTACCGGTTGGGTAAAACCGATGAATTGATCACCCTGGTTGAAAAAGCTGGCACTATCCTACTATCAAAGGGTAGATTGATCACTTTGCAGGAATGGTTGGATGCCTTACCGGTGGATAGTTTGCGGAATAATCCAGCCCTGCTTTCATTACAGGGCAGTGTCCAGATGATGCGCGGTGACGCGCGACGTGGCCTGGAGTTGATCAACCGGGCAATCAGTATGATGGATCGTGAACCGGATCGTGCGTTGTTAGCAGCTTCGTTGGTCAGACGATCTATGATCTATATCACCATCGGGGAATATCAACTCGGTTTGGTGGATGCGGACCAGGCGCTGTCCTTACGTTTAGATGACGAAGATTATCACGATCGCCCCGATACAAAATGGGTTGTTGCTGAGGCATGGCGAATAAAGGGGAGGGTTTGCTATCACCTGGGTTTGCTGAACCCTGCAATTGAAAACCTGACGACCTCGATCAACCTGTATAAAAAAGCTGGGGATGAACAGAGCGTTGCCGTACTATGGATGGAAATCGGGATGGTTCATATTGCGACCGGCAACTACCTGGCTGCTGAACATGCTTATTCGATGGCGTTAGATTATTGGCAGAAGAATAATAATGCCGCCTGGCTCGCCAATCTTCTGAACAACCTGGGTGACCTGCAGCGGTTGATGAAGAATTTTGAGGCGGCCATTGCGACCTTGGAGAATGCCGTCCAATATGCCCAGATGAGTGGTTATCTGAGATTAGAGGCTTACTCATTGGCAAGTATTGGAGATTTGTATGCTGACCTGGATGCCAATGAACAGGCACTGGAGGCGCTGAGTAAATCGCGGGTTTTGGCTAATCGGATCCAGGACCAGTACCTTCTAATTTACCTTGATTTGGCGGAGGCAGTGTTTACCAACCGTCGTGGAAATACATTACATTCAAGTAAATTATTGGATAATGCCAGGAAAATTGCCAGCAGCGGGGGTTCAGAATATGAGCAAAACCTGGTTCGACTCGAAACGAGTCGAATCCGACTTATCAATAAAGAATTTAAGAACGCCATCCACGAAATGGGGATAGCCAGGACATATTTTGAGAAAGAAGGGCATACAATAATCGCTTTGCGGGCTCAACTATACCTGGCAGTTGCCCAATATGAGCTGCGTCACGATGCTGCATCACGTGAAGAACTGAAGCATGTGCTTTCACGGATAGCCGAACCCGAATCAATGACTGCATTGCTATCCTATATTCGGGAAATAAAACATTTCATTGAATCTTTAAAAAAAGACCAGGAAATTTCGTTACTATCTACCTATCTAATACAGGAAATTGATCGATTCGACCAGTCTTCATCTGTTTTGCGCAAGCACTTACGACGGCGGACATCTGTTATCCCTTTTGCATCAGCCAAAATGTCCATTCAAGCTCTAGGCAAGATGCAGGTTAAGTTTAATGACCGGATTATAACCATCGCTGATTGGCAGACACAGACTGCTCGAAACTTGTTTTTCTTTCTACTTGCACGCCAGGATGGTATTACGAAGGAAGCAGTAGGTGAAGTATTCTGGCTTGAATCTTCTCCTGCGGAATTGAAGATGCGCTTTAAGAATACGATCTACCGATTGCGGCATGCCGCCGGTAAGGATGTAATCATCTTCCAGGATGATAATTACCGGTTTAATACGGCTTTGGACTATGAATATGATGTGGAAGCATTTTTTAAAGAAATTTATCATGCTGAACTGGCAACTGACCGTCAACAGAAAATCAACAGTTACCAGACGGCTCTGAAATATTACCAGGGTCCGTATCTTCCAGAAGGGGATGACACCTGGATTCTGTCAGAGCGACAGAAAATCTATAATATTTATGTCAATGCCTTGCTGAAATTAACTATGATTTACCTGGAAGGGAAAGAATACGATCAGGCATTGATTCTTTGCCAAAGGATTCTGGGTGAGGATCCATGTATGGAAGATGCACACCGGCTTGCAATGCGCATCTATGCTGCGATGGGCAATCGAGCAGCAATCGCCCGACAATATGAATACTGCCGGCAAGTGCTATTTGAGGAATTGAATGCAACACCTTCTTCCATCACCCAATCCCTTTTTGAAACTTTAATGCGTTAGATAATACTCGGCCACGCTGATAACTGTATATTTAAGGTAAATCATCTATTACGATTATCAGGATGGCATTTTGGGCTTGCACTGCCTAACAGATTTGTTAGTTTGACAAAAAAGGTGTATCCTAGTAGTAAATGGGGGCTTAATTAGCCACTTTTAAAGCCTGTTTTGAAGCCTACCTTCTGGCATACTTGTAGCATAGTTCAAAACAAAAGGAAAACCCCATGAAATCACTCTCATCTCCACTGACAACCCTGATCACCAAATTCGATAGCCAAACTATCCGCTTAATTGTCGTGATTGTCACCTTAGTTATGTTCGTCATTTCGGCTGGGGCTCCCCAGGCTGGTGGTGGCATCGGCCATTAATAAATGGTCTTGGTTGTCGGAATATTGGGGGGGTTGACTGCAGGGTGGATTAGAGCCAAAGTTTTGAAACGTCCGTTGAGGACAATTCGCCTTCGATGTTGGGGGCTCGTACTAACTGCTTTTCTGCTGCAATTATTAATTTTTAGTACCGCCGTCAGATCAGCTTTCCTTTCTGAGAAAGCGATTGCTTTCCTTTTCGTAGCAACACAGGTTGTATTGATCTTTTTCGCCTGGATGAACCGTAAAGAACCGGGGATCTGGTTATTAGGACTTGGGTTAATGCTGAATTTTCTCGTAATTGTTGTCAATGGTGGTTTTATGCCGATCAGCCCTGAAACAGTAAGAGTACTCAATCAAAATGCTCCAGCAGGATCCTGGCAGATCGGTAATCGTTTAGGAAAATATTCAAAGGATATCGTTATTGAAACATCAAATACACACTTATGGTTCCTCTCAGATCGGTTTATTTTGCCAGGTTGGTTTACCGCCCCGATTGCCTTTAGCATAGGGGATGTGTTAATCGCTCTAGGAGCATTCTGGTTTTTTTGGTCAATAGCTGATGTTGAAACCACATAAAGGAGATTTAAAATGATTAACGCTCGTATGACCTCTTCTTACCCGACGATTACTTACCAAAAATCTGGGCATAATCCGGAATACAGCCGGATAATTTGCGGTGCAGTAGTAAATAAAGGCTTCCAAAAAATGCTTTTAGCGGACCCTGTTCAGGCAGTTTCATTGGGGTATTGCGGTGAAACTTTCCATCTTCGGGAAGATGAAATGCGTCACATGGCGGCGATCCGGGCTACCACCCTGGCTGATTTTGCCTCGCAATTGCTCCAGGTTCCTGAGCCCGCAACCATACCATTTGCTTATGCTGTTCGCAAGTAACCAAACCTTATTATTTGTATTTTTGGCTTTGAGCCTGTTGTAGAGGCCCGATATTTAGGGATAGGATAGATTTTTTATCATGTCAACAGAACTCCCGGAAATTGATTTCGAATTGGAAACATTGTGCGATGGCACTGAACATGTTTCCAGTAAGAAGCTTAATGAGCTCTATAATTTTAGTAGAACGCTGGTCAATACCAACAAAATGGAGGTATTGTTCGATAGTATCGTCCAATATGTTGTGGAAATCGTCCAGGTTTCATTTTGCAGGATAATAACCGTAACCCCAGATAAAAAATTTGAGTGCCAAGCAGTTTTTTTCACCCAGAATGGTGATCATAGGAAGAAAATTGCGGAATCGTCTTTTGCTCAACGGATTTATTTAAAGGTGATTAATCAGGGAGTTCCCTTATTGATCACTAATCATCAGGACTCTTTAGGTTTGGATGAAGGACGAACCTTGCGGCTGCACGGTTGTGATTGTTTATTTTTGACACCTTTATGTGTAAATTCCGAGGTGATTGGTTTATTGATATTAGGAGAAGATAATGGAAGTACAATGCAGCCTTTTCATGAAGGAAAAATCCGCCTGGCTAAATTGATGGCTGACCAATCTGCCAGCGCGATTTATCGAGCCAGGCTCTCTGACTATATGCGTTACAGCCAAATGGAAACCGTTATGGCATTGGTTAAAGCGATCGAAGCGCGCGATCCGACTCGTGGAGGTCACAGTGAGACGATTGTAGAATATGCCAAGAAGATGGCAGAGAAAATGGGATGTTCTGTCGCTGAAACACAAACCATCGGCCTGGCAGCGTTATTGCATGATATAGGGAAAATTGGGATGCCAGACGATATTCTCCACAAGCCTGGCCCCTTATCGGAAGACCAATGGGTGGTTATGCGGCGGCATCCAGAAATTGGTGCGGACCTGGTTTTGTCCGTTTGCCGGCTTTCTGAGGTGGCAGCATTGATCCGGTCGCACCATGAGCGATATAATGGGACTGGATATCCACTTGGTTTGAAGGGGAATTGGATATCTTTGGGGTCACGCATCCTGGCAGTTGTAGATGCTTATGATGCTATGACCAATGAGCGAGTTTATCGCCCGCGCCGGTCGCATCAGGAAGCTATCGAAGAACTTAAGCGCTGCTCGGGCACATATTTTGACCCGATT
>Ga0315282_10012509_pt1 | contig 12978 bp, 11 predicted proteins | sample YL17G07_20_MG_FD_203693 | JGI IMG/M metagenome (GOLD analysis project Ga0315282, IMG submission 203693) | Sediment microbial communities from Yellowstone Lake, YNP, Wyoming, USA - YL17G07_20 | ecosystem: Environmental > Aquatic > Freshwater > Lake > Sediment | place: USA: Wyoming | collected...
CCCCAGCACAGGCTGCGACCACACGCGAATCTGGTCGCAACCCCGAAACAGACGAAAACAACCCTCTCTCAGCCACTTGTGCAACCGGATGCGGAATCGCTGGCTTCATTCAGCTTGACTTTGTGTTGGCGCGCGGGTAGATTAAGCAGGGTGGGACTTCACGCGAGTATTTCCTTAACCGGATCCTCATTGCAAGGTACTGACATGGTGGAAGGGGTTATATCAGGGCAAAAATGAAGGGTCTTCCAAAACATCCATTTCCGCGTTTCGCCATCTGTTTATCGCTCCTGATCTTATTAGCCTCGCCTCTCTCGCGCGCACAGGATACGGAGGATGAGCCTGCTTCTCCGGATGTTCAAGGAATTCGAAATTCCACAGATAATACGGATACGGCAGAGGGAACGAGGCAAGGAAATTCTGACCAGTACTTCGGTGGCCTCATCGGTCCCAATTACGTACTCGGACCTGAGGACGTGATCAAGATCGACGTCTTGGACGTTCCTGAATTGTCAAATGCCACAGTTCGAATTGCCAACGATGGGAAAATTTCCCTCCCGCTGATTGGCCGCGTCCAAGCTGCGGGTTTGACCGCCGAGCAGCTCCGTAAGGAGCTTGCGGACAAATGGGGCGAGAATTATCTCCAAGATCCCCAGGTAACCGTTTTTATTGAGCAATTTAAGGCCCTGCCTGTATCCGTCATCGGGGCAGTGGAAAAGCCTGGCCTTTATCCCCTTACTGGCCGGCGCACACTGATTGAAATGCTTTCAATGGCCGGGGGTTTTGGCAAGAAGAGCACCTCGCCGGCGGGACGGACAGTGCTGATAACGCGCAGGAGTGGCTTTGAGGGTTTGCAGCCGGTGGAAGGAATGCACATGCGCGGGCCGCACCAAGTTGAAATCGACCTCACCAGGCTCCTCTACACGAAGGACGAAGCCCTCAACATTGAGATGAAGCCTCGCGATATCGTTTCCGTCAGTAAGGCCGAGGTTGTATATGTGGCAGGCGCGGTGAAGCGCCCGGGCGGGTTTGTCCTCGAGGATCGCCCCCCCATGACGGTCTTTCAGGCAGTTGCCATGGCGCAAGGTTTAACGGGAACTGCCGCCAAGGGCTCGGCTCGTATTATGAGAACCAATCAGGACGGTTCGAAGACGGAAATCCCTATTAACCTGGGGAAGATTCTAAAAGGAAAGGCAGAGGACATTACGCTGGCGGCGAATGACATCCTGTATGTTCCCAGCAGCAAGAAGAAAATCGCCGGCGAGCGGGCTACCGACTCAGCGGTATCCACTTTCTCGGGCTGGCTGATTTGGGCCCATTAAGATGCGCAACCCAGCTTCCACTTGGTGATTAATGCCAAACGCAGAACTCCCTACCTCTACAAATCCCGCTCAGAGCCTGGTCCTTACCGGTCCCCAGAACTTGCGACAGCCCTTCGAGACGTTGGACGTCTCGGCGGAAGAAGTCCAACACCTGATTGATTATTGGAATGTCATTGCCAAGCGGCGCTGGGTGGTCTTATTCTGCTTGTTAAGTATTTTCACGACGGTAGCCATCGGCACGCTCAAGAAGAAGCCTATCTACGAGGGCAAAGTTTTAATTGAGATTGACCCCGAGCAGCCCAACGTTTTGAATTTTAAGGAAGTTCTTCAACTCACTTCGGTCGATATTGACGCCTACCGGGGGACTCAGTATGCGGTTTTGGAGAGCCGAAGCCTCGCTGAACATGTGGTGGATAGCTTGAAACTCTACCGCTACCCCGAATTCTACAAGGGGCGCTTCCTGTTCGGCTTGATCGAGAACGACCCTGATAAGATTCCCAAGCCCTCAGACCCCGACCCCCTCGATCGCTCGATGAATGCCTACCGCAACACGGTACACAATTTCATCAGCAACATTGACGTGAGTCCGGTTCGGCGCAGCAACCTGGTGGAAGTGTCCTTCTACTCTGAAAGCCCTGAAATGGCGGCGCGCATCGCGAACGAGCTTTGTAGAGCTTACATCCGGCAGAACCTTCAGGCGAGGTGGGACGAAGCCACAAATGCGTCGGAGTGGCTTTCGGGCCAACTTGTTTCGCTCAAGGCCAAAGTTGAAAAGTCCGATGATGCCTTGCAGGCCTACGCTCGAGCCAACTCCATCATCTTTGTGGAAGAAAAGCAGAGTCTTGTCAACGAACGGCTCAAGCAGCTTCAGGAACAGTACACCAAAGCCGAAACAGTGCGCTTCGAGAGAGAATCCCTTTACAATCTCGTGCAAGCCGGTAGGGTTCAGGATCTGCCGGGGTTTCTGGATAACAGGCTGATTCAAGACCTGTCCGTGCAACTGGCCGGATTGCAGCGTGACTACGCCCAATTGACCTCCACCGTGAAGCCTGAGTTCCCTAAAGCTATTGCTCTGAAAAAACAGATTGATACGATCCAGGCTTCGCTCGATCACCAGAAAAAGAATTTGTCGCAGAATATTATAGATACATACCGCTCCGCGCTGGCCAACGAGAACTATTTGAAACAGGCGCTGGAGGAGCAGAAAAAGGTAGTAAATGATATTGCGGAGAAATCCATCCAATACAACATCCTGAAGCGCGAGGTGGATACTAACAAGCAACTCTATGAAGGGCTCTTGACACGCATGAAGGAGGCGACCGTCTCGGCCGGAGTTCAAGCCAGCAACGTTCGGATTGTGGACGCCGCCGAGGTTCCCAAGGGCCCCGTAAAGCCCAGAGTATTCCTCAACCTCGCGCTGGGCCTTGTGCTCGGCACGGCCGTCGGCGTCGGACTGGCTTTCTTCCAGGAGTATCTCGACAATACCCTCAAGACCGCCGATGAAGTGGAAAGGCTGTTACGTTTGCCCTCCCTGGGCCTCCTTCCGGACTACTTTAGCAACGGCAAGGACAACGGCGAGAAACTCAGCGTCGTAAGTCACGGTAACAACGGCGACCTTGCCCCGGCAGTTCAGACTGGACGTGAGGCCACAGAAGCCTATCGCACCCTTCGCACTTCAATTCTGCTTTCCGCCAACCCTGTGCCCAAGATGCTTCTGATTACAAGCGCCCTGCCTTCGGAGGGTAAGACCACGGTAACGGTCAACCTGGGAGCTACGCTCGCCAGCCTGGGAAGCAAAGTGGTGATTGTGGATTGCGACATGCGGCGGCCTTGCTGCCACCGATCGACAGGTGTGGAGAACAAACCCGGCTTTGTCCGGTGCCTTACCGGCCACGTGGGGTTGGCAGAGGCCATCCTGCCCGTGCCCGGGGTTCCCAACTTAAGTGTAATTCCTTGCGGGCCCATCCCCCCCAACCCGGCTGAAGTTCTTTCTTCTCCGCTTACCGCCGACTTGCTTCGCCGGCTCCGGTCGGAGTTTGAGTATGTGCTGCTCGACTCTCCGCCTTTGCTGACCGTCTCCGACAGCCGAATACTCTCGACCCTTACCGACGCGGTGGTGCTTGTGACAAGGGCCTACAGCACGCCTTTCGACCTCGTCCGCCGCGCGCGAGGATTGCTTTACAATTCCGGCGCCCGCATTCTCGGCGTTGCCTTGAACAGCGTGGACGCTCACAAGGAAGGCGGCTCCGGATATGGCTTGTACCGGTACGGATACGGATACGGGTACGGATACGGGCAAGACTCCAAAGAAGATTCCGCCAGCCAATCTGATTAAGACCGCATGAAACCTAAAGTTGTGATCCTTTGCGGTGGTATGGGAACCCGCTTGCGGGAGGAGACGGAGTATCGGCCCAAGCCACTCGTTGAGATCGGCGGCAAACCCGTCCTCTGGCACATTATGAAAATCTATTCTCATTACGGGTTTAATGATTTCATATTATGCTTGGGCTACAAGGGCTCGATGATCAAAGAGTATTTCTTGAATTACCGCCTCATGAACAGCGACTTCACATTGCGCCTCAATTCCGGGAAAGGGCCGGAGTTTCATCCTCCGCTGGAAAACGACCAATGGACCATCACCTTTGCGGACACCGGAGCCGAGGCGATGACCGGCGCCCGAGTTAAGCGCATTGAGCGGTACGTTACCGGAGACCACTTCATGCTGACTTACGGTGACGGCGTAACTGACCTCGACGTCCGCAAACTGTGGGAATTCCACCTTGCCCACGGGAAAATCGGAACAGTGACGGGCGTTCATCCGCTTTCCCGCTACGGTGAATTATCTGTACAAGGTTTATTGGTGAAGGAATTCAATGAAAAGCCCTTGGACCGGAGCGGCTTTATCAGCGGTGGCTTTTTTGTTTTTCACCACAAGTTCTTTGATTATCTCTCGGACGACGACAGTTGCACTCTTGAGCGAGAGCCGCTTGAACGACTGACTCGAGAAGGCCAGTTTGTTGGTTACCTGCATCACGGATTCTGGCATTGCATGGATACCTACCGCGACTTTCTTGCCCTGAACGAGTCTTGGAGGAAAGGCGCCCCGTGGCGAGTGTGGTCGGACTGAGTGCGGTTTAAAGGAACTGATTGTTGCGAATTCTACTGACAGGTGACCGAGGGTACCTCGGCGCCGTGATGGTTCAGTATTTACGGAACTTAGGTCACTCAGTCACCGGGCTCGATACCGATTATTACTTTGACGGCGATCTGCTCAAGCCGCCGGAAGATTATCCACGTCTCAATACGGACATTCGTGACGTGACCCTTGAGGAACTGAAAGGCTTTGATGCCATAATCCATCTCGCCGCCCTGTCCAATGACCCTCTGGGTGATTTGAATCCGGAGTGGACGTACGACATCAACTACAAGGCATCCCTACGGCTAGCTGCACTGGCGAAAGAAGCGGGAGTGCGGCGGTTTTTGTACGCTTCTTCTTGCAGCTTGTATGGGGCGGGCGGCGAAGAAGCGCTCAAAGAGGATGCCCCGATGCGTCCCTTGACTCCCTATGCGGAGTCCAAGGTCCGAACCGAGGAGGCCCTTTCCCGGCTCGGTGATAGCCAATTTGCTCCCACTCTCTTACGCAATGCCACTGTTTATGGGGTTTCGCCGCGCCTGCGCTTGGACATTGTCCTCAACAATCTCGTGGGTTGGGCAGTGACAGTCGGAAAGATCCTGATCATGTCAGATGGCTCTCCATGGCGTCCCATTGTCCACATCCAGGATGTAGCCCAGGCTTTCGCCTGCGTGCTCCAGGCTCCCCTGGACCTCGTTTGCAATCAAGCGTTCAATGTGGGCGTAAATAGGGAAAACTATCAGGTGCGGGAGCTTGCCGCCATCGTCCAGCAGGTTATCCCCACCTGTGCCGTCGAGTACAGCGGAAAGGCAGGACCCGATCCTCGCAATTACCGTGTGGATTTTAGCAAGCTCGAGCGCGCCTTTCCTGCCTTCCGTCCTCGCTGGAACGCATTGGAAGGGGCCCGCGAGCTGTCCGCTGCCTATCGCGCCGCAGGCATGACCGCGGAGGACTTCCACGGTCGCAAATTCACGCGCTTGAAGCAACTGAAGCACCTGATTGGGACCGGGCGACTGGACGAATCCTTGCGCTGGAAGCGGGAGAATTGAAATGTCCAGCCCCATTTCATGCCGCTCCTGTGGTAGCGATAGCCTGGAGACCATTCTTCGACTCGGCCAGATGCCCCTGGCCAACGCCTACCCGAGCTGTGAGGAGCTGGCCCGTCCGGAGGCAAGGTATCCGCTGGACTTGGCTTTTTGCCACTTCTGTTCGCTGGTGCAGATTACAGAAACCGTACCTCCTGACGTATTGTTTCGTGAATACCTTTATTTTTCCTCGTACTCCGACACCGTAGTCCGCAACGCCGAAGAAATCGTGACGCGCCTTATCGCCTCCCGAAATCTAAACGGGAGCAGTCTCGCAGGGGAGATTGCCAGCAACGACGGATACCTGTTGCAGTTTTACAAGCGAGCAGGCATCCCGGTTCTGGGAATCGAACCGGCGGTAAACATCGCGGAGGTGGCCATCCGGGAACGCGGCATTCGCACTCTATGCGACTTCTTTGGCGCTGATTTAGCTCGAAGACTCCGGGATCAAGGCGAATGTGTTGATGTGCTGCATGGCAATAATGTACTGGCGCATGTGGCCGACCTGAACGGCGTGGTGGGCGGTATTCGACTAATCCTGAAGGATAACGGGGTAGCAGTGATCGAGGTCCCGTACGTGAAAGAGATGATCGATCGCTGCGAGTTCGACACGATTTACCAAGAACACCTCTGCTACTTTTCCGTCACCGCGCTTGATCGGCTCTTCCACCGGCACGACCTCGTTATTGAGGACCTCGAGCGCTTGCCCATCCACGGTGGGTCCTTGCGACTGTTTGTTGTCCCGCGCCTCCGCTGCGGCAGTCGGCCCAGGGTCGAAGCCGCCCTCAAGGAAGAATCCGCGTGGGGTGTGGATGAAGCAAGCACTTACCGGAGTTTCGCTCAGCAGATTGACCACCTCAAGGCGAACCTCTTGGAAGTCCTGAGGCAAGTAAAAGGAGAGAGTAAGCGTGTGGCGGCTTATGGTGCGGCGGCGAAGGGGACCGTCCTTCTGAACTACTGCGGCGTGGGTCCCAACACACTCGAGTTTGTCGCGGATCGGAACCCCCATAAACAGGGAAGGTACATGCCAGGTGTACGCGTCCCCATCCAACCACCCGAGAAGATATTGGAAACGATGCCGGATTACGTGTTGCTTTTGGTCTGGAATATCGCGGACGAAGTTTTGGAACAACAGTCCGAATATCGGCGGCGAGGCGGCAAGTTCATCATCCCCATTCCGGAAGTCCGTATTGTCTAGCAGAAGGGAATCACGATGATTGAGGGAGTTCAGGTTGTGCCGCTGAAGCGTATCCCCGATGAGCGGGGGACCATTTTCCATATGTTGAAATGCACGGATGCGCACTTCCGGCAGTTCGGAGAGATTTACTTTACAACGATTTATCCAGGGGTAATCAAAGGCTGGCATAAACATCGAGAGATGACCCTGAACTATGCATGCATCGAGGGTCGAATCAAACTTGTCCTGTATGATGATCGAGCGAACTCCCCGACCCGAAGTGATCTGTTGGAGATTTTTCTGGGGCCGGATAATTATTCTCTGGTGGTCATTCCTCCTGAAGTTTGGAATGGCATGAAGGGGATGAGCGCACCTTACGCTATCGTGGCGAACTGCGCCACGCACCCGCACGACCCTTCCAGGACTACACGTCTCGATCCTTACAGCGACAGCATTCCTTACAAGTGGGAAGTCAAGAACTTCTAGCCGGATGATCGGATGAGGGTTCTCATTACTGGGGCAGGCGGGTTCATCGGATCCCATGTGGTCCGAGAAGTCCTCCAGGACGGACATACCGTCGTGGCCGTACTGAGGCCGGGAGAGTCTCCTGAACGCCTAAGCGACTGCTTGGAATCGGTTTCTCTGTTCTCTTGCGATTTCTACGATGAGGCAGCAGTGCGCAGGTTAATCGCTGAGACTCACCCGGAAAAAGCGCTGCACCTCGCTTGGTATGTCGAGACAGGTAAGTACTGGCAGGCGAGAGAGAATCTGGATTGTGTGAGGATGAGCCTTTCCTTGGCGCAGGCGCTTGCCGAGGCAGGCTGCTCACGATTCGTGGGCGCCGGTACTTGTGCCGAGTATGACTGGGATTATGGATTCCTTTCGGAAAACGTGACGCCTTTGAAGCCCCGTTCCTTTTATGGCCTATGCAAGAATGCGACGCGGGAGATCCTGCAAGTTTTTTGCCAGCAGGCGGGAATGGGTTTTGCCTGGACGCGCTTTTTCCACCTTTACGGGCCCAAGGAGGATAAGAAGCGGTTGGTCCCCTATGTGGTTCTGACATTGCTAAAAGGGGGCGTGGCCAAGTGCTCCCCCGGGGAACAGATACGCGATTTCCTCCATGTCGAGGATGTAGCCTCGGCAATGTGGGCGGTTGCGAAAAGCGACCTTTCCGGTCCGGTGAACATCGGCTCAGGGAAGCCGATCAAAGTGCGGGCCATAGTTGAAGCCATTGCGCAACATCTGCAACTCGAAGAAAACGTGGCGCTCGGAGCATTGCCCGCCGATCCTCAGGAACCGCCGGTGTTGTTGGCTGATGTCAGGAGGCTAGCTAATGTGGTCGCGTGGAAGCCATCCCTTACCCTCGAGGAGGGGGTGGCAAAGACATGCGAGTGGTGGAGATCAAGAACGTCAGGATATTGAGAAACTCTTGGGCTGTGTCATTCTGAGCGAAGCGAAGAATTCCTTCAGCTTGTTATGGTGCGGATGAATGCCTCAATCGGTGACAAAGCGCTCTTGCCCGCTTTGCGCAAACCCTTCCCCACAGATCTTCTTCCAACGCAAGAACGTACCTATTCACCAGAACCGGCCGTGCCTCACCGCTGAGGAGGCGCGCCAGTTCGCCCGGGGAGACCTCCTGCTCGCATTCTGCGCGGAATGCGGCTTTGTCTTTAACACAGCATTCGACCCGGGCAGGCTCATGTACTCTGCCGCCTACGAAAACACCCAGAGCTGCTCTCCCTATTTCAAGCATTACCTCACGGAGCTGGCAGAGTCTCTCGTAACGAAATACGGCCTTAACGATAAGGTGATTATTGAGGTGGGTTGCGGAAAGGGGGACTTCCTGCGGCTGCTTTGCAAGGAGGGGAGAAACCGAGGTGTGGGATTCGATCCCAGCTACGTCGGCCCTGACACTGCGGAGCGGGGGGCGGTGCGCTTCGTTCGTGCGTTTTATGATTCGCAACAGACCCAATACGTCCCTGACTTCATCTGTTGCCGTCATGTTATCGAGCATGTGCAATCCCCCTTGGAGATGCTGCGAGCGGTGGGGCAAGCGATCGGGAACCGGGTTAACTCAGTTGTATACTTTGAAACTCCAGCGCTATCCTGGATTCTCGACTCCGTGACATTCTGGGATTTGTTTTATGAGCATTGCTCATATTTCACTGCCGAGAGTCTTAGCTGGGCATTCGAAGAGACGGGCTTCGAGGCGCTCGAGACGCGCCTGGCTTTCGACGAGCAATACCTGTGTATAGAAGCCAAACCTGCTTTGGCCGACAGCACAACCCGAACACCGCGGCCACGCTCCGCCCCTGAACTGTGGTCGAAAATCCAATCGTTTCTGGCCAGACTCGAGGAACGGATGGAAGCATGCGAAGAAAAAATCGAAGCTTTCTCGAGAGCCGGAGGCTGCGCCATCTGGGGGGCGGCGGCCAAGGGAACGACCTTAGTCAACACGATGGACCCTCAGAATCGTCGCATTCGTTTCCTCATTGACATTAACCCTGCCAAACAAGGGAAATATGTTCCCGGGACTGGGCATCCGATTGTGTCACCTCAGCGCCTCAGGGAACGGAAGGCGCACATTGCGGGTATCGTGAATATGAACCCCAATTACTTGCAAGAAAACAGAATGATATTATCTCAACTGGCGCTGGCAATCCCCATCGTCCAGTTGTGAAGGAGGGGCGTTGAAGAGAATCCGTAACCTGACCGCTGACCTGGTGAGTCAGACCCTATCCGTGACGTATGCGGACAATGAATCGCGCACTTTCCCTCTTTACACCCCCGAAGCCTTCCAAGCCATTTCCCGATTGTGGTTAAAGACAGGCTGGGCCGCCAAGTATTCTTACAACTTCTCCTGGATGGGGCGACCGGTCATTCAATTGCCTGAGGACCTGCTCATGGTGCAAGAGGTAATCCATAAGGTTCAGCCGCAGGTCATTATCGAAACCGGTCTTGCGCACGGTGGCTCGAGCGTGTTTTATGCAAGCCTCCTGGAAATCCTCGGACGGGGTCGGGTAATATCCATCGACATTGAAATCCGGCCACACAACCGTGAGGCAATCGAAGCGCATCCGCTCAAGAAGCGGATAACCCTGATCGAGCGAAGCTCCGTTGCGCCCGAAACACTCGAGGAGGTCCGGAACCTGATCTCCCCGAATGAAAAAGTGATGGTCATTCTGGATTCAAATCACACCAAAGAGCATGTCCGGAGGGAACTGGAGCTTTATGGTCCGCTGGTAACCAGCGGGAGCTACATCGTGGCCGCCGACGGCATCATGGAGGATCTCATCGATGTGCCCGGCGGGAAGGCAGAATGGACGCGAGATAACCCCAAGGCTGCGGTCCACGAATTCTTGGCCGCCCACCCTGAATTTGAGCTCGATTCGGAGCCCACCCGGCTGGGGGTGACCTATTGGCCGGACGCTTACTTACGCCGCAAATAAACGGATGTCAAGGCTTTCAAAGAATATTCTTTATAACCTGTTTGGCCAGGGGCTGCTTGTCATCCTCGGGTTCGTCGCCGTGAAGTTTATTTTCAAGCAGTTGGGCCAGGATGCGCTTGGGATAATCTATTTCACCTCCACACTCAACGCCCTCCTCACTGCGCTCTTGGCTCTGGGAATAAATGAAACCACCGTCCGCGAAGTGGCGGCCTTTCACGAAGAAGATCCAGCTTATATAAGGCGCTTGCTTCAAACCGCCTCATGCTTCTATTGGGGCCTCTACATCCTGGCCGCGGTGGTGCTTTACGTGGCCGCCCCCTGGCTTGTCACCCAGTGGATCAATTTGGATACCCTCAGCCCCTTGACCGCCACGCGGGTTCTGCGCCTGCTCGGGATTGCCTCGCTTCTGGCGCTGCCTCGCTCTTTATGCGCCAGCATTCTGCGGGGTATTCAGCGCATGGAATTCACCAATCTCATCGACGTGGGGGCCAGCGCCTTACAGCAGTTCGGCGCCATCGTGGTCCTCTTTCTGGGTGGCGGGTTGATTCAGGTTACTCTTTGGATGGCCGGTTGCTATCTTTTAGGCCTTGTCATTTACTTAAGCGTCGGCGCTTATTTCTTCGGCGGCAGGGCGTTCATCCCCAGCATTTCGACTTCGGTGATCGCCCGGAATGCCGGATATACGTTCAGGTTGGCTGGCATCACAGTCCTCTCTATAGTGCACTCGCAATCAGACAAAGCCATAGTGAGTAAGTTTTTGCCTCTCGGCGTTTTTGGCTACTACGGCATGGCCTTCAACGGCGTGTCGCGGGGAATGCTGGTGACAGCCGCGGTTTCCCAAGCAGTCTTCCCTTCTTTTTCCGCTTTGTACAAGCAGGGCGACCGTGATGGGCTGATGCGCCAATATAGAAAGGTACAAGATCTTCTGTGCTACGCGATCGTACCCCTGTTTGCCGCCATTCCGTTTGCCGCTCGCCCTCTCTTCGCTTTCGTGCTGAATGCGCAAGCGGCGCAAATGCTGCTTTGGCCGGTCGCATTCTTGTGTGTCGGTTTCTGCATGAATGGAACACTAAGTATCCCCTATGTCTTTTCCTTGGCTGTGGGCAAGCCTGAAATCTCGGCCCGCACGAACTTCTATGCGCTGTTCGCGGTCTTGCCCGTGACCGTTTGGCTCGTGTACAAATTCGGGATCGCCGGAGCTGGATTCTCCTGGATTTTCTACCACCTTTTCGCCTATGCATATATGGTCCCGCGCACATGTTCTGAGTGCCTGGATATGCCGGCTTGGAAATGGTACCTCCATGTGTTCAAGGTGTTTGGACTCGCAGGCTTGACCTACGGTGGCGCCTGGGCTATTATGACTTTTCTCGCCTCATTTTCGATTCCGTCGTTGGCCTTGGGCTACGCCTTCGCTTCCATTGCGTTTGTGGCCGCAGCTTATCGACTAATGGGTGATGAGTTACGCGAAACACTGCGCCGGCTGACCTTCCTGAAGCCCGCGCCAGCGAGCGTTGAGTCCTAGTATTGGATTGAGGGAGGCCATAGCCAGAGATGAGCAACCGTGGCAACCCACTACTCTCAGTCATCATCCCCACGCGAGAACGCGCTGAGACGCTACCGTATGCACTCAGAACGGCGCTCGACCAGAGCAGCCAGAATTTTGAGGTCATTGTTAGCGATAATTTCAGCCAGGACAATACGGCGTCAGTGGTGAGGAGCTTTCCGGACCCGCGCATACGATTGATTAATCCTGGCCGGCGCCTCTCCATGAGCGATCACTGGGATTTCGCTCTCCTTCACGCCGCAGGCGATTATGTCATGTTCCTCGGGGACGACGACGGGATCGTCCCCGGCGCCCTCGACAGGCTGGAAACCTCCATCCTCACTACGCATTCCGTGGTCTATTGCTGGCCGAAACCTGTTTACGTATGGCCTATGGATGGCCAACCGGCCCGTGTCGCCTTTCTCCCGCCCGCAACTCGAGCCTCGGAGGTCAATCTGGAGGATTTGGCCAGGCTGGTTGCCTCTATGGGAGGCTGGAAATTCGGCCGGATCCCATGTATGTATCATTCCGCCGTTGCTAAGCTCGTTCCTGAATCCATTCGACAACGAACCGGCAGAGTGTTCCATGCCACTCAGCCGGACATTTTCATGTCAATGGCAATCCCTGTTTTCGCAAAGACGGCTAGCGATTTGGGCTATTATGTTTCGGTTGCAGGGCAGTCGGAAAAGTCGAATAGCGGGATTGCCGGGAGGCCGGACCGGCACAAGCATTTTGATAGATTTATCCAGGAATACGGAGACTACAAGATTCATCCCACCCTTTTCCCCGAGGTCCCCATTGGCCTTAATCTGACTGCTGATACGATCTTGGTGGCCATGGAAAAGTTTCCTGATTTCTACGGCGGGATAAAATTCAACTATGACGCAATGTGGGCCCATCTCTTTCGAGACAAACCACTCGTCCGCAAATATCAGCTTCGCCGGTGGGATATCATCCGCAGAAGGCGGCAAATCCGGCGCTATCATCCTTTCCACGTAAGCCGTTTCCTGCTATATTCGGCATTTCACGAGTCACTCGAGTTGCGAAGGCGGATGGCTTCGAAGGTTCTCACCAGCCGCGGATTAGCCGACCCCCCGCCCGGCAACATTTATGATTTCGTCAAGACGCTCTCGCCGGCTGGAACTGGGTTCGAGGTGGCGTGCGTGGCTCAGACGTGACCTGGAGTGCGGCAGCGGAACTTGCGAAGCTGCCGCCTTGAACCCCCACAGGCCCGAAGGTCTGGTTGGATGGTTGGGAGCGCCCACGTCCTCA